>Ga0209199_1000438_pt1 | contig 60325 bp, 54 predicted proteins | sample COGITO_mtgs_1105_7_FD_184805 | JGI IMG/M metagenome (GOLD analysis project Ga0209199, IMG submission 184805) | Pelagic marine microbial communities from North Sea - COGITO_mtgs_110523 (SPAdes) (version 2) | ecosystem: Environmental > Aquatic > Marine > Epipelagic ... | reverse complement strand
GACCGCCAGTGATTAAATTAACAAAATTTAAATTGACCCTTTTTCGTTCTTCGAATTGAGAAATTAATTCTTGATGGTGAACGATAGGGCCCGCGATAAGTTGCGGGAAAAAGGTGACGAAAAGGCAGTAATGAATGAAATCGGTATCACGTACTTTCCCTTGGTAAACGTCCACTTGATAAGCGATCTGCTGAAACGTGAAAAATGATATGGCGAGTGGTAAAAAGATGCCCCCAAAACCGAACGATGTTCCCGTTGTCGCGTTTACAGAATCGGCAAGAAATCCCGCATATTTGAAATAAGTAATTAAGGACAGATTGAAGACGATCGCGAGGGTCAGAAGAATACGGCTTGGCGATCGACTTGAGGCCATACCAAAGCTGTAATTGGTGAGAATGGATACGACGAGCAAGATTAAATATGCCGGGTTCCACCACGCATAGAAAAATAGTGAGACCAAAACCAAAAGTGTGAGGCTGAAACGAGGTCCTGCATAACGCTCAGACAGCCAGAACATTAAAACAACGGTGGGCAAAAAACCGAAAAGGAAGGGGGCTGAGCTAAAGAGCATTGCCGAAACGCATTTTCAAATTATAAGCAAGAGCTTCGGCCGCTTTGGCGTGGCCAATGGGCTGCCAATGTCCGTCATTTTTGAAATGATAAGCAAGAGGTTGCCCCTCTTCTTCGAAAACGGGTTTGAGGTCAAGGACATCCACGCCATGTGCTCTGAGGGCGTTAGTTAAAGTTTTATGGATCGCTGATAACTCCTGACGGTGAGGCCCAAACCAAGTATAGCGGGATGGGATGATAACAATCGTTGCATCGAACTCAGTCGCTAAGTCTTTGGCGCGTTGAACTGTTGACGCAATAGCCTCTGGGGTTGGGACGCGTGCGGCGCGATCTTGAAGGTTTGGTTGAATAAGCCCAAATGATATTGCGATATCACGAAGCCAAGCGGTTTTATGCACTTGGCTTGTCGCGAGAAAGTATAATGCTGAATGTTGGGTTAAGAATTCTTTGATTGCCTTCAAGCGAATGCTGGGTTTAGCATCTGGGGTGATAACGGCAGGACGTTTTGGTTTCGCCTGATATAGCAAAATATCAGTTTCCATACTCAAGCTAATGATGGTTCGTGGCTGGCTACTGGTTATTTGCCCAACGTAAGTAATAAGATCTGCATAAGTATTGAGATCGCCTGGAACCGCTGCGTTGAATGTTTGTTGCCCAATGAGCATGCCAAGCTTTTCACCAAGCCTTTCATTCTCTTCTACCCCCCAACCGAAAATGAAGGAATCACCGACAAATAAAAAGTCTTTGGGGCCAGCTTTACTCACATCCTCGCTATCGCGAAGTCCATAACGATTGAACCTGACTTCGACATTGAAATCCCCAGTGTTTTTGTTCTGTCGTTGCACTGTGTACGGTGTGCCAAGATTTAGGTCGTCAACATGCCATGAAAATACCAAATGTTTAGAGGGGTTAAATTCAGGCAATGCAAGGCGAATAGAGAACTCTTGTAAAACAATTATGGATAAAAAGAAGAGAGCAACAACGCTAGCACGTCGAAACATCAATGAGATTGTGTTCATCACGATAAATTCATGAGTATTGCATCATTACTGATGTAGGCCCCACATCTTGCGCCAGGCTGGATCTGCGCAATATATTTTATAGACTAGTTCCATCGTTTTTAACGCATCAAGGCTAGATCCATTGGCGATCTCTCCACCATTAAGAATAGCGTCGGCAAATTCTGCGACTTCAAGCGACCACGATGAATCGCTATTATATCTCATCGTTTCTTCGTGGGGATCGCCCATATCGTTTTCGCCGCGCTGTGTTATGGTCAGAGTTTCTTCACCATAGCTTTTTGAGCCGGAAAGAATGCCAGATAACGTGATAGCTCCCTTTGTCATGCCGATCTCAAGCATGAACCGATGTCGCCATTGCGATGCCGACGAATGAAGCATTGCGACCACGCCATCTTTTGTTTGCATTAGAGCATATGCATTGTCTTCGACATCATGGCCCCAGACACGATTAGAAACGAAGCTCTTGACATCGGTAAAATCGCCACCAAACAGCCGAAGCAAGTCAACCATATGAATACCTTGATCAAGGAGTACGCCGCCACCGGCAAGCGCCCTGTCCGTGCGCCAAGACGTTTGGTCAAAGGTAATCAATTGTGACTTACCATATACGCCGCGCAAGTTAATCACTTCACCAAGTTTGCCTGATGTCAATACGCCCAGCGCATCCTGAACGGAATTATGATAGCGATGATTGAAACCGTACTTAAGGCGCTGTTCTGGACGATCTTGATGACATTCGACGACAGCAGTAATATCGGCGATATTTCGCCCAGGCGGCTTTTCGCAGAAAACATGAAGTCCGAGTTTTAAGCCTTCGATAGTGACCCTTGCGGCAACGTCATTTGATAAGGCTACGAATAAGATATCCAGTGGCTCTTTCAAAAGCTCGGTATAGGTGTTGTAAAACCTTAGGCCGTCATCGAAAGCACCACTGCCAACAAGCGTCTTGTCGCAGACGGCAACGACGTTTATATCATCACGCGCATCAATAATATCGCGGCGGCGTTTGCCGACGATCCCGAATCCAGCTATGCCAACTTTTAGCGGATCGCTCAAATTTTTGATGTCCGATAGAGATTTGAAATTTCGTCATCCAGCTTTCCAAGACGAACAGATTCATCATTGCTATCGACCTCAACCCAATTTCCGGCTTCGTCTGACCGATAGAATGCATGCAAAAGCTTTAGTGTTTGTAAGCAATCGTTTTGGTCCACAGGATAGGGCGTGCCATTTAGAAATTCAGCCACGATATCTTGGTACATGTCGGTATGGCCAAACCCATAGACAGCACCATGACCTTCGATGCGCTTAAAGTCTTCGCTGTTTGTTTCGCAGGCGCTGGGGTCAGGCGTGAATCTCTGCAATTCGTTAACAGCAATGCCACCAATCTGGGCCATGCCCTTAGAGCAAACAAATGAGATAGATGCTTCAAAGTCATCAGGGCGCGCTGCCGTCGTTGACTCGAGCGTGCCAACAGCTCCTGACTTATAAGTAAGTGTCGCAACAGTCGTATCTTCAACTTCTATGTCTGCACCGAGGGTGCGCATTGTTGCATTTACACGATCTATTTCACCACCAAGGTGGCGCAGAAGGTCAACATGATGAATGGTCTGATTTGTGAGTGCACCACCATCATGTGAAAACGTACCGCGCCACGGTGCCATGTCGTAATATCGCTGCGGTCTGCACCAACGAAGTTTTACGGATACAGTCCGAATGTCACCCAGCTCTCCAGTTTGAAATGCTTGTCGAACGCGTGACACCGCTTTGTTATATCGATTTTGAAATACTGGAAAGATGCGCTTTTCAGCTTTCTTTGCGCATTCAAATGCAGTTTCCATTTGGCCCGGCCGCATAAATGTTGGCTTCTCAACAATTGCGTGTTTACCAAAATCATTAATGATTTCGAGTGTGTGTTCTAAATGCATACCAGATGGCGTGATGATGGCGGCAATGTCGATATCTGGGACAGCTTCAAACATCTGTCGGTAATCTTGAAATGCAGGGACATCAAACTGTTCGCCATAGGCGTTCGCTTTCTCCGCGTCTAAATCACAAACAGCAGCAATTGAAACGCCTTCCGTGGCAGTGATTGATTGACAATGATGTCCCGCAATGCGGCCACATCCGATCAGAGCGACTTTCAGATTATTAGTCATAATTTCTATATCGTTTTCATTTTTGATTAGGTTGGAGAAAACAACGCGCGCCACTTTTCGACGTTAGGTGGCGGAAATAACTTTTCGGAATTCATTATCTCAATTACAGGTAATTTTTCCATGGTAGCCGCCAATTCTGATGCTGCTACAGAGGTTACTTGCATGCTCTGTGGCAATATATCAAGGGCAATGCCGCTGTTTGGAATGAAACGTATTGTTGGGATTTGAGCGAGGAGTCCTTCAAGGCCAGTGGTGCCTGTACAATAGATTAACGCGCGCAATGGCGGCAATTGTTCAAGGGGTAGCTGGGTATGTGTAAAGTGCGGGCTATCTTCGAATGAATAGGGGCTTAGCGGATGGTCTTTAATAAGAAATTGCATGCCCGAGCAGGCTAGAGGGCGTGCAGCATCAATCATTTGCATGGCGAATACAGGATTGTTTGAGAGCGCCAGGAAAACCACGCCTTCTTTGCCATAACGGGGTAGTTTTTTACCACCAATGCGGTGTGAACCGATTTCCTCCATCATATCTTGAGGGACACCTCGTGACGCCAGGTCGTCGCGATAACACGGGCCGTTCAATAAAATTTTGTCGGGTAGACTGTTAATGCCGTCGACATTAGCGTCAGCACCTTGATTAAACATATGTCGACCAACAACTGTATGCTGATAGCCGAATGTGTTAACGCCAAGTTTGCGAGTCTGGCGCACGAAATGCCTTTCCCATGGGTGGTTCTCCCAAGGCCAGCTGACAGATTTTGGCTGAGTTTCGCGGAGCCATGATGCCTGACACGACATTTGCCATTTTGTCATGGCCGCACTGCCGCCGCTACCTTCGATCGCAGCAGCACGTTTCACGAGCCAGGCAATTTTAGGTTCTAAATGCTGCGTATCAGGGCGCCATTTTGCAAATGGCAATTTAAGTATTGTGCGTACACGTCCCCATGCATGTAGTGAATATGTTCGTTTGCCTTTTGCGAGTGTAAGGGCGAACGATGCGTCGCAGTCTGTGTGCATTATACGCTGCAGTGCCGGTATATCGTTTAAGAGATTGCTGAAATAAGCGTCGTTGCCGTCGGCAGTACTTTCGGGATGCCCATAAACCATCAGCCAGTTTGCCTGAATGCTGCATTCTTTGTGCCTGCGTGTCCGCACCAGTGCGGAGAAACAGCGGCTTGTGACCCAGAGCCTTGCCAGTACACCGCGGCAGAAATATTGGAGCCGTTTTCTGGATAAGGAGGGAGCAGGAGCGGAACTGAGGCCATCCAGCAATGAAAGCGCCCTGTAAAGCCAAGGATCACTGCATGCGACACATGTCTGTTCAGGCGCTGCCGCTAAGTCCTTAACAACCTTTAGCCAGGCAAGCATGAGGCCAAAATCAGATGCATAGGTGCTCATAGTCGACAAATGTGCCAGTTGAGCTGTTGGCTGGCGTTGTAGTAAGAGAGCTGTATCACGCCAGGATTTATAAACAGTGTTAAATGCATTTTCCAAGTGTGATGCGATATCTGGCACCCTGGCCATATTTTTGGGTACGGCTTCTTTAAACCCGATCAAGCAAAGGTATTCTTTCGGCCCCAGCATGGACGGAATGTGCGCTATCAGTCTAACGGGCATAGCAAATATTCAGAGCCAATCACCGCCCGTTAGCGGGATCATCTGCCCGGTAATAAACCCCGCCCAGCCCGAGAGAAGGAATGCGATTAAAGCCGCCGCCTCTTCTGGTTCGCCCGCACGCTTGAGCGGAATTAAAGATATTCGCTCTGCCATATCTTCTTTGGTTTTGTTATGCCACCGCTCGTGAAAGCCGCTTCGAATACAACCCAATCGGATACCGTTGACGAGAATATCATCAGGAGCACCTTCACGTGCGAGACCTTCGACCAGACATTCGGTGCCACGCTTGGCAACAGCATAAGGAAACGACACGGCACTCCCGCCGTGCAATGCAGACTCTGTGCCATTCAAAATAATGCGTCCACCTTTTGCTTGCGCCTTCATTTTCTTCATTGCATGGCGCGCCAGAAAAAATGAATGATTGAGGTTTACATTAATATCTTGGTGCCAATGTTCTTCGGGCATATCCATCCAGTGGCCGCTAAAATGAATCCGTCCTGAGAGGGTTACCAGAGCATCTATGCCTCCGGCATGCATTCCAAATTCATCAATGATGTCGATGCAATCTTGCTCGTTTTTTATTGGGCGTAGGACCGGGATAACTCTTGGGTCAGTCTGCTTGGTTATTTTTGTTGCGCCATGAGAGCCAATAACACAGTCTTCCTGACCGCCAAGAAGCATTCTGACCAAAGTGCTCCCTAATCCGCCGCTGGCACCCGTGATCAAAATACGGGTTCCCTTTGGTATTTTTGGAACCCAATCAGGTGCTGTGAATGATGTCATGTTTTAGGGCCCGGATTTCTCTTGTAGATGATGAAATTATCAAATACTTGTAATTGTTTAAATGGCATTGTGACCTCGATCGCCAAATTTATTGCAATTGTCCTCGGCAGGATCAGATGTGTTGGCGGTGGAACTAATTTATCAATGCCAGAGGCTAATGGGTGTGGGTTTCCATTTAGAAGGGCCTTGCTGATATTCGAGAGTCTTTCAGTCTGTTCAGAGAGGGCTACCCATGTGCTGGCCGAGTTGAAGCCTATGCCAACCACATCAGGAATGGAAATTGCTCGCCCGGATCGGGTTGCCAAAGCACGATTAACCACCAGCTGGGTACAGGTTTTGACGGATGGGGCACATTCAAAGGGAAGGATGCTGGTGTCAGGCTTTGTTTCAAAACGGAAGAACGGCGCAATTTCGGTCCACTTGGCCGTTATGTTGTGTCCATAGACACCGTATTTCCAAGCTGAGGACCATGCGCCCCAGTTTTTGTGAGTGGCATTTGCATAATTGACCGCCGTGCAAAGCAGGAATGGCGTAATGATGAGGGCTGGCCAATATACTGAAAAAGATGTTTTGGCAGCCCCTGATTTCCATATGTGCAGCTTGATAGTGGCAACAGATACGGCGCTGAAAAATGCAAGCATCCCCATCCATTGCATATGATTGCCTGGACCGATCAGATACAAAAATGCCAGGACGGCATAACCAAAGAGAAGCGCCGGTATTTCACGTTTGTCCTGACGCAGCCAGCCGACGACAGCACTGATGATTGCAATGAAGGCAATATTCTGAACCAAAGATAACGACCGCGCCGGAACAAGTGAAATGAAGAAAGGCACTTTGAGAAAATCAGGCGCATACTCAATATAAATTCCATGCACGGCCCAAAGGCAAATGCCGCAAACCATGATCGTTTGGACAGGGTTCCTGGCTGCGGCATTGCAGCCAGGAAAGAGAAATGCTGCCGCTACGACAACAACCCAGACTCCATGACGTAGCCACATCGGCCCCAGGCTGTCGGCGTGAAATGCATTTGCGTCGTCCCCCTCAACTTGCTTCAAGATATCCCACATTTGAAGTTTATCGACAGGTGGCACTGGGTACAATTGGAATAGGAATATATACATTACCACAAGTGCGAGCGCAGACATCGCGATAATGGCGAGCCGTTCTTTTTGTGATCCATTTACAAATTTTACAGCCATCGCAAAAATAACAGGAAATAAAGCTATTCGTGGTGAAGTGCAGACGAGGATAATCGAAACCAGCAGTACTAAAAGTAAATGCTTCCGAGCTAATGCGAGGTAGATTAACGAAATGATCACCGGTATGGCGAGCGCCGAATGATTGACGTCTTGATGGTGCGCGACAAGCACTTTGCCGGTTAGCAGCTGATGATCTTTGGCAAAAAAAAGCAGCACAAGCAATCGTTCGTAGGGCTTTTCAAGACCGAGAGTGACGGCGATTTTGTCGATGCCAGCAAGGCTGGCAATGACGATGCCACCGTAGAAGAAAGCGAGAAAGAAGTCATTCAGCCAAATTTCGCCGACCAGTTTTGGGAACAGATAGATCAACGAAAGCCTTAATGGTTTCGACGTTAGGGGGGCATTCGGGTCAAGAGAGGAATCGCCAACAAAGGAATTAGGAAAAATCGTTTGGAAGGCATTGCCAGCATACGCCTGCTCATTCTCAAGGCCTGGAAAATACTTAATCGTCATTATGATGGCGATCCCGACCAGGCAGGTCCAAAAAGCCATAGGTGTAAACTGGTTGCTGCTGGGCAGTATGTTAAGATTTGCATCTGACCTTAGAATGTTGATCATTAAGTTAAGATTCCTTGTCGCTCAGGCGGCTATGCGCGCGTTCTAGTAACCACGGCAAGGAGTGCTTGGCGCGAATTCGCAAAAAAATCTGGTATGAGAAAAAGCCGCGATTGATTTTGATGAGCAGGCTGTTTATTTTAACCAGTGATATGGCGAGTGCATTATCTCCGAGAGCCAGAGGAAACGGGGCAGGAATTCCAGTGGACGACAGAACCTCGAAGCCGCGCTGTTCGAAAAGTCGGTGGATTGTAGCAAAAGTAAAAAGTCGTGTGTGCGTTCTATCCAGAATACCGCGCTTTCCATAGTTGAATTGGCCAATCAATAGCATGAACCGCATGATGAAAAAGGCGATGTTTCCTGTCGAGACAATGAATTCTATGTCTGGCGACTTGCTTCCAGCGTTGCGAAGCTTCTCTACGAAGGCTTCTGGGTCGGTTAGATGTTCAATGATATCCAGCATCAGCACTGTATCGAACTTGCCGAGTTCAACCGGCAGCATGTCTGTGTTTAGATCGGCCTGATGATATGTAACAGTATTGGTCGAGACACCGACTTCGCGGTCTATAGCGACGACCTTGCAGCCTTTCTCCGCCAGTTTTTCGCTAATGTAATTTCCGGCGCTGCCAATATCGAGAACCCTTGCACCGTCGGCGACGACGTCTATCGCATGTGTGTGTGAGCTCTCGAAATCTAGTTTCGATTTGTAGATAGTCTCCTCGACGCCGTTTGGTCTAACGTTGTACTTGATATCATTGAAAATACCGAGATCCTGCATGCCGGCGACGGAGGTCGCTTTGAAAACGTTCCACGCATATCTGATGCCATCCACGTTACAGATCTCGTCACCGTAGAAGGTTGGAATCGGGAGCTCTTTAATGCGTAATCCAGCACGAAAAAACTGAATGATGATTTCTGTATCAAAGTGAAAATTGTTGGTGTTGAGTTCGAACCGCACTTTGGCAAGAGCTTCAACTGAATACAGACGGTAGCCGGAATGAAACTCGCTCAGATGCTCACCGAGAATCAGGTTTTGATAGAATGTCAAAATCTTGTTGCCAACAAACTTGTATAGCGGCATTCCGCCCTTCAGCGCGTTGCCACGTTCCAACATGCGAGAACCGAAAACAGCCTCAGCGGAGCCATCTAAAAGTGGTTCGAGCAGAGTTGGTAGACACTCGGGTGCGTATTGGCCGTCGCCGTGGATCAGTGCAACGGTGTCGAAACCGTTTTGAATAGCGTAATGATATCCAATTTTCTGGTTGCCGCCGTAACCTTGATTAACCGGGTTATAGAGAACTGTCAGTTTGAACGGCAAGTCCTTGTTCTTGGCGTAGGTTAAGGAAGCCTCAAAAGTTTTATCACTCGATGAATCATCAAGTATGAGTACTTCTGTATCGAAATTTTCAATATCAGAGGGAATTCTGCTCAGGACGCTGCCGATCTTTTGTTCGTGATTGTAAGCAACAATAAGTATCAAGAGCCGCATCTTTGCTGAAGTGATGGCATTCTTCGATGTGCGTTTGGCGGTCAAGGTTTAGGCTTTCTTTTCAATTGATGTCATTACGGTATCAAGTGCATCCTGCCATTGTGGCAATTTAATGCCAAAATGTTCCCAGCAGCGCGTTGAATCAAGGCATGAATTCTTTGGCCTTGGCGCCGGTGTAGGATAGCTTTCAGAGGTGATCGCTGAGATCGAATGGAGCTTCGGTTGATCATCGGATGATCGAATCCGAGCAATGATTGCTGATGCAAAGTCATACCATGAGACTTGCCCTTGACAGGTTAGATGAAAAACTGGCGGCTTGAAACCAAGAGACGCCCTGGTGAATTCTCCTGCCTGTTTAACGAATTCAGTCATTGCCTCTGCTACACAGGCAGTTGAAGTCGGCGCGCCAATTTGATCTGCTACAATGTCAAGGTGCTGCTGCTCTTCCGCGAATCTCATAATAGTCCTTAAGAAGTTATGCCCAGTTTCAGCATATATCCAGCTTATGCGAAAGATAATTGCATGAGCACCACTTGATAAAAGAGCGTTTTCCCCGGCCAATTTGCTCGCACCGTAGAAATTAACGGGGCTGGTTAGATCCGTTTCTTTGTAGGGGCGCATCAGGGCGCCATCAAACACATAATCGGTTGAAAAATGAACAACTCTTGCACCGTTATCCACTGCCGCTTGGCCGATATAGTGGAGTGCCTTGGCGTTGATCTGCCAAGCATTTTCGCGATCACTCTCTGCGTCGTCGACAGCGGTATAGGCGGCGGCGTTGAAAATAATATCAGGGCATAGATTATTAATAATTTTGTGAATGGCCTTCCCATCCTTAAGGTCAAGTTCCATGCGGCCGAGGGCCGTCACATCTGCGACATCGGTAAGAGCCGTTTCAAGTCGGCTTCCAAGTTGTCCATTCTTGCCAATTATGAGTATCTTCATTTTTAGGTTATGAATACCTTGCAATCCCTTAATGTGGGTGCGGTGCTATCCTTTTCTGAGAGAATCGGTTCGGTGATCGGCCAGTCTATCTTCAGATCTGGATCATTCCAGATGATATTGTATTCACATTCTGGGGCATAAAGGTCGGTGCATTTGTAAGAAACTTCGGCGATTTCAGATGTTACGCAAAATCCATGCGCAAATCCTGGCGGGACCCATAACTGTCGTTTGTTTGATGCGGATAATGTGATACCCACCCATTGTCCGAAAGCTGGAGAGTCGATCCGAATGTCCACGGCAACATCATAAATTTCACCAACGATCGCACGGACGAGTTTCCCTTGTGCACGAGGCCTTTGATAGTGCAGGCCTCGCAATATACCAGCTTCTGATCGGGAGTGATTGTCCTGAACGAAGTGAGTCGGCAGTCCGGCTGCCAAGAACTTTTCTTGATGAAAAGTTTCCATGAAAAACCCACGCTCATCGCCAAAAACCTGTGGCTCGACAATAATCACACCTGGAACGCGAGTTTCTTCAAATTTCAAGGAAATGCATCCTCGTCAATCAAGCTGCCAAGATACTGACCATAGCCTGAGTTCGCCATTTTGTTGGCGATGGCCTGAAGCTGATCACTATTAATCCAACCTTTGCGCCAGGTGATTTCTTCGATGCAGCCGATGCGGTATCCCTGTCGACGCTCAATGGCTGCTACGAAGTTGGCGGCGTCTAGCATGGATTCTTCGGTGCCGGCATCGAGCCAGGCAAAGCCGCGCCCCAGTGTTTCGACAAATAGTTTTCCACGACGTAGGTATTCGGCGTTGATATCTGTGACCTCAATTTCGCCGCGCGCTGAAGGGGTTAAGTTTTTAGCGATTTCGACAACATCGTTGTCATAAAAATACAAACCGGTTACGGCGAGATTGGACTTTGGCTTGGTCGGTTTTTCTTCAATGCTTATAGCACGCCCATCGCCATCAACCTCGACAACACCAAATCGCATCGGGTCACGCACGGCATAGGCAAATACGGTAGCAAGGTCATCGCGTTCGGCGGCGGCCTCAAGTTTTTCGGTCAGACGGTGGCCAAAGAAAATATTGTCTCCAAGTACAAGCGAGACAGACGCATCGCCAATAAAATCAGCACCGACGATAAAGGCGTCGGCCAATCCACGGGGCTCGTGCTGTGGCAGGTAACTGAAAGACACACCAATCTGCGACCCGTCACCAAGCAGACGCTCAAATTGGGCGACGTCATGGGGAGTGGAGATGATGAGAATATCTTTAATGCCTGCAAGCAAAAGTGAGGATAATCCGTAATAGATCATCGGCTTGTCATAAACAGGCAGCAACTGTTTACACACTGAAAGTGTTGCAGGATACAAACGCGATCCGCTACCGCCAGCAAGTACGATGCCTTTACGCATTATGATTGATCCTCTCTATCGGTATTATTGCCAAGGCCCTGACGCGATCCGTCGTGCACGTTCTTCCGTCGTCGTGCTGTCCAGTCTTGATTTTCCAGATACCAATCAATGGTTTGTTTCAGGCCGCTGTTGAATGACTCAACAGGTTGCCAGGAAAGTGCTGCTGTCGCTTTACTTATATCCAGCGCATATCGAAAATCATGGCCAGGGCGGTCCGCAACGTAGGTGATCAAGTCGCGGTAAGAACCGCCATCGGATGGAGGACTTAGTTGATCAAGGATATCAATGATCTGGTTTACTAGCGTGATGTTTTCCAATTCAACGCCGCCACCAATGTTGTAACTTTCACCTGGTACTCCGTTGCGTGCAGCGTCAAGAATGCCATTTGCATGGTCGGTTACGTATAGCCAATCTCGAACGTTTTTACCGTCACCGTAAATCGGCAGGGCTTTGCCTTCGAGGGCATTCTGAATCATCAACGGAATGAGTTTTTCAGGAAACTGCCTAGGGCCATACGTATTTGAGCCATGTGTAATGACGGTCGCTAAGCCGTAGGTCTTGAAATATGCGCGGACGAGATGATCTGCCGACGCTTTGGACGCCGCATAGGGAGAGTTCGGCCGATATGGATCAGTTTCAACAAATGCACCATTGCGGATAGATCCATAAATTTCGTCGGTCGAAACTTGCAGATAACGAAATCGGTTGGCCACATCACCGTCGATAGATGAAATATAGCGATACGACTGGTCGAGGAGGTTATATGTGCCGTTGATGTTTGTTTCGATGAACGCTGCAGCATCATCTATAGATCGGTCCACATGCGTTTCCGCCGCGACATTTATTATTGTGTCGGGCGTGTGGTCCTTAAATATACCTGCGACAAGCGCGTTATCAACAATCGTGCCCTGAATAAATATATAGTCATCATGATCGGCGATGTCAGATAAATTATCTTCGCCCCCAGCATATGTTAAGGCGTCAAGATTTACGACTTTATGTCCACGCCCTAGCGCTTCTCTGATGATGGACGAGCCAATGAAGCCTGCACCGCCGGTAACAAATATTGTGTTGGTCATACGTAGTTTTCTTTCAGAACAGCGATGCTGACTTTGATGTCAGCTAAAGGGTTATCGTCATTTAACATTCTTTGTTCAATTGAAATATATTCATCGTAGTTTATGTCTCGAAGCATTTGACCAAGAAATTGATGATCAATGACACCGCTATGACCAAGGGTATTAAGGCCGGGTTCATTAGCGTGAAAATGCACAAGTTCATCAGACACGGCTTGAAAAATTACTGACACAGCTTCGTTGTTTTCATACAAGGCTTTAGCATCCAGTTGCACCCGAAGCGCCGGATGGGAAATATCTTTAACGATCGCGAGGCTTTCGAGCGCCGAATTAATGAAATCAGTATCGTTAGGCCCTAAAGGCTCAAAGCAAAAACAAGTGCCGTGATTTTCTATACGTGTACAGAGTTCGCTGAAGAAAGCGTATGCTTGTGCGTATGCTTGAACCAATGGCATATCACCACGCTTGCGTCCGCCACCGTAAATCAATGTTTTACCGCCAAGATCTCTACACACTGCTGAAAGATGCTCGAGGAAAAGCATAGACTGGGCATCGGTCTCAGGTCCTTTGAACAACCCTAGCTCGGGATGATCAAAAAACAACGAATGCAGCCCAACGACTTCGAGGCCTGCGATTTCGATATCATTGCGGTAAGCCGTGACATCGCTTGCCTTAAGCTCAGTCCAGGTATTGTGCCATATGCGGCTTGGCGCAATTTCGACGCCTGTGATGCCAAGCTCACGAAGCTCCATCAATTCATGGCGATGATCAAATGCAGTGAGCGCGATATTTGAAACGGCGTGTTTCATGAAGGATTGAGGAGCTTTTGACAGGCTGGAGCTAGCTGAGCGGCGACAAAATGATTGCCTTCGATTGAAAGGTGGCCACCATAAACATCATGAATATACAGGTCGTTCAAAGATGACGCATTGAGTAGTGGTTCTGTTAGATCGATAACGTTGGTATGTTCAGAAATATCTCGGATAAACTCATCATAGTACGAGCCATGGCTTTTAATTCGTTCCAGGTCCATCAATTGCGGCATCAACACGAATAAAGGGACAATGTCATTAGCTTTTGAAAAATTGCTGAACCGCAAGATTATGGACTTTAATAGAGATACGGTTTCGGGTTCGCGGAACATTCGTGCGGAAAACTCGATGTTCCGCCGCATGACACTGACAAACGCGCGCTCGCCATGATCGAACAGATCAAGAAATGCAGCGTACAGAAGTTTTATATTACGACCATTTTCGCGCCATAAACAAAGCGAATAAGGAAATTTAAAAATATCCTGCATGAACTTACGGCTATAGAAATAATCATGTTCTCGCGCAGCCAAACCCAAGGATGCTATATCTTCAAATTTCTTCTCGGCGTTCAATAAGTTAGAGATCATGTTAAGCTCGTCACCTACAGAATAAAATCTAGGTTTGAACGCAAGCGTGTTGCCGTACTCACTATAATGTTTCCATACGCTGTGGACACGTCCGATGGTTTCCGGGACCACAGCCATGATGTGCATGCGGCATTGTTTGGCTTCAGGTTCTCGTTCTAGTCGGATTAATGCTTGATCTATGCCGTAATTACCTACGCCTTTGTTGACGATATTCTTTTGTAATGCATTCGAAAGATGATGTGCCCAGGTTTCGTCGTCATTGACTTGCCGAGCAAAGGCATACGAGTCGCCATATAGGAAGATTTCTTTGGAGGCCCCCTCGAACCCAGGGTTTACACGACTGCCGGCTTCGTCAATATGAAACCGACTAACACTGCCATCTTTCCCAACTTCGTTTTTCGTCGATGATGGGCGGCGTATCCAGCCAAGTTCTGTGTCCCAACTGCTTTCAATGAATTTTTTACATACAGCAGTATCGACATCAGGAAATTCGTCGGCCCCAGTCAATAGCCACTGACAGCGCTTGCGCAACTGATGGACTGCTATAATGGTAACAAGCTCGAAACCTACAGCACAGCCAAATAGAATTAGTGCAATGTTAATGAGCACTATCCAGTGGGCCGATCAGGGTTTTGATACGTCCCACGCATGCAACAACTCCTTGTTGTTGATCTGCTTCGTTTAGCATTAAGTCTGAATGAGAAGGCCGCGGGAATTCGATATCGTAGCCGACAACATTTTTGATACTGCCGTCTTCAGCCCCAGAGTAAAGTCCCTTTGTATCGCGTTGTTTTAAAGTTTCTAGCGAGATGTCTAGAAAAATTTCCTGGTATGACGAGAAGTTTTCACGGTTCCAAGCTTGCCAATCGGGGAATATTGAGAGCACCGCGGCAATGACATGAATATTTTGTGTGTCGAGCGCTTTGCATAAATTAGATATACGCGCTGCATTTTTTGCTCGACCTTCAACAGTGTAATCCGCGTCGTTCTTAAAGACTTCTCGGAACTGATCACCATCGATAAATACCAGATGACGGCATGTTGGTTTCAAGTTTTTATAGAGCGCTTCTGCAATTGTGGTTTTACCAGAGCCCGACATGCCGATGAGCCAGCAAATCATTTCTCACCTGCCTTTAGGGCCGCCAGTGCACGTGTGTGGGATACTTCAGGAATTTCCTGCAACCGCTCATAAATAATATGTTTCATAGCTGCCAATTCAGGAATGTTTTTGTGAAACAAATTAATTATTTCTTTTGGATCATTTTTGAGATCGAATAACATCGGTTCTTCTTTTCCCATTTTGTGGTGCGGATCCACGCCTTCTCGCCAAAGATATTTATACTGTTCTGAACGTACAGCCATGTAGATCGGACGGTGTTCAAACTCGCAGTTTCCGCGGCAGAAATTTTCCATCAACACATGTTTTCGTTGCGCGGCGTCATTCGAAAGTACCGAGGCGCCTTCCCAGTCAGATGGTGGGGTCAGTCCAGCAAGGGCACTCAAGGTTGGCCCGAGGTCCATGGATGTGACAAGACTTTCGAGTTGCTCTGCTGGTACACCGGGGGCTCGGAACATCATGGGAATGCGTGCGTTGTGATCGTACTGCATGCAAAGATGACCATAATCGCCATGATCTCCAATCTCTTCGCCGTGATCGCCACAAATAACGACAATGGTATTGTCGGCCAATCCCTCATCATTAAGTGATTCCAGAATGCGGCCAATGGCTTCGTCGACAGAACGGATAGATGCATCGTAGAGAGCATTGAGCTTTTCGAATTCTTTGGGCGACTTTGGTTTTGTTGTGAACACCATTGTTGGATCGATGTCCGTATCGTGACCAAGCTCGGCAAGATAATTCTTGGTTTGATCGACCCATTTCGGCCCGTACCCAGAGACGAAGGGCTGGTGATTGTCCTTGAAGTGCGCCCAGATAAAGAAAGGTCGATCATCGTTGTTTTTAGCATTTTCTTTGAATTCACTTGTGACCTGATCAGCGATGGCGTGTGCGTCAACGGCATATCGGACTCGGTTCGCGCGTCGCCCGGCGCGTGCTGGAGAAAATCGAGCGAGTATCTTGTTGCTGATCCGCATCCACGCTTCATGAATGAGCTTTGATGGTTTGCGACATAACCTCCAATCTTTTGCCAGCCATTCGTGTGCATCAGGAGTCTCAAGCAGGTACTTGCGGATATATGCTTTTGTATCACGCTTAAATGCCCAGCGATGGCGCTCAACGACACGACGCACGCCATTAAAATCATAGGCATCGGCAACAAACTTTGCGTTGGCAAAATGTTCATTGTTGTACGCCTGTTTTTCTTTGAACGATGCACAATAATGATCAACATTTTCGAACAGTTTTAAGATTACGGGCTCAGCGACAGCAAGCATTCTTTCATCGCTGATTTTTTTAGCGGCATGAAGTCGCAACGTGTCACGCATGTTCATCACGGCCATGCCAATCAGCGTGTTTAAATGGAAAACACAATGTTCAGTATCCAAGCCATCAGTATAACCATAATACGGACTGACCCAATGAATTGTGCTCAACCCCCAGGTCTTGTAACCGGCATCATGGAAGTGCTTGAAGACGGTATCTGGCCGTCCATCAGCTCCCTTATCATAACCGCCATAGGAAAGCGGGCGACTGGACGTAAAGAGCTGGATACAGGCAAGCTGCGTGAATGGCCCGAGGGTATAGGCATTGCGACAGACGATGGCTTGTTTCGCAAATGCATCTATGTTTGGGCTCGTCGGGCGAGTATAACCATAAGCACCAAGACGATCAGCGCGAAAGGTATCAACACTCAGCAACACAACGTTGGGTCTAAGGTTTTCAGCTTTAGTCATATTATATAATGTGCCGTCGTATCAAAATGGTGTGCCTGTCGCCAGTCGTAGCATGAGAAGCCAATCGGCTTCGGGCGCGTCTGCGCGTTCTGGGTGCCACATGATCCCGGCGACAGGTTTGCCAGGCATGTATGCAGCTTCAATCATGCCATCTGTGTCCGTTCCTGCGACGCGGAGAGCGGGTGCAACCCCATGCGGGTCAATAGCGATGTTATGATATGAATTCACAGAAACGTGTGGGCCATAAATGTCGTGCCATTCAGGCATGAACGTTACCTGATGATTATTGCAAACATGATCTTCAATAGGCACGAGTGCGCCGCCTAGAATCTGGTTCATTCGTTGTAGGCCCCGGCACACACCCAACACAGGTAGGTTTTCTTCAAGTGCATACTTAAAAAGTATATCTTCCGTGCGATCACGTTCTTCGTATTCCCCAGCGTCTCCGCCACCCGTCAGGATGAGCAAATCAGGCGCCAGATCTTTTAAATACTGTTCTGGCGAAACCCTGATATTGGGGATCAGCAAAGGCTGGATGTTTCTGGACTGAGCCTCGCGAAGCCAGTCATGCGAAATGCTGTCACGCAATTCGTCGTAACCTTGTGCTTCAGTCACACGTAGCGTTAAAGCGATCCGCATTATCTTCTCAAAGATCTAATGGACATTGATGTTTCCCGTTGCACAGTTGATCTCGATACCGCAGCCTTTAATCAGGTGCTGGAACGTTCGCTCGCCGCATCCAATCGCTGCGGGTAAGCCGAATTCAGCGCAACGTATGGCCATATGAGAATTTGCACCCCCGAACTGGGTAATCAATCCTGCAATGTTATGTGTAAATATCCAATCGAATCCCGGATCAGCACTTTCGATCAAAATGATTTTGCCGCTAAGATCACCGCCTTCATTCGTATGAAGATGCTTGATTAGTGCCGTGACGGATTTGTTGGTGATAAAAGTCGGCTGTCCGCGGGCAGGGAATACGACATCTACATCAGCTTCTTCGGCAATCACATGATGTAGGCGAACGGCTCGGGTCAGATGGTGTGCTGATTTGGCTGCTTCGAGGTTGCGGGTCATGTTTGTTTTGATATTCTCGCCAGTAAACAGATCGTGGACAGAAAGATAAGTAAGGTCATCACGCGAAAAGCCGCATTCATCTCCCCACAATGAAAGACACTTCAACACGTCACTAATGCCTCGCGAATAAACAAACTTGGCCTGTTCTCGGGCGTATATCGCAGTTGAGATATACTGCATGAGCGCATCTGCGCTGACGTCAAAGCCGGATTCTTGGAGAAGTTTATCGATTGCTTGGCGTTGAATATTGCTCAAAGAAAAAGCGGGCTGGTCATCATTGAGCAGACGTTCCGGTCCATTGGCATCTGATAGATAAAGGTCTGGGCGTTCGTCGTATCGCCATGATGTGATGTCATAAGTGCCAGGCCTTAAATGGCCATACTTTTTCAGGAAAACGTCTTTTGTGATGTCCCCACTTGAGAGCTTCTGCATATCAATGATGAGTTGGGTTGCAATCGTATGAACACCAAGCATGAAGTGTTCCGCATCGTGTGATGACAAAACGCTTCGCTCGACCAGCGAATTGAGAAAAAGAACACCTATAAACCCGTGTCGGGCAAGAATTGAAAACGGCATGGAACCATGAAGAATGGTTCTTCCGAGTTGATCGCGAACATCTTGTATATGCCCTGCAGATAATTCGACAGGCGGTGCGCACAACAGGGAGTCTGTTTCGGCAAGTTTCGCCTTTATGCCGTCACTGCCAGAAGTAAGGCATGCTGACGTTATCGCATGCAAACCATCTCGTAGCTGCGTTATTTCATTTTGGCTGAACCCTGCATCCGCAAGTTTAAGTGCGCGTCGTGTGTATGAGAAATCAAGGCAGGTTATTGCAACTTTGAACTCGATTTTATCATGCCAGCGACGATTTTCACGAAGCTCCCCGATCTGATAATTGATCAGTTTTTCGGCAAGCCCGGGATCAATTTGTGCAGGCAGGAATGAGTTTAAGCTAAGGCGGACATCGATGAAGGGCCTACCGGAAAAGTTAAGCATCAACGGCTTGTCGACATGCAGATATCCCATTGCGGCACGCGCGTCGCTCCAGGTTTTGTTGGTTATCAAGTGTTCATACAAAGACAGCGCCAATGGACGTGGTGTCGACCCGATCATCTCCGCTGGGTTCCAGTCTGGCATTTCACCAAATAATGTGGTTTGCCCAAAAATACTATCTGCTGGTTTTAATAAATCACGGAGTCTGGCACGGACGGTATCCAGAGATGTGGCAACGTCTTCATCTGGAACGCCTATCCAACTTTGGCTGGCGGCAACGGGTCTAACTTGTAGAACATAAACAGTTAGGTCTGTCTGGACACAAAACTCGATATCAAGAGTATCCGTCCCGGTGATACTTTCCAGTTCGTTTACGACATCGATCAATTTCAACATGCGCTGAGAATGGAGTGCCGCAGGATTATTTCTGTGAACTACCGCCATCCTGCTGACGCCGCCGCTTGTTACGGTGTCCGTCCGTCCACTGAAGTCATCATAATTTATGACATAGTAGGGGGCGCCGGTATCGAGATCACGGGTAAAAATAACACCGGATATGGCGACGTCCTGAACCATAGGCTGAACCAGAACTTCTTCGCGAGCCTGCAGTTCACCGTATGAGTCAAAAACCTGTTCGATTGCATGTTCAATGTCATGAGGACCTGGTGCGACATTAACGATGCTCAAAAAGGCGCCCGCCTGAGAGCTGTCTGCGGTATCTTCGAAACGGGAACTAGATCTGACAACGAGTGGCTTTCCGGGCCAGCGAGAACAGATTGCGTTAATTTGGCGTTGCCTATTCTGTACCCAGTCAGTGCCTGCAATAATAACTTGCTCGCAACATTCAGCGATTGTGAGGCGGTCAGCGAGAGCGCTTAAGGTTTGCGCCTTTGTGCCAAATTGGAATTTCTTCTGAATGGTCATTGGGTTGGTTACTTTATTGCGCGCTGTTTAAGGGCCTGACGCAGGATATCCTCGGCCAGCGCTGTGAAGTCACCGCAGTCGGTGGAATTATCAATGCGCAAATCCGGGTCTGTTGGTTCATCAAGTAGCAGGTCAACACCGACGACATTCTGTATGTCACCGCGTAATGCAGGTTCGTAGAGGTTCTTCACATCTCTTTTGATAAGGATATCCATAGGAGCATACACAAAGGCCTCAAAATAATTTGAGAGATTTGCCCGGTTCCGTGCGCGAAGATCGTCATAAAAAGAAATCGTGCAGCAAACGACATTGATATTTTCATCATCCAGCCATTTACAGATATCGCAGTACCGCGAGGCCGCTTCATGGCGGCCTTTGAGTGAATAGGCATCATCTCCTGAATTGAACCGCACTAAGGAACGAACTGCATCTCCATCAACAAGAACAGTGTTTGGTTCTTCTTGCTTCCAAATCCTGTGGATTTCTCTACCGATTGTTGTTTTTCCTGCACCCGACAAACCTGTTAGCCATATAATCATAAGAAGTTCCGTTATTTAATTTAGTGCGATCTCAGTAGTAGCCGTACTTACTCAAATCTACACTAATCATTTCTGCGTAAGTTTTATTAGATTCTCTATAATGCGATAGAATGCGACCTCGGCGGTTTTCTCCCAGAAGATCTGGGCGCTGATAATTGTATTTACTGACAACATGGCGAAGAAACCAAAGCAAACTAATCCGCCTGGAAATTCCCGCCAGTGCCCACAGCAATTTTGTGTCCCGCACCGCGCGTTTCTTTTTTAGCCAGCCTGCAAAGGGTTGGAGCGGAATAAACCCGTAAGGATTTTCTGGCTGGCGAACAAGCGGCCCCAGGATCAACGCCCATTTCAAGGCCGTACTAGAAATGCTGTGGTTAACCAGTGGAGCCGTGTCCGGTAAATACGGGGGTACATTGAGAAAGTTGAAAAGCCGTTCCAGATAAAGTGGTAAATCCTTGGTGCCCATTTCAAATGGCAGGACCAGAACATTCTTTTTACCAAATACCTGAAAATAATTCTTCACATAGACACTCCAGTTGAGGGACCGCCAATCGACACCGGGTGTTCTCCCCTGTTCTTTTGGGCCGCGGTAATCGTTTCCTTCATGGGGTGTGATAAAGTCATCAAATTTAAAAATGCGATAATTATGGATGTAATGCATATACGCAGATTCAATCCATGTGTCCTGACGGCGCATCGACATCATGACTTTTGGCGGCTCGAATTCCGGACAGTCAAAGACATCTTTTATAACCTGTGCACGGCGCGGGTTGTCGTAAAACGGTTGTGAGATAAACATGCCATCGCTGTTGTGATGTCCATAGTCACCAAAAAATTCTGCACTGTTAATAAGAATGATGTCTTCTTTGACGTCCGCCAGTCGTTCGAGAACCTGCTTGCGAACAGATGCGGCATCAAAGAAAAGATGATGGCTTTCCATCGCATTGAGCAAAATGGTGTTGACTGATTTGTCGCGCGAAAAGGTCGAATAGACTTCAGGCACGTTCGGCATGATACTGTCGTTAAGAAAGTGGCTGCCACTTCTGTGCGGGCCAATGTAAATGTAAAGTTTCTTTTTCTTCGTCATATGTTCAGACCCTGGTGCTCATGTCGGATTTATTGAAATCATGGCCGTATTCCATGTCTTCAGCATAATTGTATCCCAGGGAATGAATGAGTCCGGAATTCAACTGCTCAATAATTTTTCTGCGTCGCGTGACGGATAAAATACCACGCTGGGTTGCCTGACGATTGCCTGCCTCGGCATTGCCATCGCGTTGGTCGGCAGGGATGTGTGTGAGCATCTCATTGCGTTCCGCGCGGCGGAGGGCTTCTCGAATATATTCATCGCGGACATTGAAGCCCCAGAAATCGAGCATTTCCCGGAGTCCGGCAACGGGCTCGCGCTTCAAGTCTTCATAGCGAACTAGCAGCGCTGACGGGTGCCAGCCAAGGACATCGCCCCAACTGTTGTAAAATTCAATAGAACGTGATGTCGCGGCATTCCAGTCGAAGCTGTCTTCATCAGTGATTGAAACATCGGAAAGATGTGACGCGTTGGAGAATTTCACAAACCGGGATTCCAAGCTGTCCAAAATGGAGCGAACCTGAACCACAATGCGCATTTTTTTCAAGCTGGCGGAGCGGATACGAAAATAGGCATTTCTGGAGTGAAAGTAGTAAATTTTCCCCAGCGCTGGGCCTTGCTCGCGAGCATACATTTTTTTTACGTCGCCCAGTGGCACACGCCAGTCAAAACGCCTATACGCCAATCCTTTAGATGGAAAGAAAATACCATCTTCATAAGTGTATTCACCGTCGCCACCTTCTGAGAGATCAAGCGCAAGTGTCATCGAAAGTTCGGCCCAACTTTGCCCAGACCTTGGAAGTGCAGCATGCAAACGAGATACATCGCCACTATCTAAATAGAATTTAAGGCAACGTAGTCGTTGGGAAAGACGGATCGGATTGCTGTCGTAGGGGCTACCTTTCAGAAGGATTTTGGTCACGGCCATGCCATCCCAAAAATGTTTGACCGGGAACCGGTTAGCGACAATCTGCGCAACACCTTTGAAGTTCAGCGGATGCCTCATAATTTTGAAAGTTTTACGATTTGTTGAAAATCTGGATTACGGTTTTCCAACTCTTCAAATGTTCCACTATCTGAAAACTTGCCATCTTTAAGCAGGACCAGCTTTGAGCATTTCCTGACTGTGCTCAAGCGGTGCGCTATAACGATGAGTGTCTTGGTGCCGGTAAGCCGTTCTATTGCGCCACTGATCTCGTGTTCGGTGTGATTATCAAGTGCAGACGTTGCCTCATCAAAAACAAGAATATCAGGGTCTGGGTATAATGCTCTCGCAATACCAATCCTCTGACGTTGCCCACCTGACAGGCGGATACCGTGTTCACCAACATTTTCATTTAGTCCATTTGGCAGGTTCTTCACCAAATCACGTAGCTGCGCCATTTCGGTAACCTGATCGATGCGGCCCCAGTCGATATCTTTATCTGCGATGCCGAATGCTATATTTCGCGCCAGCGTGTCATCCAGCAGATAATTAGATTGAGGGACATAGCCAATCGAGCGCCGCCACGCATGAGTCTTTTCGTGTATATCGATTCCATCAGCGATAATTTGACCGTTGGTTGGAGGCAGTAACCCCATAATGATATCGGCAAGAGTTGTTTTGCCGGCCCCCGATGGGCCAACCAGACCAATAAAGTCACCCCGATTTATATCGAGTGAAAAGTCCTGAATGACCCAGTTATCGGTGCCTGGGTAACGAAATGATATATTCTTGATTTCAAGACGCTCAGTAAATTTTCCATTGGCCTCGCGCCTCATTTGATCCGTTGGTTCTGCTTCGACCTCGTGCATATCCCGATACACAACTTCTAGGGCGAAAGCTGCAGACTTAATCCGATTGAGGGCAAGGAGGACTTTATTCATAGAAGGAATAACGCGAATGCCTGCGGCGGCAAATAGCGCCAGACTACCAATGACACCCGCGCGCTCTGCGCCGCTCATAAGGATGAAGATAACGGCACCCAGCGTTCCCGCGACCATAATTGTTTCTATCCATAGTCTGGGTGATTGCGCCAACAGGCCTTTGAGCATAAGAACTTTTGCAAGTTCCTGGCGAGGTCGCACAAAACTATCCAATAAGAAATCTTCTCGACCGAGTGCTTTGACTTCCTTAATGCTATGAAAGCTTTGCTGTAAGCTTTGCAGGCATTTGCGGATTGTCTTGAGTTCCCGTTCACCCCAATAAGCAATGCGGCGCCTAAAGAATGCAAAGAACAAATATACCGCGAGTCCAACGTAGACCAGCGCAATCCCTGCGAGTTCTGGGTTTGTATATAGAATAATTCCTGCAAGTCCGGCGACCATCAATATTTCAGAAAAGAGAGTGACAAAGCCAATAAAAACGTTTGCGAAAACGGCATTCACGGAGCCAAAAACATTGTTGATTAGGTCTGCCGAATTGCGGCGAAGGTGCAGAGAGTAGGGAGCACCAAGATAGCGCTTCAAAAGCTTTTGGGCGAGAAGTGCCATATTGGTGACGGAAAAATTTATCTGAACATACGCTACGCCAAACAAAATAATATTCTTGATGACAAAGATGATAAATAAAACGCCGGTAATAAAAATCAGGAGTTGGTTGTCAGCTGTAAAATTAAATCTATTGATAATGTCCAGTAACACCGGCCATTTTTCGATCTGCGAAGGATCAGCAACTATCGTGATGAAAGGGAAAATCATGCCAATGCTAAGAATCTCCAGCGCCGCACCGAGCAAGGTTAGAAAAGCCAGGATGGCGAATTGGAAAATTGTCGATTTGTCGACAAGATCAAGCGCCATGCGCAACAGAACAACCAAAGAAGTTTTCCTTGTACTATCCGCTGGTAATCTTGGTTCTGGGGTTTTGTCTTCCAGCTTGGGCATCAAGTTATTTCACTTATGTCATTTAAAATATGAATAGGATTGAAAGTGACGTTATTGGGCGCACTATTTATAGAGTGAATTCCTGTAACGCTGTGCGCGCCAATGTTTTCGCGGCATCACTATCGACGTCACGAATATTATTTGCAGCGCGGGCACGGGTAATCAGTTGATCATCGAATTCATCGGCAGACCCTGCATGGACATATTTAGAAACATACGCTGATAGATTCATGCCATGGAACCATTGTGTAAGGACGCCCGCAATTTCATTTTGCGCACACCCAAGGCCCTCTGCGATAGGTGTCAGCCGAGCGAGGTCTTCGCCGCTATTGTATTCCGCAATAACAGGCAGTGTGAAACTACAGGCAAGACCATGCGGCATTCCAAATCGGGATGTGAAAGGGTAACTGATCGAATGCGCCAGAGCTGTTTGGGTTGTTCCCATTGCTAAACCGGCAAGGACAGATGCTGATTGAACTTTTTTCCGCAGCTCAATATCTGTTGGATTCTCTAGCACAAATGACAAGTTCTCCCGGAGAATCCGTATAGCCTGCGAGGCCAAACCATCGCTCACTTCAGAATGGCGTCTGTTCCAAACGGCCTCACAGGCGTGGGACAGCGCGTCGAGCCCGGTCGCAAGGGTGAGTTCGAATGGCATCGTCACACATAAAGTCGGATCCATAAGGGCATAATCCGGATATAGAGCTGGATCGTTAATCGAAAACTTAATGCCGTCATCACCCCAGATTGTGCCCCATCGGGTCACCTCTGAACCGGTGCCGGAAGTTGTTGGCACTGCGGCAAACTTCTGGATAGGGCCATTAAACGGTAAGGATTTTCCCTCTCGCAAGTGCGCTAGAAGACCGCCCCGGCCAATTTCTGGACGGGTCGCCGCAAGCATTCCCTTCGTGGCATCAATAACGCTACCCCCGCCAACGGCGATAACGACATCGACGTTATTTGGGAACATATCTGAGATGCGAAAAACTTCAGACACGGTAGGATTGGGGGAAACATCTCCGATCACAACTTTGGGTGCACCCATTGTTTTGGTGAGCCGTTGATCAACTCCCCCAGCAATCCATGAAGGACTGGTTACAAGAGCCCAGCGGCATTCCCCGAATAGTTCAAAGGCAGCTTGATCAAAAGAAATGCCGTCAACGATGCGGGTCGGACAAAAGAAAGGGTGAGTTAGAACCATTGAGTAATTTCTGACTTTGCCCGAGACCTGCCCGAGGGAGAATAGGAGGCAATCTCATGAACCGCCTCTTTTGTCATGCCACCTGCGACACGAACGACGGCTACGTGGGCATTGACGCCTTTTGTTGAAAATCGATGTGATACAAGAGGGCTAATATACGCTGAATCGCCGCTCTTGATTGTTTCTGTGCAACCATCGGCGTAGGAGATACTTACCGGTGTATCGCCATAGTTATATATATACTCGTGCATGCCATGTTTAAGTTCGGCGGGTTGGTCATGGTCGGCGACGATTTCAAAGTCATAGCCCTTCAAATTTGGCAAGTGCCGGGATCGGGCCAGATCATAGAACAGATAGGAAGGATCCTGGCTGTCGCCAAAGGCCCGGATTTCCTGATCCTTGCGATGCTGCACGACGACTTCCTGCTCGGGCGCCAGTCCTGGAAACGCGAGTTGATCTGGATAGATATTGAGTGCGTTGGCGAGTGCGTCAAGTTCGGCAGCCGTTGGCCGTTCAGGACCGTCCCCCCGTGCAAGCGCGTCTGCGATATTGATGCCATACTCTCTTAATCGATCTGCTAACTGATCAACACTCAGCATTTCATTCTCGCGATGGCGGTTGATCGCTTGCGCAAACATGCGCGACTCCATGCGGGTATCACCGAACCACGTACTCATATCTTCGTTATCAGCATAAAGCATTGATGCACGTGCATGTTCGATTGCGCTTGCAAACGTCACGGCAACAATAAGACCGAGCTTTTCAGAATTGCGACTGGTGAAACTATGCGGAACGTATGGGGTGATATAATTTGAATCACCCGTATTCATTTCTCGGCAAAATCGCTGCCCGTTCAGGTCCCAGTAAAAGTTTACCTCACCAATAAAGAATGTTTGCTGATGCATGAGATGGCCTTTGTTGTAAACCACGCCAGGATTTTCAGGGTCAGTGTCTGTGACAACCTTCAGCTCTTTTATCCACTCCGGCTTATAAGGCCCTTCCCTGACCATTGCCGTATCGCGATATTGATAATACGGCGCAGTGATTCCGTTGCTATCTGTCCGCTCTATCGTCCGAGATGAGGCTTCAGACTGCTCCGCCGTCATCACAGCGAGGCCGTCATTTGTCTGATCGCGTTCGACCCATAACTCGCTCATTGAAATGGGGTATGCGGCATATACCTGAAGAACTAATGTATGCATGTCTTCAAGTGAAATTTCCCCCCGTATGGCATTTTGTAAAAAGTCATGTGGGCGGCCAAGTTCGTCTGCAATGAGGTCAGGTGTTCGCTTGAGGTCGTTTGCAACATTTAATAAGCGCGCACCTACACGTGCGAGGTATTTGCTTTCATTCTCCATCGTCAGATGCCTTTGCTTCGTATTCGGCGGCCAATGCCGCAACAGCTTTTGTGTGATCTTCAAGTGTATCGATTTCTTTCCACCCGCGTTGTATCGGCATACAGCCAACGCGAATCCCTTGATTGACGAGTTCTTGAATCATATCGGTGATATACGCAACCTGAAATGTCGCCGCTTTATGGAATGGTTTACCCCAATACTCTTGTTTTGCAGCGTTGAAATATTCCTTGAATATTTTTACGCCGCGCGCGGTGAGCTTCAGCATGCCGATAAACTCGCCACTCACATTATTAGCATCACCAAGATGCTTGCCGATTTGAACGACATTTTTGTTTGTATCAAAAATGACGTTCTCCGCTTCACTGATCGGATGATCGACGCGTCCGACATAATAATCTTGCCAGTCAGTATCAACAACAATGGCTATGTCATCTTTGGCGGCGAGTAATTTCGAAACGATGTCACTATTAAAAAGGATGTCTGAATACCCAACAACGACATCTCCTTCAAGATACTCTTCAGCAAAAAACATAGAGCAAAGAATATTATTATTTATAAAATCGTCATTCTCAAAATATGTGATGCTTGGATAATCAATCCGTTCTTTCTTGTAGCCACGCACAAGTGCAAATTTGCTGAGCCCAGCTTCTCGGTAAGCGTCCATTTGACGCTGCAATAGCGTCTGGCCATGAAAATCAACCATGCACTTTGGTTTGTCATGAGTAAGGTCGCTCATCCGACTGCCAAGGCCTGCTGCAATAATCAGCACTTTGGTTTCAGACATATCGCCTCCGTGTCTCATTTGTTGCGCTGTTGGAGCATGGGTGTGCTCGTCTGTTGTTATAGTGTCGTGTCATCGTCTGTTTCTGCTTGGAATAAATGAACATGTTTTTCAGCAAATTTAGCACCAAGGTTTGCTGCAAGGTCCGAATAAGGAACTTTGCTGACATAGCGCTCGCGATAGATCGCATTCGCTACGAATGATTCATTTGATGGCGCCTTACCATCGAGCTGTTGTAGCATTTGTTTTGTCAGCTCTAATATCTGTTCAGCGTCATTCTCTACAACTTCGTATTCTGGTAGCACAGGTGCAGCTTTAGAAATTTTGTAATATCCAAGTTCCAAGGCTTTGTCATAAGTGATGAATTTGCCTGTAGCTTTCTCACGAAGCCGGGTCAGCAAGAACAGATCATTGTGACGGAAAGGGTTGTAGGCAATCAGGTTGCAATTTGCGAGTGCAACGGGCACGTCGAAAATAGTCGCTATAACAAAAATCCCTGAATCGCAACCAAGGAAAAAAAGGCATTTGGATGGAAGATAAATATCAAGGAAATCTGTTCTATGTTCACTAGCATAATCGATAATTTTAGGGTTTCTATTTTCAGGCAATGGCGTTTGGACGATAGCCCCCATGCGAAGAACGTATCCGCCTTTGGAAGTGATATACTCTGCCGCGTCCATATAATTATTAATGCTGCAATTCCTGAAATCGCGCGTTCTCCATAGCTTTTTTTCTTCGGGCATATAATTATCGAGATAAGCAGCGTCTCTATTGTGCAAACAAACAAACCAATCGTCGTCACCAATGCCAAGGCTACGTAAAAATCCCTGCCCACGAGCCTCTTCCTCTTTCTCGAAGGTCAAAGATGCGTGCCCCTGATTAAATTCTTGGTATCCTGGCGCTTCCCATTTCATAAATTCCCAAAACCGTGTACGCTGTATGATGGGACGAATATAAAACAAGAAACGTGTTAGTCCGGGGCTTTCAATAATCAAAAGTTCCCGTTTCAACATTTCATATAACTGACGGTTCACGGGATCAATGCCAGCCAAAATATAAAGTGAATTAGGGTCGGCGAGGCCAATCTGCAGACGCCTCAAAAAAAGGTCTGTGTTCCCGGAAAGATGTCCAATCCTTTTGGTGTAAACGAGATGGAACCGGATTTTTTTAAAAGGCTCAATAAGATAAAGAACAGGCAGTACTAACAATAGGAAAGCGAGGCGCGCTATTAGAATTAACGGCGGACGTATTATATTTAGAAGGATAGTTTTCATATATAGCTTTCAGGGCCCGATAGAAGGGGCTTGATGTGCGGTCTCGACGAGTGATCAAAACCGGAAATAAATGAATGTTGATGAGCTTGTGATGAAGATAAAAACCACCGCCATCAAAATTGAGCATGATAAGGTTAATAGAATCGGGCGCGGGCGACCGAAAAATATGCCCTCGGCCATTTTCTCAAAAGAAACACCGAAACATATAATTGCACCGATAAGGACCATGCCCCACATTCCGAGGGTAGGCTCAGCAAGCGTCGATTCACGCACCGATACGAAGCTCGCCCAGAATTTTAACAGGGCATCAAAATCAAACTGGAAGAGTGTCCAGCCTGCTGATACGAGCAAGAACGTCAGCGCAATTTGTACAATGTGTGGTAGCTTCTCCCATGGTTTAGAAGTCGCGTTATAGGCGATGACAATGCCAGCATGGAACAGTCCCCAGACAATAAACGACCACCCGGCCCCATGCCACAAACCACAAGCCGCAAAAATAATAAGTATATTCCGAATGTAAGATTTGTTTCCACCCAGCGGCAGATATAGATAGTCGCGAATCCAGAACGAAAGAGTGATATGCCATCGCCGCCAAAAATCCTGTGGGTTGGCGGCTTCGTAAGGGCGATCGAAGTTCTTCGGAAATGTGAATCCGAATAAAGCTCCGAGACCAATAGCAATCATTGAGTATCCGTAGAAATCGAAATAAATCTGGAAGCTATATGCGAACAGGACAAACGTTGATGAGGCTGCCGATATGTCTTCCGGTGAAGCAACGTAAGGGGTCTGATACGTATCCAGAGTATCGGCGATCAGAACTTTGGCGGCCAGGCCAACTGTGATGTAAACGATCGCGCGTGAGACGGCCTCAGTATTAATTTGAAAGTCGCATAACCTAGAGAGCGCTTGTTGGACTTGCTCAAATCGAAGGATCGGACCGGCGACAAGTTGCGGGAAAAAACTGATATACAGAGCAAATCGAACTAGATTAGGTGATGCCGAAATATCGCCGCTAAACCGGTCAATTGCGAAAGCAATTAACTGAAAGGTGAAGAACGAAATACCGGCGGGTAGAATGATGTTTGAAAACAAATCAAAAGTGTCTTCATCTAACGGCGAGTCTAGATTGATGAACTGACCTAGAAAAAATGCAAGATACTTATAATAACCGAGAGCTAACAGCGGCGGAATAATAGCAAAAGCGAGTCGCCATTTGTTCAATATGATCGCCTCTGAGCGTGTAATGGCATACACCCAGATAATTCCAAATAATAATGTAAGTGCATGCTCAACACCAGACACTGTATAAAAAATGAATGATGAGATGAGCAAGACAAAGGGTCGAAGATGCCGGGCACCCGGCATATAAAATGCGATGAGCACTAGGGGCAGAAACAGAAACAGAAATTCGAACTGATTAAAAATCAATTGCTGCAGGCCTTGCCCATATCAGGAACAAACGTCTTGAAATAAGCGCCTAGTTGAGCTGGAGGTGCATGCACGTGGTCTTTCCAAATCAGAGGGTCATCCGAAAGTCGTTCAGGTGCTTGGAAGCAACGTAGCCCAAATTCCAGACAGGCTTTTAGAAACTCATTTCGGCTTCGTGTCGCGACAGAACCAGGGTGCTCCATAAAGTAGCTTTGGCTGATGGGTTCGACCGGTGTTTCAAAAATATACACATCTGTTTTGTCGCGCGTAGCTTCATAAACCCGCTTGAGATCGTAGCGGAGATAACCTGGCAGTATTGCGCGCGGACGGGAACGCATAATTTCATGAGGCACCGTCGGATATGCCCGCTTCCAGTCATAGGTGCCATCTGCTCGAAACCCAGAGCCAACATCCGTGAGCAAAGGATGTGATCTATTTGTGCTGAACAGCGAGCGGACTGCTGCAGCAACCAGATCAATATTTAGTTTTCGCTCTATGACATCACGCTGCGTAATCAAATGGCGCAAGATCATGCGCGTAGCATCGATATACTTGATGCGGGGCTCCTGGAATGCTGCCAGCACATCCCTAAACATTTCCCGTATGCGTTCGTGGACAGATATGATGCGCGAGTTCCCATAGTTTTGAACTTCGAAGTTATCGACACCAATCAAAACGATTGGTGGCAATTTCCCCTCATTAGCCATCGCTTCGATAAAGACGACACTGCTGCGCAAGGACTCACCCAGAATTGAAAAATTAAAAACCCGGCATTCATTAACATCAAGATTTTGTGCGGTGACCATCATGGATGTGCTGCTGCCAAAAATACCCACGTCATAAGGGTCGGCACTTAGCCCATGAAATTTTTTTATTTGCCCAAGAATAGGTCCCGACAGGCCATCGTTATTTATCAAAAACGGATCGCTGACGTTCAAAAACGGATCAACCGTCAGTAAACGTTCAATTGATACAACAACGCTGCCAGTGCCGATGAACAACAGAAAAAAGAATAGATACGGCCTTAGCATGATGCTTGTTTGTCGATCACTTGATGGGGCATTTACTCATATTGAGGCAAAACCGTTGCGTCTTTTAGGCTCCCCGCCGCGATATCTTTTTCAGAAAGTACAGGGTTAGAAATGGGCCATTCGACACCGATGTCTGGGTCATTCCAAGAAACAATCCGCATGTCTTTCTTCGAATACGTTTCAGTACATTTCATCACTAAATCGGCTGTGTCTGTCAGCGTGCAGAAGCCGTGTGTAAATCCAGGTGGAAGATACAGTTGGCGACGGTTTTCTTCGGTTAGTAGCTCGGAAACCCATTGACCGAATGTCGGCGACCCTTCGCGAATATCAACGGCAACATCCATGATCGCGCCGCGCACGACACGGACAAGTTTTCCTTGTGGACGTGGCACCTGATAATGGAATCCACGGATAGTGTCCTTTACAGAAGCCGAATGGTTGTCCTGCACAAATTCTACATCCAGACCGATCTCTTTAAACTTATCTCGATGGTATGTTTCCATAAGATATCCGCGATGGTCGGGATGGTACTCAGGTTCAACAATAACAACGCCGGGGATGGCAGTCTCAATCAGATTCACGACAGGCAATCCTTATTTTGTATTTACATTGAAAAACGAAGTTTCTCTTAAAATGGACCGGAAAAACTTTTGTTCGGGACATCTACGAGACGGTCTTTCTGTGTTTCCGCCAGTGCCTTGCGCGCCGTGTCTGATTGTTCAACAGATAAATCCAGCAGCTCCAGGGCTTGTTCTAGAATATCGTTTGGATACGGATAGTAATCAGAAATCAATGCACGCGTACTTGGTGAAGGATACTCAGCCATACCAAGACGGCGTGGTGGTACGCGAAACTTATCCGTGCCGGTTTCTACGACGCGGGTGATGATTTCTGCGCCTACACCGAAGGTTGTCCAGCCTGAATCGATACACAGTAATCGTCCAGTTTTTGAAATAGAAGCATGAACGGATGTCATGTCCAAAGGCCGAATAGACCGCAAATCGACCAAATCCACACCGACACCAATACCCTTCAGGACGTCCGCAACAATCATTGCCTCAAGAGTCATAAGAGATGAGGCAACAAATGTTATATCCGACCCTTCTCGAACCAATTTTGATTCACTTAAGGATACTTCATAAGCATGGTCAGGGACGTTACCATACGTCGAATGTAGCCACCGATGCTCGATAAAGATCGTCGGATCATTATCGCGCACGGCCGAAATGAACATTCCTTTGGCATCATATGCGGTTGTTGGCATAACAACCTTCAGACCAGGAATGTGTCCAAATACTGATTCCAGGCTTTGTGCGTGGCAGGGTCCCTGGCCCCAGCCTCGGCCAACAATAAGGCGGATAACCATCGGCACGTTCATTTTGCCTGCAGTCGTATAGCGCATTTTGGCTGCGGTGTTGATGATGTTCTCGAAAGCAAACAATGAGAACTCCACTCGTTGATGTGTCATGATTGGCCGTTGGCCCATTAGCGCAGATCCAATGGCAATGCCCGTCAGGCCGCTTTCTGAAGTTGGCATCTCAATCACACGATCAGGACCATATGTTTCAACAAGTCCTCGGGTTGTATCGAAAATAGCGCCCGGATCAGCAACGCCCAGTCCGATCAGATAAACAGACGGGTCCTCAGCAAGACAGACGTCTGTTGCTTCGCAGATGGCCTTAGCAAAAGTGATGTCGCGAATGTCTTCAGGCATAGAGATGATCCCCTGCTGTTTTACCGTCTGGAAAAGGGGCGGATAGTGCGAACTCGAATGCGGCGTCTATCTTATCTTGAATATCTCGACACAGCGCAACATCGTCAGTATCTGTCCAATCGATTGTATCATTCAGAAGTACGTGATGCTTTTGAATGGGATCGCGCTTTTGCCAGGCCTCATATTCACCATCATTCCTGAACCCAAGTTCAAGATCTAGAAATGGGCCACAGTGTTCCCACATTCTATATGTATCGAGTAGAATAAATGTTGGACCGTCACCATTGCGCGCACATTCTATTGCGTTCGCTGTTACCTGTTGTACGGCCATAACGTCGTTGCCATCTACATGCTCGGTGGCCATGGCATGGGCTTTGGCAAGATCGGTAATTGGGCGGGCGGGTTGGCGTGTTTCCAGTGGCGTACACACGGAATAGTAATTGTTTTCGCACAAAAAGATCACGGGCAATTTTTTAATAACGGCATAGTTTGCACATTCATGAAAGATGCCTTCTTCGACAACGGCGTCTCCCATGAAGACCATAGAAACGGAATCTTGTTTGCGTTGTTTGAAAGCAAACCCGGCACCGACGCCGGTTGATACTGAAGTGCCGATAATCGGTAGGCACGGCAAAACACCAGCATCAAGATCGAGCAGATGCATAGAGCCTCCGCGACCGCCAGCACAACCTTGCTCTTTTCCATAAAGTTCCGCGATCATCGCTGGGACATCGCCACCTTTTGCAAGGTAATGCGCATGAGATCGATGTGCGCTTGAAATGACATCAGTGTTTCTGAGGTGATGGCACGCCCCCGCTGCCGCCGCCTCTTGGCCAATTGAAAGATGTACAGGGCATCTCATTTCCTGCTCATGATAACGCGCAACAATCGCTTCTTCTACTTTACGGATCAAAAGCATTTTATGATATAGGGATAGCAGTAAATCTTTGCTCTCAGTCACTTCTTGCTCCTTCTTATGTGCGCCTTTAAAAGGGGGCATCATACACAACTCTTTTCAATATTGTTTTGGCTTTTGCGAGTTGGATCGACTGCTTCTCTCTGGCGTCCATCGTGAATCCCGCAAGTTTTCGCCGATGCAGGCGTTCCGGCAGGAACTCGCTAAGTAAAATCATCGACCATCGCAAGGCGAATAGTGGAAATTGCAACCGAAACCGTGTGATAAATTCAGGATCAGCAGAAAATATAGCTGATACCTTCGTATAAAATTTTTCACATTGTTTGGCGCTTGGTGACATCCCCGGATGGAGTAAAAAATCCGATAAAAGTTTTACAGGATCATCCCAGCCAAAATATTCAAAATCGATAAAAACTACACCTTTAGTTGAATTTACCAAGGTATTGTGAAATCCAAAATCAGACGAACTTAATGTTCTTTGTGACGTACCGATATCTTGTTCTTTAGATAATCCAGCAATCTGATATCCAGCAATGGCATCGGCCATTGTGCGTTCGAACAAGGGTTGAAACGTCGTTTTTAAAAACTTTTCAAGTGCTGGATGCTCTTTGCTGACACTCCGCAGGTGTTCAAAACGGCCTTTGATTTGTGTTTCAAGAATGTTTAGGGAAAGACAGGATTCGGATGCCATGTTGTTTTCAAACGCCGCGTCAGATTTAGAGATAGTATAAAGGCTCTCGACGAAATCAATGGCGGCGTCTATGTGCACATCTTGGATCTGTTCAGGGCGTTCGCCGTCGACCCACTCATAAAGTGCAATTTGTTTTGTGCTGTCAGCGAATAACGCCTTTGGGCATGGAAAGTTACCATTACTGGTCAGAAACGTTAGGGCTTTGAATTCAGTATTTAGACGATCACGTGTGTCACTTGATTGTTCGGGATACCATTTGAGGGCATAGGGTTGTCCCGCCGAGGAGACTTTGAATAATCTGTTATTACCGCTACCTTCCACCACATTGCAGGTATCAATCGGCGTTGTAAAGAAAGGCTGGGCGCACATTATTGCCTGTTCAGGTGTCATGATCAGCGTAAGTACCAAAGAGTATATTGGAAATGGCGCTCCATGAATGCGCATGTGTAAAAGTAACATCAGCCGAGGGCGTATCTGTTGGATCAAAAAGGATACGCACGACGTCTTTTGGAAATTTTGACTCGCTTAAAACTTCGATAAGATCATCGATAAAATGTGTGCAGGGGGTAGCGCGTAATCGTTCAATTTTTTTATCGCGGTCATCTTCAAAAAACACATTTTCTCGTTTAATACCAAAACGAGTATCATCAAAGAACTGCTGATCAATCATCCATGATAAGGCTGCTTCGCGCAGATCAACTTGATCAAGGTCAAATGGATTGGTTCGTGTCTTATGACTGATAATGTAGACTGGAATACTAAGACGACAACAGGTTTGCAAGAATGCATTCAGGTCATCAAAAGGTTTCGCCCGATGCATGTAGCTGCCATATACAACTCCTTGCAGTCGTTGCCACTCCATCTCACCGCCAGGCTTTAAACGTAATGCGTCTCGTACATGTTTTTTGGAGCCTTCGAAATTTTTAGGTAAAAATCCAAATTCGATGGCACTTGATGCAAACACGTCATCGTAGCAAGCAATTGTATTATCAAAATCAATGCCTATGATCATCTGTTCCATAGCGATGGCTGGGATGTTCTTATGGGTGGAATGAGAAATTATTTCTGGACTCACTTAAGCAGGCTGATCAGTGATTTTTTGACGTCGCCTTTGTCTACATGAGCGCAATGACCAATCAGGCGAATTTTTATACCACCAATGATGTTACCAATAAATCCAACATCTTCGGCATTACCACCCACGGTTAACAAGAGCGAGGTCACAGCAAGAAAAGCGTCACCAGCTCCCATGGTATCAATGGGTTTGTACTCAAGAGCGGGTACAGTTTGCATGCCGTCTTTAACACTCCAGCATAAGCAGCCGTCATTCCCCTGCGTGACGGTAAAGTTTTCACATTTTAGCAAAGGCAATAATTTACGCGTAAGCACGTCTTCAATTTCTGAATGCTTTTCCCCGCCAGCAAGTTTTGCTTCGCGGTTATCTATGCAGGCATAGTTGGCGCGAGTGTACTTTGTGATCAGGTTAAAACCTTGGTTGGCACTATTTGCTTGCGCATTGATGGCCAGGAAATTTTTCGTCTCATTTATTGTATCGAGTACGGGGCCATCGATCATACCGTGGCCAAAATCGCATACAACAAGAGTGTCCGTATCTTTCGTCGCTGAAGTAATAGCATCATCCAATTCTTTGTATTCGCCATCAGATAAAGGGTTGTCATCAATATGCGCAACTTCAAAAACCTTGCGAAGCATGCCTTGATCAACGGAGCCATGGTCGACGTATCGACGTTTTCGAATGGTCGGTCTGCCGTTGAGTTTGATAGCTGTGAGTTTGACGTTTGGCGCCAATGTTGAGCGTACAAAACCTTCGTAGTCGTCGTCGCCACCTAAAACGGTAATAACCTGTACTTCTGCACAAAAACTTGCCGCATGATTTGCTGCCGCAACGATGCCACCAGCGTATATTTCGCAATTATTATATTGTGTGGCAATGATGCTATCCTTCGCCGCTTTACCTAACGGCGTCACATATAAATATTCATCGAGGATTGTTTCACCAACAAACACAGCCTTCAGAGAATGCGCTTTATCAATAAGCTGAAGCATCCCGTCGAGACGGTTTTCTTTACGAAGTTTGGTAAGAAAATTTTGTACTCTCGGCGGGCGGGCAATCATATGTTCATTGATAAGCCCGGAGGAACTGAACGTGATATCGTCAGTAAAGGCAATCTGGCCACCGTGTTTCTCGACAATAGCTTGTTCCGCAACAATCTTCCCCGTCGGGTCGTCTTTGGGTGCGAGATAATCACTGCCTTTGACATAGATTGATGGCTTCACAGCTTCTAGAAGGTTCTCGGCAGTTGCTTCATGGTTGATACCAGCCCATTCCACATAGGCAAGCGCGGCCAGCATTTCTGCGCGAAGTTCTTCAGGGAATACGGGTCTGCCAGGGCCTTTGTTGATAAAAGTATCCGCCGTTACCGTAACGATCAGCATATCGCCAAGTTGACGGGCTTTTTCCAAATGGCGGACATGGCCCAGGTGCAAAAGATCGAAGGCGCCGTGTGCCAGAACAACATGCTTTCCTTCAGCTCGGGCTTTTGCACTTATCTCGGCTAGCTCTTGAATAGTTTTTATTTTTTGTCGTGCGGAAGGTGGAGTGACACTTGTGTCTGTGACAGTCATGCTCATGCTCTTTGTAAACAGTTAGTCAATTTAAACTAGTTCTAAAATTGTATTTTATACACAACGATCCAAAGGCTATTCAGCAAAATATGCAGAGAACCGATAGATAGAACAATGCCACGTAGGATGTTGATGTAGAAATCTTACAGAACATTTTAATGGGCGATTGGCGTCTTAATTTGTCCCGTTAAGAAACACGACATTCTTTTTCCCTTGATCAGGCGTATCTTGGCCAATTTCGTTTTCAAGTTCTTTCGCCGCATCAAGATACCATGTGCGCATAAAACCATTTTCATCAACTTCGACGCTTTCAGGTTGTACCCAGTTTGGGTTCCATTTTAGGCGCTCTTCAAGTCTGTATCCAGATTGTAAAAGCACGGCATTATCTTCTTCGCGACGCTTTAGAATAGTGCCTTCATACATCACGATTTTGCCAATATCGCTAAGTACGGCATAGTGCGGTTTTGTGCGACCGGAAAACTTGCCAGAGCTTGAGATTAGCGATGCCAACCGGGCACCATCCATAAGTGTCGTGCGGTGATGTGCGGCGCCACGAATAGGAATCGCATGGAAAATATAATGACCCTCGACACCGTTTTGACGGACAAGGTCATACAATTCGTTCAACGTTTCATAATCGTCATTCACGCCCTTAAGGAGTGGATGCTGGTTGTAAATCCGGATGCCGACATTTTGTAATTTATGGAGAACCTCAACGGATTCAGGCCAGAACTCAATCGGATGACAAACATTGACGCCAATCTCAAACTTGAAGTTCGAATAGCGGTTGAATAACGAAATCATGTCATCATTGATGCGCCGGGGATCTTGAAACGGTACGCGTGAGCCAATTCGGACGGTTTTAATGTTTGGTGCGTTTCGGGTCAGTTCGCCAAGCGTGAGCGCTAAAAGTGGTAGCGACATCAGTGGATCGCCTCCCGTCATAAGCACTTCGTCAACGTCATCCCTGAGTTCTTTTGAGCCGATATACCGCGTTGCGTGGGTGATATCGTCCTCTTTCATGGTCTTGGCAGGGTAGAACCCGCGCAAACACCAGCGACAATGCGCTGCGCAAACTAATGTGGGTTCAATGAGGATTGTGCGGCGATACAAGCGCTCGATACCAAGAACGGGCTGGCCGTCAAACTCAGGGTGCATCTCTGCTTCATAATGGCGGCGATTTTGTCTGTTATCGACAATTTTCTCACGGGCGTCATAGAAATACTGGTTGGTAATCGCGTGCAACTCACGGCTGTTAGGACCGAAAGTCTCTTCAGCCTCAGCGATTTTCTGCCGCAAATATGGCGAGACCAGTTCTTTGAATTGGTCAGAATGTTTTTTAATACCTGCCATGATTTATCCTTCGCATCTTAGCCTGTTGCTGAGAGTCATGTGTCGACAGCTGCTCAAGAACAATTGTCCGTAACATGATTATGTAATTATTCTAATATAATATCAAAATTACTTAAGAATTTCATTTGCATTTTCAATCAGATATTTTGACTTGTTTCCATCCTGGACGAGCCTATCTAAGGCGACCCAAGTGATCGAAATTTTAACCTGCAGCATTTCGGCGACGCGTTTCTGCATACTTGTTGTTAGCGTGGCCTGTTCATCACCGACGGCAAGTGGTGTCTCCAAAATAACGTGTAGACTGCCGGGGTCTTTCGCCGCGGGTCGAACAATGCGGAAATTGCGAGACACTTTTGGTTCAAACTCATTGATCACCGAACTCAGAGATTGCGGGAAAAAGTTAACCCCCTTGATCACCAGCATCTCATCGGAGCGCCCGATAATCTTGAAGCGCATACGCAGTAACCCGTCTTCGCCAAAATCAGACCAAAGAACTTCAGCGATGTCATTGCTCCGATATCTGAATAGCGGCTGCGCCTGCCGACGCAACGTCGTAAAGACGAGTTCTCCCTGTGCGCCTTTCACAACGGGGATCGAATTTCCTTCTGGGTCAACCATTTCACAGTGCAAGATGCCGTGCGCGTGGTAGACAAGGCCGTTACGTTCAGGGCCTTCACCACCGACAATGCTGAGGATTTCTGACATGCCGTAGTTGGCGTCATAAGCGGTTAAGCCGAACGCGGACTCAATCTCTTCTCGAATACCTGGCACTTGAAGCAAACCCTCACCACCAAAGTAACCGTGCCTTAGACCAAGCTCTTTGGGGTCGATACCAAATTCTTTTTCGCAGCGATCTCTGAGTGTCAGCATATATGATGGCGTTGAAGAGATCGCATTCACCTGCAGATTTCTGATGGTATGCAAAAGCATGGTCGTATTGCCGACGCCAAATGGGATTGCTGTCGCTCCGACACGTTCAATGGGAATAAAATCGGTCACGCCACCCGACCACATATTAAAGCTTAAGCAATGTATGACGCGCTCACCCTTCCCCATACCAGCAAGCGCATAGGCGCGTTCCGAAGTTGCGTAAGTGTCGAGGATATCTTGTTCGGTTAAGGCAACAAAAATTGGCTTTGATGACGTTCCTGACGTTTTATGAATACGCCGTAGATCTTCGGGCTCGACGGAAAGAATTTGTCCAAACGGGCCATGCTCTTCTTGATCTTTGATGATGTCGGGTTTTGATAACAACGGCAGAGAATGGAATGGGAAGCCAGTCCGAAAGTCGTTCTCGCCGATGCCGAGGTCAAGAAAGCGATCCCGCCAGAAGGGACTCCTGTTATAGGCTCGACGCAGGGCGTGGAGAATCAGTGATTCTTCTTCTTTGTTTATCGTGCTCAATTTATTGTCCACCTGTCTTCGTCATTTGGAGGCATCATAATATGCATTTTCAAAATGCCGGAGCGTTTTCTTCGCTGCGTAAAATATCCTGATCACTGTCGCCTTTGGTGGCATGAAACGTGCCAAGCTCAAACGCATCGGCAAGATCAACTGAAGTCTTAATCGCCATGTTTAACGAGTTTCGCTCATTGATATACAAAGGTTGAAACATGAAGGGCACGGTCGGATTTACATTCATACCGAGGCTTTGGCAGCTTGTTGTTTGCTGAAAAAGTTCTGCGCGCGACGAGGATGCCGTAAAATAATCGACAATCAATGCATCTTTGTCAGCGGCATAAGATAACGTGGCTTCTAACAATGTCCTTTCCTGTCCGGGCATTGCATAAAATTCGATGATTCGGCACACATGGTGATCCGTATCGACAACACTCTCAGTTCGGACAACGGCAACACCATTAGCGCCATCCGGATCTGCTGCGACGATCGTGTACGAAATAAACGGATGTTGCTCAAATCGCCAAATCATCCATGCAGAGTCACGGGCGACACCAAACGCTGTATTCTTTCTTTCCTGCGCGATAACAGAATCCGGGATTGCGGCCGCGCTTTCCAGCACGTGAAAAAGGCGCGCATCAAATGATGCCGATGCTGGGACGTTATTTGCCTCATTCACATAATCGGATGCGGCCATGTGTGTTGTCAGGTTTGTATGATCAAGGACCGCGACATGACGACTAATTTCCGGGAAAATTTTCAATCCGAGGGCTTCAAATGATTGGTTTGCCATATCGTTCATGCCAAACCCGGCATACACGTCGCTTTGTGACAAAAGATACGTTGCGAGTTCGCGACCCAACCCTTTGACGCCAGAACCATTGATCCATTCTGTATCCCAAACGCCGCGCCCCAAGCGTGGGCCAAGGTGCGCATCGAAGGGCACGTAAGCGTGCACGGCGACAATCTCATTTGTCTTGTCGTCATAAACGCCATTTATTGACATCTTGCCGTCGGCTAATTCCGGCGCAAACCATTTGCAGGGATTCTTTATGTATTGCCAGTCAAAGTATGCTTCGTTGGCGCCATAAAAACCTTCACCGTAGTGATGGCGCAGGAAAGCCTGAACTTCTGTCGTCGCGGTTTGATCCAGGCAGGTCACAAATCGCATCGTTTCATGGGACCGGATCATGGCTTCTTCCCGGTGATGCTCTCGGCGATAACCTGCCATAGCCGCTGACTGCCACTTGGAAATTCCGACATGCTATAAAGCTGGTCGAGGATACCTGCGCCATCAGGAGCGCCGTCGCCTTCCATCTCACGGTTTCGCACAGATTTGACAACGTCGTCGATCGAAGCCGAGACCGGATAGTCCGTATAACAACGGACATCATAACTGTTAGGCTTGAGAATGTATGCGTAATAGGGTTTGCCTGCAGCCAGCGTCTCAAAAAATGCGCCTGTCTGAGCCGGTCCAACAATAATATCCGCCCAGTCGACGCAATCTCCGTAAGGCTCGGTTTTCAGAATTTCCACATCGAGGTTAAAAAAATCGGCAATCGCTTTAAAATATGCTTTTTTCCAACGGCCTGGGCCGGGATGCAATTTGAAACGGACATTCTCGAAGCCTTCATCTTTCAGACGTCGGACAAATTCAACAAAACAAAAATACAGGCTGGCGTTCAGGCTTTTTAAGTCTGACAAGATTGGCGCGTACTGCAGGACCAGAACATTTGTTTCGCTTGCGGGCTTGATGATGCTTTTTACATGGGCGCTTTTCCAGCCGGAGTAGCGATCGCTAAGTGGAGATCCTACGCGAACACGCGGCATCTTGGCACCAACAGAATCCAGCCAATGCTCATTCATAGGTCCCCAGGAAAGACAACGCGATACCATTGGCTTGGTATTCGGGTCGCCGCCAAGGGCGTCAAATTTAAGATATTGCGGCACCATCGGACTGTGCCAAAGATAATCGATATCACAGTCATGGTATTGCGCGAGTTCAATATAGATACGCGGCGGTGGGTTCCGCACGCCATCAACCAAAATCCGCTGCGGTTGAATGCGGCCCATGACCTTCTCTGCCTTCATAACTTCACCAGCAAGATCTTCCAGCCGTGTGCTGTTTAGGAAATAAGTCCTGAGGAAACGGTAAAGGATATGTCGATGCGGGTCTTCCTGATCGACAAGCAAGGCATCCAATTTTGAACGTATGTCTTTGAGTTGTGCTTGTGCGGATGCTGTAAGCGTAGCATCTGGCATATCGATCAGTTGGACACCTTTGTGAATATAACTGAGCAGGCGGCCAATCTTTTTTGGTACTGTGCGCGCTTGGACGACCGGAGTATAATTGCCGCCGTCGAATTTTTCCAGTAACGGCGCGAGCGTATTGCCTCCAAGTAAAAGAAGTACTTTTGGCTTGCGTTTTAGCGACGACCTGAAGCGGGTTAGCGTAGACATGATGAAGCCATAAGCTTGCCCGGTGAGCTTGCGTGACGTCGACGGTCGAGATGGTGCTGCCAATAAATCTTCAGCAATACTGTGCGCCGAAGGGTCATTATCTTGACTGTGGTCGGTAAACTTTAAGGTCTTGCTGCTTGCAACAGATTGAACCAGCAATCGACGCATGTCCTTATTCAGAACATTGATGTCGTTTGCAAAATCATAGAAGTGAATTGCTGCAGGCATGAACTTTTCGATCAGTTTTAACAGCGATCGTTCGAGACGGTAAATATTAAGATGGCAAAACAAGACCTGGCCGTGGAAAAGTTTACCAAGTGAAACCCCATGAAAAAGAGTGGGGTCTTCGCCGTTGTCATATAGCCAGCTGTTGGACTTGATCATCAAGTCACTATCGAGGGTATCCGGCTCGGCCCACAAGGTGATGCCTTGTTCGTAATGGACACAATGCTGCTTGTTGGCGATGGCTTTCTGCCACAATAGCCAGTCGCATGAGACAATCAGTGTATCGTCATCAAGGCCGACCCGTTCGAGCTGCTCTTCGCTGGTGACAAGTGCCATCTGGCGATAGGTCGCACGAATATGGTCCGGATAGAAATCCGTCGCACGGCAGGTCGGGTTTGGTGTCAAAGCGTCCATACTATTCGGTCTATCGATGCGCTAGATCAGGATTTCTTCTTTGCGATAGCAAAGGCACGCAAATACCCTGGGGACCCTGAAGGGGTCTCCCAACTCCGGACCAGTTCCAAATGTGTTCCAATCGCTTCCAATGCCGAAACACATGCTGGGTAGCCCTCAAATCCTTCGAGTGACACATCGCGTGAAAATGATGTGGACTCATAAAATAGATGTCCGCCTTCATTCAGCATCGCATTCACTTTGCCAAAGTATGAGTCTGCTGTAGAGCGTTCGCGTCCATCGCCCGTGAAAAAAGCAGCGAGTGAGAAGATCGTGTCGTACTGAACAGGATTGACGAAATCATCAAACATCTGATCAAAGAATTCAACTTTATCGGTGACGCCAATAAATTCAGACGTCAGTTCACCAATCTTATTGAGGTAGCTGTTAGGCTCAATGCCGTGGGCCAATCTGCAATGTAACCCGAACTCGGCAACAAAGAAACCAAAGTTCGACCCGATATCCAAAATTGCATGATTGGGATTGAAAAACTGTTCTAATCCGTATTCACGGATACGTTTTTCGACCGACCATCGCATACCTTTAAACCCGACGCGCTCATAACACTGATATGGCGCATTGGTATTATAGGTCACTGGATTTGCAGCGGTTTCTTGTTCAACGAGATCCATGATCGCGGCGCAAAGTTCTTCTTTTGTCGTAATTGCATTCTCTGACATAGTTTAAGTCCTGCTTATTGGGGCATTGAGTGAGTTGATAATGTGAGTGGGGTCAGAAAGGCTCCAGGCTCCATTCGGTTTCATAGGCGCTGCTACGTTCGAGTAATTTTGCCATAAGTTCTTCATCGACGTGATCGCGCAACATTTCACGACGTGTGCGGCGGCCTGACTGGTCGAGTTGACGTGGAACACCTTCTCGCGCCATTGCCGTGGCCATCTCCGGATGGAGAGTTGTTCCGAGCCATTCTGCGAGCGTCTCAAGCTGTGCATTCGTGTCTGTGGCGAATTGCTCAAAACTGACAACGCGGACTTGTTCTTTGTGGCCATCTGGAATTTCCGTAAGCCCTTTGTCATATAAATCGAGCATCGAAAGAACACACATGACAATTCGGTCGATCGGCGACGCATTGATGTATTCATCTGGAAAATTCAGGGCGTAAAGCGGGACCGGCTCGCCATCGATGTCAACGACAGGTGTGAACGCGAGCGGATCTGAGCCCAGTCTTGCGCCAAGCCCGCGGCTGTTCCATGAATAACAAATATCAATTGGGTGGCGCACGGTCAGAATTATCCGTAGTTCTGGAAACGCGCGAAGCCATAAATCGGCATGCGGCAGCGTTTCATGCGTGATGTAGCTTTGATAGCGTCCAGCTGCGTTAAAGCGATCAATAGGCCCTTGACCATCTTCACCTTTTGCGCGCGCCAATATGTCGTCTACATCAAGCGCTTTAAATACAGATGTAAAAATATCACCCGGGCGTGTATTCAGATTGCGTCCAATAATCCTCTGGTAGCTATAGGTATCGATCATCATGCGCAGGAAGGCCGGTGCGGATTGATCATCAATCAGGCCGAAATGCCACATGGTTGGGATGTAGTCTGCCGCGTGTACAAGTTGTGCAAAATCAAGACGAGGAAACTCAGATACCAGTGGTCCAACAAGTCCTTTGCCCGCGCGCGCCAAGCCATCAAATAACAGAACGTTCTCACACACGGCATCTTGGGAAAATAAGGGATAACGTGGGGTCGGCATTTATGGCTCTTTATGCTGGCGTAGATTGTGGGTCAAAAAATTGCGAAACGGCACTGCGGTCAATATTCCCGCCAAACCGCTCATAGTCATCGACGGTATCAAATTCGAGCCATCCGTTATCGACGGGTACAGCATGAACGGGGTGATCTAGGAGAATTATTTCTGAAAGCAAATCAGTCATATAGGCTTTTTTGATCGGACGTTTGTCCATCCAGTCACGATGCGATGCAAAAAAGTTTTGGCGCGCATCCCGAAGCTGCGTGACGCCATCGCCCTTAAATCGCATTAAGCCGATATACTGGGCTTCAATCTCGTCGATGTTCTCAACTTTTTTACCAATATCAAGAATTTCAAGATCGGCATTCATACGCAGGCTTTCTGCATCACTGAGTGGATCATCAAATCGCGCTTCCCAATACCGCCGCCACTGACGGTCGACAATAACTGACACATCGTGCGGGCTCTGTAGTAGCGCCTCGATAACACAAGGCTCATAGACAATGTCGCTATAGGTGACGATCAGGTCATCGCCAAATTCGGTATCTGCAACAAATAGGCTCTCAACCATATTTGTGGTTGCCCAATCCGGATTGTGCACCTGACGTGTGCCAGCAAGCTCAAGTTGGTCGGCGAGATAACCGGTCGCGATAATAATGTCATCTACGCCAGCGTTCTTCAGTGTTGCAATCTGGCGTTCAATCAACGCGCGCCCTGCAAGCTCGGTTAAACATTTTGGTGCATTCTCCGTATATGGATGCAAGCGGCTCCCACGTCCGGCAGCAAGAATTATAGCCTTCATGAGGTTTTATCCTCGATACGGACCACATCTACAGCGGTATTGCCAAAGCGGTCTGCGGCCCCGATGCCAATAGCCGCAAGGTCTGACCCAGGGATAGTTTCGGAATCAAGCGCATATCGCCAGCTTTTACCATCAACGCCAAAGTCCAGATTGTCATGAATGACGCGTCCGCTCTTTGTCTGGATTGCCAGGAACGGCTGGGGACCAAACACATGGCCCTTGAGCGTACTGATGTTGACCGCAACAGGTATATCCCCTGAATATTCCAGTTCGATACGAAGTGATAGATCGTCCGAAGTGTCACCGTGCGCAACAGCTCGCATTGCATTCACGGCTTCTGCATAACAGAACCTGACATCGGGATAGCGTTTCTGCACGGCGACAAGCATCTCGGATAAGGCTTTAGCTTCTGGTGCGAGGTCACGGAAATCATGTGTCGCGATCGCTAAAAGTGTCGGTGCACCACTGTCGGCTCGGGCAAATGCCTTATCAACTTCGTGGTCATCAAGATTGGCAAAGCGACTGAGGATATTTAAGGCACGGGCAATATAGCGGCGGCAATTTCCAGGTAGCTGATAATTGTCGTGGGATGGCTGATAGACACTCCAGTCTTTTGGTGCCAGCCGCCAATCGCCAAACCGACCATGTGCGAGATCAGCCATATCATTTAGCTCAGAACTATCTTCAAGTGATGTGTTGGTAAAATCGAACGGTACAAATTGCTCAAGAAACCAGTGAATGTCCGGGCGTTCAGTTTGAAAACCGCATCGCACAGATGATGGAAACCATTCGCGTTCAATAATTCGCCGCGCCAGGGTCTCATATATATGTGGCGAGTTCAGTAGGGACGTCGCACACCGATGGGCTTCACGATAGATCGACATTGGATGGAAATGCCAATGCACCCCATCGCGCTGCCAATTTCCGTCACGCCCAGCCTCCTGCGCATCAATACGCGCCTTATAATAATCAAAGATTTTGTGAAACCCGAGTTCTCGGCGACGCGGATTGACCTCGAAGCCAATGTGGTCCAGGCAAAACCAATTATAGACATAACCTTTGCCAAAACTGTCTGGCGTGCGCAAGCGTTGCTCAGGCGACATTGCATGATCCAGCATGCGGCCTAATTTGTCCCAGCTATCCATATAATCGTTGCGGTGAGAACTCATTACCTTACAGGCAATTTCCTGCTTGTCGCCCAAATCAATCTCATGGGAAAGAATGGCATCGAGGGTCTCTTGTGTCTTCTCAAGGCCATCGAGGTTTAATAACTCAGACAGCGTTTCAAACTTGGCGTCGATATCGACATACAATGGTCCCTCGGTGTCCACCGCATGGACGACATAAACGATTTTCTGTGGTGACGGGCTCATGTGACGCTCATAAAATTATTTAGGACTTTCATGCCGGACGCTCCGCTCCGCTCGGGGTGAAACTGCACCCCATAGACATTGCCGCGCCGTAAAGCGGCGACGATCCGGTTGCCGTTGTATTCTGAATAGGCCAGCACATCGTTATCGTTCGTTGGTCGGGCAGCATATGAATGGACAAAGTAAACGGTGTCATCATCGTCAAAGTTCTGCATCAGGCTGTCGCGGATGTCTGTTGCTGAATGCAATGCATACCAGCCAACACAGGGTACCGGGTGCGGTGTGCCGTCAGCACCTGCATAGTTGATCCGCTCAACCCGACCGGCGATAAAACCAAACCCTTGGTGGTTACCAAATTCGGTGCCTTCTTCAAGCATCAGCTGCATACCAACACATATCCCCAGGAAAGGTCGACTTGAGGCAACAAAATCCTGAATGGGTTTGACGAGGTTTCGTTCCTGTAAAAGATTCCACGCTGCATCAAATGCGCCAACACCGGGCAGAATCAGGCGCGCTGCATTTGCAATCCGATCAGGGTCGCCCGTTAACTCAACATTATAGCCAAGATGCTCAAGCGCACGTGATACGCCATAAACATTGCCGCTGTCGTAATCGACGATGGTGATGCTATTCGCTGGCATGATATGGCCTTAAAGATAAACCTGATGCGCGCATCGTTTCGCGGATCACCGGCAATGCCAGTTTTTCATAGTGCAATACGTTGGCCATTGCGACGGCCGTTGCATTCCCTTGCCTGACGACGTCATCCAGATGCTGAATGCTTCCGGCACCGCCACTGGCGATCACAGGAATACGGAGTGCAGCAGCAACGCGTTTTACGAGCTTGATATCAAAGCCTTTGCAGGTGCCTTCCTGATCAACGGACGTCAGCAAAACTTCACCGGCGCCGAGTTCTTGCGCTTCGGTAACCCATTCGACGACATCGCGCCCCGTATGTTCACGGCCTTGATCGCAATAGGCTTCCCAATTGCCGTCATCACGACGTTTGGCTTGTACAGAAAGAACCATGCATTGCGAACCAAGGGCGGATGCAATTTCAGAGATCAGCATTGGGTTCTTGATTGCTGCGGTATTGATGGCGATCTTGTCTGCACCGGCGCGAAGCAATTCACGCGCATCGCTGACAGAACGAACGCCACCGCCAGCGGTAATGGGAATGAAAACGTTAGATGCGGTTTGGCGCACAATGTCCACAATGGTATTGCGCTCGTATAAACTGGCGACCGCGTCGATATAGATAATCTCGTCGATGCCAGCATTATAATACCGTTCCGCGAAAGATTGAGGGTCGCCCAATTTGCGCAGCCCCTCCATGTGAACACCTTTAATCAAATAAGGAGCCTTCACATCTAGTCGGGCAATCAGCCGGATATTTGTCATAGATCGATAAGATTCAAAATTGAAACGTCAGGTACTAAAATCAGTCGTTATGCCAGACGGCATCGCGTAAAGACCAAACACCGTTCTCATGCTTCCAGATATGCGGCGAGCGAAAACTATCGCAGAGCGTGTCGAAATATTCATGATCGATCGTTGGACTTTCAAACATCTTGCTGGCTTCGGGGTATTCATTTTCGGGCAGACTCAAATATTCAAATATTTCAACGGCAAAGCGTTCCGGGTATTCGCCGTCGAACTTTCGAACAAGCGCAATACCTTCGTCGCGTGTAATGTCGTCTGAACGAATTTCCTGTGCGGCATCGTAAGTTGCCCGGCCAATACCGAATTTAATAAATGTGGTATAGTAATGGAAATCGTCAATACGGTCGTCAATTGAATTGTACTTGCTGTAAGTGCCAACGGTGCGTTCGGGTGATGGTTCGAACCCGGCGTGTTCTTGGGCATAGTAATAACAGCTTTGCGGATGCCATTTCAGATAATAGCCAAGGTAATGGACGTCTGTCCCAACCCGTTCAATGTCTTCAGGATTGGCAGGCAAATAAGGGTCCAGATCAACATCTTCCATGCCGAACTGCCCCGTTAGGTCTTCATAGGAAACGCCACCCAGGCTGATCTCTTTCTTGTCCATAGAGGTAAAATATGATGCATCCCGACGTGCCTGTGATACCTGGCCTTTGGGATTGCCATACTCGGCTTCGTTCTCACCAAAGAACACGAGTGACACATCATGCAACACAGACATTTTTGGTGCGAGGTTCTTCTGGCCCAGAATGAATGGCTGAAACGGATGCAGGATATTGTCGATGGCGAGACGGGTCAGCAGCCTATGAACGCGACCGTTCGGCGTAAATAACTGATTGTCGAACCCTGCGTGAATCCAGCGTTGGAAATTGCGCCATCCCCAGTCGGTATAAACATGCGGTGCCCAGGTTATAGTGAGTGGATGCATGCCATATTTGTATTTTAGAACGTGCGCAGCATAGAAACTGTCTTTGCCACCTGAACCGGGGACAATGCAATCATATCTTCCATCGGTACGGCGATGCTTATCAAGTAGATCGCAAAGCTCGCGCTCGCGTTCATCCCAATCAATATTGACCTTTTGTTCGGCAACCCGGCACGCATCACAGATACGATCCGTGTCAAAGTTAATGGTCGCCTTTTTGCTGTCTTTTGTGTGCTTGAATTCGACAGCCGAATTGGGCCGCTGATTAGAAATAATACAGCGGCTGCAAAACGCAATGTCGCTTGGCAGGCCATATTTTGGCTCTCCCCCCGGCGTTTCTGTTTCGAAGGGAGATAAGTCGATAGGTTGCGGTTTGCTGATGACGTCCATGATACTTGAAACTCTATTTATATTTAAGCGATTTTAAGAAAGGGTCTTGAACCAAGTGTCGGTGGCCTCGGCAATGGTTTCGGGAGTCCAAAGCGGGGCGTCGCGCCATTCGTTGATATCTTCAAGCATGCGTGCAACACCGTCTTCGAACGAAACGACAGGTTGCCAATTTAACTGGATCCGGGCTTTGGTGATATCCGCCCATGTGCAATCGGGCTCGCCTGGTCGCTTTGGGATGTACTGAGCTTCACAGCCAAGCAATTCGACAAGACGGTTCACACTCTGTGGATTATCGGCACCAATATTGTAGGTTTCACCCTTGAATGATGTTTCTGCGGCAGCTAGGAAACCTTTGGCGACATCAGTAACATATATGAAGTCGCGCCGTTGCGTTCCGTCTCCAACAACAGTCAGAGGCACGCCGGCAAGTTTTTGCTTAAAGAAGACACCGAACACTGCACCGTAAGCGCCCGTTGTGCGGACGCGCGGACCGTAGGCGTTAAAAATCCGTACCGAGTTCACAGGCAAGCCATATACATTGTGCCAGTGGAACGCGGACTGCTCACCGAGGTTTTTGCTTAATGCATATGGATATTGTGGTTCTATCCGATGCGCTTCAGATGTTGGAACATCGGCTAGGCCATAGCATGAACTTGAGGCTGCATAGACGAGTTTTTTGACGTTGGCAGCGCGGGCGCATTCGAGTACTTTGGCTGTCCCTATGACATTCGTTGCCATGTATTCAGTCGGGCTTTCGATGGATGGCACAATGTCACCGATACCGGCAAAATGGAAAACGTACTTAGCATCTTTGAATAAAGACGCGTCTTCTGCGAGATCGCAGATATCAGCTTCCTCGACCACGAGGTTTTGATCACTGCCGACATGAGCCAGGTTGCCAATGCGCCCGCCGGTCATATTGTCTATAACGCGGACGGCATATCCATGGGCGAGGAGTACATCGACCATGTGGCTTCCAATGAAGCCCGCTCCGCCGGTGACAATAGCGACTGGATTATTTGTCATTGTGCGTTAAGGGCCTGCATGGTGCGCACATTGTAATACCAGTCATTACCCATCGGGTCTGGCAATCCGTTTTCTTTAAACACCTTGCAGAGTTCACGCACAGCGTCCTCAACAGTGTGCGTTGCTTCGAAGCCGATGGCGCGTTTTATTTTGCTCGAATTGATATGATATGAACGATTGTCGTCACTTGGTGTTGTCACAATCTTGATGTCACCCTTTTCAGGAAATTCTTCCATGACAACCTTGCGTACAATCTTGGCGAGATCAGCGATACTGTAATTTTGGTATCCCGCATTAAATGTCTCACCCTGAATTTCCTCAGCAGGTACTTTGAGTAATAACTTATACAAATTACACATATCTTGAATATGCAGATTAGGCCGCAACTGGTCGCCACCAAATACTGTTATCACCCCATTGGTTACAGCGTGTGTAGTGAGGATGTTGACAGAAAGATCAAGTCGGGTCCTCGGGCTGTATCCGCATACCGTCGCCGGGCGAATGGTGACACATGTCATGTCGTCTGACATGTGCTTGAACAATTGTGGCTCGCAACGCCCTTTATAATCATTATAGAGCGTTAACGGGACCAACGGATGATCCTCGGTTACATCGGGTTGATCAGATACACCGTAAACCGAACTTGTCGAGGCATAGATTAATCGTTTGATGCCGGCTTCCTTCGCCGCAATCACCATCGGCTCGAAACAATCTAAGTTCGTCGTCGTGCTCAGGTTTTCATCCAACACGAAACTTGCATCGTTTGAGATGCAGGCGAGATGCAATACGGCGTCATGACCGGCAACGGCTTTTGAAAATGCAGCGGTGTCGCGGATATCGCCATTTACAATTGTCAGGTTCGGGTCGTCTGGCAAGGTTTCCTGGCCAAAATACATAATGTCATAAACAGTGACCTTGTATCCTTCATCCAGCAACTGGGGGACCAGTCGGTTTCCAACATACCCGGCACCACCCGTGATCAATATTTTTTTGAAATCTAGCATACGTCTTAATACCTTCTCTTAATTACCAAGCAGTCCAGCCACCATCGACGACTACCATTTGTCCGGTCATATAGCTTGATGCATCTGACGCGAGATATACGACAGCACCGACCATTTCATCCACATCTGCCATGCGACCAAGTGGAACGCGCGCCCCATAATTCTTTTGGAATGTCTCGTTTTGGCCCGATTTAATGCCACCCGGAACCAGGGTATTTACGCGGATACCCTGATCTCCCCAATACGTTGCAAGATAACGGGTCAATTGTACTACGGCACCTTTCGAGGCTGCATAAGCCGCTGGTGTGGTAATACAACACCCCATATATTCGGAGCCTTCATAAATCCCAAAGTCAGGGCCGACAAGACCATATGTCGATGATGTCTGTATTATTGAGCCGCCATAGCCTTGTTTGATCATTTGCTTGCCGACCGCCTGTGCGACCAGGAAAACGCCGTCAATATTAACACTCATCACTTGACGCCAGACGTCAAAATCAAAATCTTCAAAGGGGACGAAAAAATCTCGTGGATCGTCTGATTTGGACGCTGCATTGTTATGCAGAATATCGATCTTGCCGAAAGCGGCGACGACGGCCGCAACCATTTTTTCAACATCGGATTTCTCTGCGACATTGCATGCAATACCAAGCGTCTGAACGCTGTACTCCTCGGCAATTTCGCCAGCTTGTGTTTTTGACGTGTCAGCGTCCAGGTCGACAACCGCGACATGGGCACCGTGCGCTGCAAGACCACGCGTAATGCGTTTGCCTTGTATGCCGGTTCCGCCTGTGACAATGGCAACTTTCCCGGCGAGATCGAACAGGTTTGATAGATCTTTGGTCATTGTGGGGAACCCTCGCGGCGCGACATCATGAACGCGACAAATGCAAAATCCAGTTCTGTGTCAATGTCTATAGACCGCTCTTCTGGCATTTCAAAAAGAATTGTATTTGTTCCAAGTGCGTAATCATTGTGTGAAAACAAAGTGCTGCGCTTCCAAACAAAGATCGAGGCATTCAAGTCAAAGCACCGGGGCGCATCCTGACGGCGCGCGATTGGTGTCTCAGGAATCTTTGCCAGTTGAACTCGGCCGTCTGGCTGTTCTTCGACGAGATTAAAATATGGCGAGCGACGTGCCGTCATGCCGCTGACCAGATTGTCGGCATCACTGCTTTCAAGTTTCTCGATGGCACCCTTAATATCTGCGGTAGATCGTAAAGGCGCGGTCGCGTCAAGATCGACGATGGTGTCGATCATAACGCCTGTTGCTTCTTCGACGCTCGCCGCACAATGACGAATAGCAGGAATTTTTGGCGCAACATCATTGGCGAGCTCGGCTGGGCGCTGGATCATGTAATCTGCCCCAGCGTCTTTGCCCGCTTGCAAGATTTCGGCACTGTCACTTGAGACGGCAATCCAGTCAAACATGGCACTCTGTTGTGCTTGCTCGACGGTGTGGGCAAGGAGCGGCTTTCCGCCAAGCACCCGAACGTTCTTATTCTTGATCTCCTTGGATCCGCCTCGCGCGCAAATGACTGCAAGGCGTTTCATGCGTGGATCCAAATTCCCTGAACGGATGCTTTTTCCACAGCATCAATCATGCGCATGGTACCAAGCCCCTCAGTTATATCGCAGATAATACGATCATCACCGTCCGTCATCGCCTGATGCTGTGCCAGATAGGTGTCGTTGCGGGCAAGTGTAAAAGTCTCCACATCATTGCTGGTCTCGACAGTGCCGGCGACAAGATCAAGGCGAACGGTACCCGAAGCTGTGAGTGCAATAACTTCGCGACGGGTCGTTGTGTCGAGATAATTTATGTTCAGCGAGATCGATGCTATTTGCTCAGTTTCGAACAGCACCGAAAAAACATCATCGCTATCAATGTCGAGTGTACTGAAATGACCGCCAATTGCACTCAATCGCCGCCATGGTCCAAATATCCATGTCAGATAATCCAGCTCATGAGAAAGGTCTCTAAGAACGCCGCCGCCACGTTGCTGATCTGCGGAATAGCTTTGCCTGTAATCTGTGTCCGGACGCCAATCTGGCAGATAACTGCCGACATACGCCGTCACCGCATGCACGTCTCGGGTTGCAATGATTTGACGAAACCGTTGTAGCGCTGGATGAAAGCGCAGGTTAAACGCAACTTTGGCACGGGTGAAGTTCCCACCAATGGCTTCGCTGCCTTGGTCGTAAACAGGTTTTTCAATCATCAACAGGCCATTAAAACCGTACAAAGATAGTTGCTTGATATCATCGCGATGCTCGTTGGTGCGGCTGGCAACGATAACATAATCGGGGTTGAATTCTTCCAATGCCTGATCGAGTTCTGCAAATCGTTGCAGATGATCAATGTCGCGACGGCTTATAACAGCCACATCATGACCAACGTCGCTCAGCACATTTGCGTGGCGCTGTCCGATTGAACCATATCCAACAATCAGAGATTTCAAGTGTCGTGTCCCGCTTTAAAATCAGATTTAGCGCGCTCGAGGTCATCGATCCGACCTATATCGAGCCAGTATTCATGGATAGGGAATACCGCAGTTTCATTCTGCTCAGCTATTGCCTGCTCAAAGACCTGCGTCATATCGCTATGCGTGTTTATCGGGATGCTGGCGATAACATCTGGCTCGAGAACATAGATGCCTGCGTTGACAAAAAATCGGTGCAGAGGTTTCTCGTCGATTGCAGTGATGCGATTATCTTCGATGCTGATGACACCAAAAGGAACCTGAAAATCATATTCACGGACACACATTGTCGCGCGAGATTTTTGTTCAGCATGGAAATCCAGCAAATCTTGAAAACTGGTTCGCGTGACCAGATCACCATTCATTACAATAACGGGTTCTGATGGTGCCGAAGGCAACAGCGTAAGCGCCCCGGCAGTTCCCATGCGTTCTTTTTCTTCGAGATAACGGATGTTTACGCCCCACGCCGACCCATCATCGAAATGATCTTTAATGGCGCTCGCTTTGAAATTTACAGCAATGAAAAAATTTCGAAAGTTCTGTTCGATAAAACTTTCGAGAATTGATTGTAAAAGCGGTTTGTCACCAATTTGCAGAAGTGGTTTTGGCGTGTTCTCGGTTAGAGGGCGCAGACGCTCGCCAAGGCCGCCAGCCATAAGCACAACCCAGTTTTCATTTGGCGTGCCATCGCGCATCAATTCATCAAGCGTGATAAGGCCACACAAGTGGCGATCAGACGTAATGATTGGGACGTGCAGCAAGCCAAGCTCGGTCATCAGTGCGCGCAACTCGTCGCGGTCACTATTATCAAATGCCGTGCGCGGATTGGCATTCATAATTTTTTCCGCCGGACCATCAAATGAAACGCCTTGTAGCAGGCTGCGGCGAATATCACCGTCTGTGATGGTGCCGAGTAAAACGTCTTCTTTGACCACAAAACAGATTTTTTGCGGGTTCTGTTCAAGAATCCTTGCTGCATCTGCGACTGTTTCGTCGGGTTGAAGACAAAGATTTGAGATCGCTTGAGGCATATTACACCCTATAAATCAAAACGCTTGTGCCGGGGTGCCGCCAACGCGCGTGCGCGCTGGTACATCACGAATAACAGTTGCCCCGGCGGCAATCATCGCAGCTTCGCCAATATGGACGCCTTGAATGATCGAAGCGCCGATGCCAATTTGAGCGTGATCCGCAACGGTGACAGTTCCAGCAAGAACGGCACCAGGTGCGATGTGAGCATGATCGCCAATCTGACAGTCATGGTCGACGGATGTGCGTGTGTTTATAATCGAATTCATGCCGATCACGCAGCCGGGTTGTATAATGACGCCAGCCATGACCTGTGACCCGGGCGCCAATTTGACATCCGGCGCGACGCTCGCAGACGGATGGACACAATTTGAAAATGTAAATCCGTTGGCCTGAAACCGCTCAAAAGCGTCCTGTCGCGCTGACCCAGTCTCAATCGACCCAATGCCGATAATTAAACGGACATCTGTGAGGTCATAAGCATCAATCATCGTGTCATCACCGAGGACAGGGCAGCCAAGAATGGATGAGCCATGTTTCGTTGGATCGCTATCTGTGAGGCCCAGAACGTTGACTGAAGAGAGCTGCAGGGCATTCAGAAGTACTTTTGCGTGGCCGCCTGCGCCAATGATGAGAATATTCTCTGACATTCTAGAGTTTATCGCCATCCGATAACTGGCGAGGATATGGCGTCTCGAGCTTATCCCAGTATTCCATCGGTGATATGCCATCCCCAGGGCGTTTGGCGCCAATATTTTCAACGCTCAATGTATCGCCCGCATTAATTGTCGAAACGGCGACTAGGCTTTTTCTGGCAACATTAATCGTTTCTATTTCAGATGGCCGGGGTGCTTTTACGCCATCTCCAAGAGATGTTTCAATCAAGTGTATGTCGTCGATTAATGACTTTAGTTCAATCGGATTTAATGACGCCTTGTGGTCAGGCCCGGGGAATTCACGGTCCAGCGTATAATGTTTCTCGATGACGTCGGCACCAAGTGCGGCTGCGCCAAGTGCTGCGATCATACCGTTCGTATGGTCGGAAAATCCCGTCTTCAATCCGAACGTTTCACGCAGTGTTTGAATAGCTGAAATGTTCGCATCGCAGAGCGGTGCAGGGTATGCGCTTGTGCAATGTAAAACGGTCACGTTCTTTAAAAGTGCTGCTCTGCCGTCTTCGGACATCAGGGCCTGCTTGAATGTATCTCTTGATGGCTTGCCTTTTGACTCTGATAAACCAAATGCCAAAACGCCCAGAGCTTCGGCGACTTCATTAAGAGTACTCATGCCTGTTGAAAGGATAATCTGACACCCAGACTGTGCAACTTCTAAAAGAAAGGGCCCATTGGTTAATTCTCCTGACGGGACCTTGATTGTTTCAAGGCCAAGCTCGTTCACGAGGAAGTGCAAGCTGCTGCTATCGAACGGTGTTGAAAGAAAATCGATGCCATGTTGTTGGCAGTAATCTCGCAACTCGACATGCCAATCATAAGGTAACTCCAAGCGCCTGAGCATCTCAAGCTGGGACTCTGATGCATCGGTGTTGTCGCTCTGATATTTCGCTTTGGGGGCGTCAGAGGAAGCCAATGCATCTGCTTTGAAGGTTTGGAATTTGACGGCATCGGCACCGGCTGCAACGGCGGCATCTATAAGTTGATAGGCCAACTCTTTGTCGCCGTTGTGATTAACCCCAGCCTCTGCGATGAAATACAAACTCATAATGTTGCGCTGTTCAGTATCAAATCATAAAACGATCTTTGCATGAGCGCGCAGATCTCAATAGTGCGCAGCTCAGAAGATATTTTCGCGGAAGCACCGGGCATTCCATATGGGGTTGTTGCATTTTCGTATGAAGCTTTAAACTCAGGGGTAAGGGCCTTTGCAATCGCTTGTTGAATAGAGCCTTCATCGGCCTCGCAATCGATAATTGAAGCGGCGCGAAGCCGGCCTTTTTGACGGTCTCCGATATTAACGCTCGGCGTGCCAAAGGCGGGCGCTTCAATAATGCCGCTTGATGAATTTCCAATAACGGTACTGGCGTGCTCCATGGCACTTAGGTAGCGGACTTGGCCAAGGGAATTGAAGGCACGCGATCGCGAAGAGTTTTGCCCAACATATGTTTGGATACGGCGTGCGATGATGTCGCGACCAGCATCGGCATTCACGCCCGTAAAAATCGCAAAGTGATCTGGAAAAGCAGTAAGCGAATTAAGGAGCGCGTCGATCTCAGCCGCGGCGTCCGCCTGCGCACGTGTCGTTGGATGTATTGTGATCAAAAAATAAGGCGTCGCTTTTTCGAGCCTCAATGTTTTTGCGATTTCAACAGCACTGAGCAATTCGATCCGGTCAATATTATCCAGACCTGGCGCGCCGACTGAAAATACAGTGTCGGGGTGCTCGCCCATTTGCACAACCCGATTCCGATATGCTTCTGCAGCGACAAAATGTACAGACGACAACTTGGTAATCGCGTGACGTATCGCGTCATCGATTGCGCCTTCAGTAATTTCGCCGCCATGAATATGCGCGATGGGTACATTGCAGATGGTTGCTGCGGTTGCTGCGGCTAACATCTCAACCCGATCACCAAGCAGAACGACAATGTCTGGCGATAATATTTCAAGGGCATCCGCAATGCCTGCTGTCGCTAGTCCCGTCGACCTGGCAATTGAAGCGGGCGTGTCGTCTGTGAGTTGGAGAGGCACACGCGCATCAATGTGAAACCCATCTGCTTCAATCACGTCAACTGTATGACCGAACGCTGGTTCCAAATGCGTTCCGGTGACGATCAATTGCAGTACCATGTATGGATCGTTCTCGATGTCACGCATGAGCCAGTATAGAAGGCCATACTCAGCACGAGTCCCGGTGACGACACAGATTTTACGCTCAGCCATTTGGCAGGTGCGTCGCGAGTTGAGGACTGGACGGGATATTAATCAGGCGCGCGTAAATATCTTCGGTGACACCCAGGTCCATACTCGGACAGTCCTTGAACATCTGTAACAGGTGCATCGGCCGCCATGCGGCGCGGGTCATAAACCCGGCGTCATTTGTGGCTTCGAGCACCTGATCGCGCAAGGCGCTGTCTGCACGATCAAGCATGAGAAGGTTGAGCCAATAATTGCTTTGCCCCCACGCGGGCTCAGCAAAAAACGTCACACCATTTGTTTTTGCAAATGCGGACGCGTAAGCCTCGGCAAGTTGACGTTTCTGTTTCAAGAAATCCGGTAGAGCTTCCAGTTGGGCGCATCCAAGTGCTGCGTTCATATTGGGAAGCCGGTAATTGTAGCCGATGTCGTCGTGAATGAATTCCCATTTGTGCGCTTGCTTTGCGGTGGTCGTAATATGCCGGAGCTTTTGGGCGAGCGCGTCGTCGTTGGTCATGATGGCGCCGCCGCCGCCTGTCGTGACGGTTTTGTTGCCGTTGAAACTGAGCGTTGCAACCCGGCCGTGATTACCGGTATGGCGGCCCCTGTAATATGAGCCCAATGACTCGGCGGCATCTTCGATTAGATCAATGTCAAAATCGTTACAGAGCGAAGCCAAAGCATCCAGATCAGATGGATGCCCGAACGTATGCATGCATGTGATCGCGGCGATACGCCGCCTGGTCTTGATGTTGATAAGCTGGCCATCACGGCGTTCAGCCATTACTTCCAGATGCGTGCGGAGTTTGCTCGCATCCAGTCCCACTGAGGTAGTTTCGACATCGGCAAAGTGCGGTACCGCACCAGTGTACGTGACGGCATTTGCCGTTGCGACAAACGTCAGCGCCGGGACAATCACTTCATCGCCAGCGCCAATTTCAAGCCCGGCAAAGACAGCATGCAATGCAGCAGTGCCGCTTGAGGTTGCGATCACGTGCTTGGCGTTCGTAAAGTCTTGCAGCATCTCTTCGAAGCGCCCAACATAACTACCCGCCGTCGATACCCATCCCGTATCAATGCAGTCTTTAACGTAAGCCCATTCATTGCCGACAAAGCAGGGTTCATGCAGACTGACAGGTGCCTCTAAAAGGCCCTGGAACACGGTCACAATATTTTCAGGAAGCGAGGTCACGGATTATTATATCTGGTAGTCGATCTCATAGTTGCCGTAAAAATTGGCGCGAGTTTTGGCATCATCGAATAGGTTCTGATCGAGCGCGCGGATTAATTCCTTGATTCCGTCTTCGACACTAAAACGCGGCGTGAAGTCTAATTGCTCTCGGATTTTCTTGAAGTTAACACGGTAATTTCTCGGATCAGAGCCATGCACCTGATAGGCAACTGGCGCATCCGGAATATGTTTCAAAATCGCATCGATGATCATCCGCTTGGTGAAGTTGTTGCTGTCGCCACCGGCGTTGAAGACATCAAAACTAATATCGGCAGCGGGCGCTTCGAGGACGCGCAGAATGACATCTGCAAAGTCCTGGACATGGCAGTATGGCCGCCATGTGTCGGCGTCATAGACAAGTAAATCGCGGCGTAGATACATCTCGCGGGTGAACTGGCTCACGGTGAGATCGAACCGCATCCGAGGTGCCAGACCGAACGCTGTGGCAAAGCGGAGGGCGGTGGCCTCATAATCAACCT
>Ga0209199_1000433_pt1 | contig 60462 bp, 49 predicted proteins | sample COGITO_mtgs_1105_7_FD_184805 | JGI IMG/M metagenome (GOLD analysis project Ga0209199, IMG submission 184805) | Pelagic marine microbial communities from North Sea - COGITO_mtgs_110523 (SPAdes) (version 2) | ecosystem: Environmental > Aquatic > Marine > Epipelagic ... | reverse complement strand
CATCGTCACAGAGCTAACTTGCACTTGAGTTATTGCATTACTTCCAGTTGTGGTTAATGTCTGAGCGTGTATAAAACCATAAATATTAGTTGTTGCTGCTGAGTAAACGTTTGAATTTATTCCTGTATATGAACCAATGACGGTCTCAGTTCCATCAGTTAAGTTCATTAATTTTGAAGAAATTGTTGAACTCGTTGCATCAGTACCAAGGGTCAAAGTCACTAGCACCGCTAAATCATCAGATTCTCCCGTAGCTTGGCAATCTGCGATTACAAGAGAAGCATTTGGACTTAATGGACCAGAATTAGCATTATTACCCAATTGCAATTGTGTGTTATAACTTGCTGTCCTTAAAAAAACAACATTAGCTGGAGGCGTTGAGTTAGCAACGTCACTGGATGAACTAAATCCAATTTTTAGCAGTGGATTATTGTTTGTCCCAAAAGTTCCTATAAATTTTAGATCAACTCTAAAGGTTATAGATTCACCAGCTCCAGAAACAGAAAAACCTTGTTCCCAAGCTGCTCTTTGCCAGTCATTTGATAAAGTTATTGCTCCTATTGAGGTATCAACCATCCATGTTGTACCTGTAAAAGACGAATCCCAACCATCTTGAGTGTATAGAGCTGCATTAGAAAATCCCTCTTCAGCCGTAAAGTTTACGGTTGTCTGAGCATTAATTGTCATAAAAACAAGTGCAGTAAATAGTGTGTAAAGTTTTTTCATGATAATCTAATTTAAATTTAGAATTACTCTCAATAAGTATAATCCATCTGTACTCTGTCACTAGTACTTAGTGTATAATTTCCATTATTTGCTGATGTATATGTTAAAGTTGTACCTGTCCAGCTATATGCAGTATTGCTTATTCTAATACCATTTATATACATCTTGATTTTACTCAAACTTGAGGGTGTTTGAGTTAGTGTAAAACTAGTTTGTCCACTAGAAGCTGTAAATTCGTCTGTTACTTCTTGAAGAGTTGCTCCATCTACACCTGCTGGACCTACTGGGCCTTGGGCTCCATCTACACCATCTACACCTGCTGGACCTACTGGGCCTTGGGCTCCATCTACACCATCTGGACCGATTAGACCTTGTGGACCTTGGGCTCCATCTACACCATCTGGACCGATTAGACCTTGTGGACCTTGTGCGCCATCCTCACCATCTGCACCGGCTGGACCTACTGGGCCTTGGACTCCATCTACACCATCTGCACCGGCTGGACCGGCTGGACCTTGTACACCATCTGCACCATCTGCACCTGCTGGGCCGGCTGGACCGGCTGGACCTGCTGGACCTACTGGACCTACTGGGCCTTGGACTCCATCTACACCATCTGCACCGGCTGGACCTACTGGACCTACTGGCCCTACTGGGCCTTGGACTCCATCTACACCATCTGCACCGGCTGGACCTTGTGCACCATCTGCACCTGCTGGGCCGGCTGGACCTGCTGGGCCTTGGACTCCATCTACACCATCTGCACCGGCTGGACCGGCTGGACCTTGTACACCATCTGCACCATCTGCACCTGCTGGGCCGGCTGGACCGGCTGGACCTTGAGGACCTGCTACTCCATCAATCTTTGTCCAAAGCGTTCCATTATAAAAATAAAAACCAAATTCTTGATTCGTTTGATATATCATTAACCCTGAAGCTGGTGATACAATTGCATCTCGCTGAGTTTCTGTCATCCTTGGAATGAGTATTCCTGCTGTTGTAGATTCAATCTCTAATGCCGAAGAAGCATCTGGTGTATTGGTGTTTATACCAACTTGAGCGTAGCCAAATGCTGTAAACAGCATGAGGGTGATTAAAGTAATTTTTTTCATCTTATTTTTTTATAATTTTAAATGTTGAAATTTGGTTTTGTGTGTTTTGTAAATTCAGTAAATAAACACCTGTTGGTAAGTCTGTAACATCCAGTTCTAAGGCTTTTGACTCTAATATTTTTTGACCTGCTGTATTGAACAATGTTGAGTGTTGAGGTAAATTAGAAACTATAACTATTTTATCGGTTGTTGGATTTGGATAAACCCTTACTATATCATTTAGTGTTTCTGTTTTTATGGTGAGTGTTCCTGAGGAAGCACTTGCAGTAATTTTTTTAAATCCAACAAGTACTGTGAAATCATAACTCAATATGTTATTCACATCATCAATGTTTGGTACAACATTATTCCAAACATCATTGGTATCCAAGACTTCAAGAACTAATTCTGTTTCGGCAATACCATTAAGCTCAGAGTCTAAATAACGAAAAGAAATTAGTCCTGAATAATCCGTTAGTTCATCAGATAACTCATAAACTCTTTCAATACTAGAGTTGTCGCCAACAGTTATTGGTGTACTCGATCGCGCAATAGAGTTTGGTCCTGATATTGTGTGAGCAACACTAGGAGATAGCTCTAGCTCATCTATTGAAATTGAACTGTTAGAATTAATACTAATGAAACTACCTGATTCAATGCTGAGAGTTTGGCCAAAACAAAAGGAAGTTGATAGCAATAAAGCATAAAGTAACTTAGACATATTTTAATTTTTTTTAAATTTATGTCAATAAAACAAATACAATTATTACTTATGTTCAGTTTATTATAAATAATGAAAAATTCATAAGTAAGTTTTTATTTTAAACTATGTAATCAATTAACTTTTTTGTTTGTCAGATTTTTGTTCCACTTTTTGATATCTCATTGATTTAATTTTGATTTTTATTAGTTAAAACCAGATTAAAATCGATTTTAACATTTTTTCAGCGGTTCTAATACGGTTTACTTTGGTTTACTCTATTTCTAGCCAGTGCGTTTAATTAATCATTGAATATTATTTTATAAAATAATATTTATTTTTTCTAATAATTTTTGTGCGATAAACTTTTTTATTCTGAGAACAAAAAAGGCACGCATTAGCGGTACCCTTTTTAATAATCATTTAATTTGTGATCAATTTATTCTTCCTCGGGATTTCTATTCCAATGAATATTATTTATTATAACAACTAGTGCTAGGACTGAAATAACTCCAAGTGAAAAATTGAAAATCCATCACTGAGTAGTTCGAACCTTGAATTGGCCATTGATAAAGCCCTTACTTTATCCGAATCTCTTGAGAAGATCTGGGTTGATGGAGATTTAAAACAACGACAAAAACTGCAACATTTAGTCTTTCCATCCGGATTGGGTTACGACAAGTCAAATGACAGAGTTCGAACCCCAAAAGTGAACGCTATTTTTGGCTCTATTCCGATTTTATCGAAGGAAATCTCAAACATAAAAAAAGGAGAACCAATTCCTGTGAATCAATTCTCCGATTTGGTGACCCAAACTTTCGAAAGTTCGAACTTTTTGAGAATTTTATACGTGTTGAATTTTAAGAAAGAAGACATGCCTATGGTTACAAACAATCTAGAATGCTTGTAAGCAATCTAACTCGATAAATTCTTCTATAGTCACTTCTGTATAGCCATCATCAATATTGAAGTTGAAGATACTAATCGTATCATCAGAATTCTTTGTTACAGTAAAACTCTGACCAAAGACTGCATCAAAACTAAATTCTGTAGGACTATTAATAGCTGGGTTTAAGACCAGGCTATAATTATTATAAGTTACAGGTAATCCTGTTAAAAAACACCCTTGTTCATCAGGATTGTCATTGAGTATTTCATAAAAAGACCAACCCTCATATCGTTCAACAGTCTGCCCGTCGTATACAGTTTCGCCAACAAAAGATAAGTCAAAATGGACATACCTTACTCCGTTAGTAATATCTTTACGATACACCTTCCCTTTTAGAAATTCTATTAAATTTAGATTTTCGTTAATCTGAATATGAAGATTGTTAACTGCTGCTGCAATTAAAGCATCTACGACTACTTTTGAATAGGTGTAGTTTTTTGTCACCGCATCTTGTGCTTCCGTAGGGTCTTGCAAGTCTTTTATTTGTTGGTTATTTGCTGAGTTGTTTCCTGCAAGAACCGACTCTAAATTAGGAGTTGTTGTTGTGTTGCCACTGTTTGCTGCATATAGAGCATAGGGCACACTTAAAAGCTGAGTCGTTCCCATAGGGACGTAGTTATTATCTCCGTTGATGCTTAACTCAATGCCTAGATAGTAACTCCCCAAAGACCAATCCAGTTCTGAAAAGACGCCTGTGTTGGCCGTGCCTTGTCCAATTATTAGGTTTACTTGTCCTAAATCATCTGTGAGTATTTCGTGTGTCTCTGTGAAAATAGGGTCCTCTGCTTGTGCTCCCTGAATAACATTAAACTTGAAATATACATTGGTACTGACCACTAAATCTCCTGCGCTGTTTCTAACCGTCGCTTGGTAATTAAAACCCTGTGGGGCTTGCGCTTGTAGTTGTGTGAGTGCTGCTATGGCTAGACATAGGAAAATGTAAAACTTTTTCATTGCTTGATAATTTTATACGTATTAGTTTGTTTTAAATCTCTTGTAGTGACTGTTACAAAGTAGGTGCCTGAAGTAAGGCTCTGCACATTTAAGGGTTGCTGTTTTTGATGCGCTGTTTGTAGAATTTGTTTGCCACTTATGTCTGTAATCCTTACCTCAAAGAACTGTTCTGTAGGATGGGTGATGAAAATGGCCTCTGTGGTAGGGTTTGGATATACTTTCAACTGGAGCTTTAGCTCTGGAGATTGTGTATTTAAAGTTGATAAATCTAAAGACGGATAATAGCCGTTTCCTAACTGTATGCTCCCATCTTCGGAGGTCATGGCGCCCACCAGTACTTCTCCTGCAGTATAGCTGAGTTTGTTGGTGTCGTTTTCATAAGTGGCTCCAGCTGGACCAATCACTTGTTTTGAAATAGTTTGACTAAATCCTGTAAGGCTTACAAGCAAAATAGCTAAAGTAAAATAGCGCATAATTAAATTGGTTTATCATGCAAAGATAGTGAACTATTTACCAATTAAGGTGAGGGTAGGTACAGAAAAAAAATATCCTCAAAAATAAATTATTATTCTTGAGGATAAATTGTGACCCAAACTTTCGAAAGTTCGAACTTGTTAAGGAGTATTTTTCAATTATTTCTTGAACTTAATCTGAGAATATTGTCCTAAAAAATATGCAATTAAAATAGGTATAAACGAAAAAGCCATATTCTTTTCCAAAAAATCATATTCTGAAAATATAACTAATATTGAAGCTGAAATAATAATAAAAATTAAGTCAAATACTCTTTTTTTCATTTTCATATAAATATAATTTAAAAGTCCAATCGAAATTTAATATAATAAATTATCTCCAAAAATAATTAATTATTCTTGGAGATAATTTGTGACCTCGGCAGGATTCAAACCTGCAACCTCTTGAGCCGTAATCAAGTGCACTATTCAGTTATGCTACGAGGCCGTTTTGAGGGTGCAAATATAAGTTAATAATCTTTTTATCAAAAAAATATCACGGCTATTTCAAAAAACTTACATTTGTAAAAGTAATATAACTTTAAATGTCATGAAAATAGAACAAATCTATACCAGTTGTTTAGCTCAAGGTGCCTACTATATCGAGTCTAATGGAGAGGTTGCTATCATTGATCCACTTCGTGAGACACAACATTATGTTGATAAAGCAACTGCTAATAATGCTAAAATAAAATTCATTTTTGAAACCCATATTCATGCCGATTTTGTATCCGGTCATTTGGACTTGGCTAAAAAAACAGGGGCAACTATTGTTTTTGGTCCAAACACCAAAACAGCCTTTAACTGTTACAATGCCTCCGATAATGAAGAATTTAAAATTGGGAATATCACAATTAAAGTATTACATACTCCTGGTCACACCCTAGAATCTGTCACGTATTTACTGATTGATGAAAACGGTAAAAACCACGCTGTGTTTACGGGTGACACCCTGTTTCTTGGAGATGTTGGACGACCCGATTTGGCAATAAAATCTGACCTTAGTGAAAAAGATTTAGCAGGTATGTTATTTCACTCCTTGCGCTCAAAAATCATGACTCTAGAAGATTCTGTGATTGTATATCCAGCACATGGAGCTGGTTCTGCTTGTGGAAAAAATTTAAGCAAAGAAACGGTTGGTACGATTGGAGATCAAAAAAACACTAATTATGCTTTGCGTTCTGATATGACCAAAGAAGAGTTTGTAACAGAAGTGCTAGACGGCATCAGTCCACCGCCGCAATATTTTGCCAAAAATGCTAAAATGAACCAAAGTGGATACTCTGATTTAGAGGAAATATTATCAAACGGCAATACGCCCCTATCTGCAGAAGCTTTTGAACAGTTGGCAAACTCCCAAAAAGCACTTGTTTTAGATGTTCGAACTCAACAAGATTTTGTGAAAAATCACATCCCGGGATCAATTTTTATTGGGCTTAATGGCGGATTTGCACCATGGGTTGGTGCACTCATTTCAGACATCAATCAACCCATTTTATTAGTCGTTCCACAAGGCAAGTCAGAAGAAGCAGTGACACGTTTGGCACGTGTTGGTTATGACAACGCCCTTGGCTATTTAGAAGGCGGTATGGACGCTTGGATTGCTGCAGAAAAAACAACAGACCAAATTAAGTCTATTTCAGCAGAGGAATTTTCTGAAGAAACAAAAGAACACAAATTAAACGTTTTGGATGTTCGAAAAGATGGTGAACATGCCTCGATGCATTTAAATATGGACGGTCTTCAGCATTTTGCATTAGATTACATCAACCATCAAATGAATCAGATTGATGCCAATAAAACGTATTATATCCATTGTGCAGGTGGCTACCGTTCTGTGATTGCTGCATCTATTTTAAAAGCACGTGGATTTCATAACATCATAGATATTGCGGGTGGATTTGCAGCGCTTAAAGAAACAGATTTATCAATGTCTGAATTTGTATGTCCCTCAACGCTTTAACCTTTAAAATAATGAAAACTACGCTTGAAATTCAAAATCTAAAATGTGGCGGATGCGCGCATACGATTATCTCCAAACTCAATGACTTAAAAGGAATTCAAAATGTAAGTGTAAACACAGAAACGAATACCGTTTCATTTGAAAATGAACTCCCAAACGGAGTTGAATCAGCTACAACATTACTGTCTAAACTTGGATACCCAGTGGATGGAGATACCAATTCAATTGGCAAAAAAGCAAAATCATTTGTAAGCTGTGCGGTAGGACGCATGGCAAAATCTTAAACGATCTCCGCACTTAAACCCGCTTTTAAAAGTTGAGTGCATTGCGGCTCTAACTCCTCATATAGCCCAGTTTTTACGGTACATTTCCCTTTATAATGAACGAGCAACGAACACTGTTCTGCCTGCTCATAGGAATGCTTACAAACATCAACTAAGGTTTCAATCACATGATCAAAGGTATTGACCTCATCGTTGAATAAGACAATTTCATTCAAATGGCTTTCTTCAACTGAAACCTCTACTTCTTCTTTAATTTTTTCTTTTGTACCCATAACTACTTAACGAATTTCAAAGCAACCCAACTATTTCGTGTTAATGTTTTTTCAAGTTTTAAATTCAGTTGATTACAGCTTGATTCAATCAACTCGCAATCACTGTCATAAAAACCGCTTAAAAATAAAACACCCTTTTCATTTAAACAAGTAACATATGTACTTAAATCATTCATTAGAATGTTGCGATTTATATTTGCGATGATGACATCAAATCGTTTTCCTTGAAGTAGAGACGCATCCCCTTCCAAAACATTGATATGGTGACACTCATTTCGAGAGACGTTTTCAAGACTGTTTAAATAACACCAATTATCAATATCAATGGCTTCTAAAGAAGTGGCTCCTTTTTTTTCAGCTAAGATAGCGAGCACTCCGGTTCCACATCCCATATCTAAGACAGATTTATTGGTGAAATCAAAGGCTAAAATATGCTGAATCATCATGTGGGTGGTTTCATGATGTCCCGTTCCAAAACTCATTTTAGGCTCAATCACAATGTCATATTCTACATTAAATGCTTCATGAAAGGGCGCACGAATGGCACAACGATCTTCTACAACAATGGGGTTGAAATTCTTTTCCCATTCTGCATTCCAATTGGTCTGTGCTATGGTCTCAAATTCATAAGTAATCACAAACTCCTCGGAATTTAAAATTTGAACTCCATCTAAAATTGCATCAAAATGTTCTGATTCTTGAATATAAGCTATGACCCCATCTGAGGTTTCTACAAAGCTTTCGAAACCAGAAAAGCCAAGTTCCGCAATCAAAATTTCGGTACCTGGCTGAACGGGTTTAACTTTAAAAGTGTAGCCTATATAAATAGAATCTGCCAAATTTAAAATGCGTTTATAATGGCTATAAATTGTTCTACATCTAATGCTGCACCGCCAATTAAACCGCCGTCAACATCTGTTTTTGAAAAAATTTCTTTTGCGTTTGCTGGCTTTACACTTCCACCATACAAAATAGAAACCTGGTCTGCTAACTCCGCAGAATAGTGGTCTGCAATTGTTTTACGTATGAAGGCATGCATGTCCTGTGCTTGCTCTGGGGATGCAGTTTCTCCAGTACCGATGGCCCAAACTGGCTCATAAGCCAATACAATATGCTCCCAAGCTGATGCTGGCAAATGAAATAAAGCATTTTTAATTTGTGCTTCTACAATCGCTTCTTCATTGCCTGATTTACGATCTTCCAATTCTTCTCCAAAACAGAATATCGCACACATATTATGTGCCAAGGCTGTATCTACTTTCTTAGCTAAAAGCGCATCGGTTTCATTAAAGTAAGCACGGCGTTCACTGTGACCTAAAATAACTGTTTTAACTCCTACACTTTTAAGCATTTTGGCACTAACCTCTCCTGTATAAGCACCATTTTCTGCAAAATGCATGTTTTGTGCAGCCACAATAACTTGACTTCCTTTGACTGAATTTGAAGATGCTAAAAGACTGGTGAAAGGAGGTGCAATAATCACTTCTGTAGTGCTGTGCTTCAATTCTTTTAGCAGTTTAGCAACGAATATTTCTGAATCGACATAGTCATTATTCATTTTCCAATTTCCTGCTACAATTTGTTTTCTCATTTTAAATTATTTAATAGTGTTATATCTGTTGTTTTAATGGCTTTAAAAACTTTTATACTGCCTTGTTTATCGATAATCATATACCGTGGAATCCAATCCAAATCTAAAAATGTGCCCATAGCACCTTTCCAACCAGATTGCATAAAATAATGATCGCCTTTGATTTCTAATCGGTCAATTCCTTTTTTCCAAGCTTTTTGTGTTTTGTCTAAAGACAAATACACAAAATCAACTTCGGGATGTTTTTGTTGAAGCTCTTTTACACTGGGCAACCCCTCTAAACAATCTTTACACCAAGAGGCCCATACATCTATAAAAACAGTATTTCCAAGGTGTTTTTCTAAAATAGTTTTAAACAAAACAGAATCCCCATTAAGTGTTACAAATTCATCGTTTAAAGCAGCCTCAGAAAATTGAGTTTCAACACGATTTTGACAACTTAGTTGTGTGATTACAAATAGAAATACTAAAAGACTTTTTTTCATCTTGAGATTTTATTTAGGAGTTTAATTTAATTTTTGGATCCAAGTAAGTGTAAATAATATCGACTACTACATTAATAAATACAAAAGTAAGGGCAATTATTAAAACAGCCCCCATAATTACGGGTAAATCTAAGGTGTTCAGTGCATTTACAATTTCTTTTCCCAATCCATTCCAAGCAAATATATACTCTACAAACACAGCGCCCGCCAATAAAGATGCAAACCAACCCGAGATGGCAGTGACCACGGGATTGAGTGCGTTTTTCATTGCATGTCTGATAATAATTTGAAATTCACTCAATCCTTTGGCTCTTGCAGTACGGATGTAATCCTGATTAAACACTTCTAATAAAGAGTTTCGCATCAGTTGTGTAACAACTGCCAATGGACGAATTCCAAGAACTAAGGCAGGTAATATTAAGTTTTTGAGTTTTAATTGATAAACTTCTCCAAAATCATCCAATTCATAAAGATTCCCAGTCATTTCTAACCCTGTATAGTGGTGTAATAAAAAGCCGAAAATCCAAGCGGCTAAAATTGCACTAAAAAAAGAAGGTAAACTCATTCCAAATGTACTAACCACCAAAATAGTCTTATCCACCCAATGGTCTTTATATAATGCAGAAATCACTCCTAAAATGAGTCCTAAAACCAATGCCACACATATGGATGCTACCGCCAAAATAATAGTGTTTGGCAGCGTTTCTTTAAGGATTTGACTGACTTCTTTGCCTTGTTTTGTAAAAGAAGTTCGAAGGTATGGAAGTTTTAAAACAACCGTTTTATTGGAGGTTTTAAATAGAGGTTGATAACGATATGAATGTGATTCTAAAAAAGTATAATCGTTTGAGGAGTTAGAATGAAACGATAAGGGTGACAAATCGTTCAAATAATTCAAGTATTGTGTAAATACAGGCTGATCAAATCCATATTTTTGTTTTACGAGGGCCAATTGGGCTTGGTCTTCATTTTGACCTAGCATCATTTGAGCAGGATCCCCTGGCAAAACATTAAACAGAAAAAAAATAGTGGTCACAACTCCAAAAAGAGTCCAAAATGAATGCTGTATTTTTTTTAAAATATATCGCCCCAAAAGGTTTAAAGATCTAAGTTATCAATGTCATTCCAGTGTACTTTTTGTTGGACCGTCCCTTGATTTAATTCCAAGACCCCTGGATTGGAACGCACCACTGTTTTGAGCGCTTTTTCGTCACATAGATAAAACTCAAAACCAAGATCGTAGGTTTTATTTATGTTGGCAATGGCATTCTTACCTGAAGCACTGAGTCCAATAACGGTGTAACCTTTAGATTGTGCTTTTTGAGATAATGATTTCAGTTTTTGCAATCCTTCTTTTTCCGCAGTGTCCAAATTATAGGACACAATCATGATGAGTTTATCTTCAGCAAGAAAGACATCAGTTAAATCTTCGTCCTCAGATTCTATCGAAAAATCTAAAATGGAAGGTTGATAACCCTCATCAATAACTTCCGTTTCAACGCTGACATAATCGCCCTCAATTGTGGGATATGATCCATCTGTGATAATTGTTTTTTCTTCCCCATTTACATTAAATACCCATGTAAATTCTTGAATGGCTTTAGGCGCATCTTCTGGGGTACTCATGTTTTTAATCAAATTGTCCCCTATTTTGTAAGCTCTAAAATCAATACTTGGTAAATGCATCAACACATGGTTACCAAAAGCGAGACTTGCTATAAAACTCAGAAGGGCAAAAAGGGTGGTGAGAAAAGGATTAAAAATGGGTTTGATATAGGATTTTCCGAGAAATAAAATTAATATCAATACTAATAAAACCACATCCTTTGTAAAGCTTTCCCAAGGGGTCAATTTTAAAGCGTCCCCAAAACATCCACAGTCCTTTACTTTATCAAAATATGCAGAATAAAAAGTTAGAAACGTAAAAAATACAATCATGAGAAGTAAACTCCAAACCGTGAATTTAGGCTTGTATCCTATCAGCAAAAAGACGCCAAGGATGACTTCAAAAACGACTACAAAAAGAGAAATGGCAAGCGCATAAGGCTCTAAAAATGGTATATTTAAAACCTCAGTACTAAAATATTCTTGAAGTTTATAAGAAAACCCTAAAGGGTCATTGAGTTTTATAAATCCTGAAATTATAAATAAAATTCCAACAAAAATTCGTGAGAAAGATACTATTATTTTCATTTTAAGATTCGTTTAGGTGTATTAAAGCAAAGATGGCATAGTTAATCATATCCTGATAGTTGGCATCAATTCCCTCGCTGACAAGGGTCTGACCTGCATTGTCTTCTATTTGTTTGACACGTAATAGTTTTTGCAAAATCAAATCGGTTAAAGAACTCACACGCATATCGCGCCATGCCTCTCCATAATCGTGATTTTTATCTAGCATCAATTGTTTCGTATGGGCAATTTTATCTTTATACAAACTTACAACCTCTTCAAAAGACAAGTCGGGCTGCTCTACAACCCCTTTTTCAATTTGAATGAGCGCCATAACACAATAATTAATAATCCCAACAAACTCACTTGCAGCACCTTCATCTACTTTTTGAACAGCATTTTGTTGAAGCCCTCTAATTCGCTGAGCCTTAATGAAAATTTGGTCTGTTAACGAAGGTAATCTGAGAATCCGCCATGCGCATCCATAGTCTTTCATTTTTTTACTGAACAAGTCTTGACAGACTTGTACAACGACATCGTATTCTTTTGAAGTATTTTGCATGAAATAAATCGAATTTTCCGTAAATTTCGCTTAAAATATTCAAAACATCAAGATTTATGGTTTAAAGTTTTAAATCTTGACCAAAACCTTCAACGATACATTTATATGACTCTCAATTGTAAAGGCCAACTCATTGATCTCAAGACTCCAAAAATAATGGGGATTTTAAATGTAACTCCCGATTCTTTTTATGATGGAGGACGGTTTAAAAACGAGGAAGATGTATTGATACAAGTTGAAAAACTACTGAAAGAAGGCGCTACTTTTATTGATATTGGCGCTTACAGCTCCCGCCCTGGTGCCGATTTTGTTTCAAAAGAAGAAGAATTGAAGCGACTTATTCCTATTATAACTTCTGTGGTCAACAACTTTCCTAAGAGTCTTATTTCGGTTGATAGTTTTAGAAGTGATGTCATTAAAACCGCCGTAGAAGCAGGGGCTGCAATGGTGAATGACATTTCTGGAGGGCAACAAGACCCATTGATGTTTGAAACAGTTGGAGCACTTGGCGTGCCTTATATAATGATGCACATGCGAGGCACCCCGAAAACCATGCAGCAAATGACAGAGTATTCGGATGTTATAAAAGAGGTCTATACCTATTTTTCTGAACGGATTGAATTGGCACGAACTCACCAAATAAAAGACATTATTTTAGATCTTGGGTTTGGGTTTTCAAAAACTTTAGAACAGAATTTTAAGCTTTTAGAGATGTTGGATTATTACAAAAATCTGAACCTTCCGATTTTAGCAGGGATTTCCAGAAAATCGATGGTTTATAAAACACTAAACACCAATGCAAACCAAGCTCTTAACGGGAGTACAGCCCTTCATATGGTGGCACTTCAAAAAGGTGCAAAACTGTTGAGAGTACACGACGTGAAAGAGGCGATGGAATGTATTCAGCTTCATGAGGCACTTCGAAAGTAGCGTTCATTTTATATTTATTATATTTATTAAAATTTTTAGACCAAGTGGACATTTTTAAAGACTTATTAAACTTCAATGTATTAGACATCATCGACATTACGTTAGTCGCATTTTTGCTGTATTATGTCTATAAATTAATCAAAGGAACGGTCGCTATCAACATCTTTTTTGGGATTGTTATTTTTTACTTGTTTTATTTATTGGTAGATGTATTAGAAATGCGCATGCTAAGTAATATTTTAGGCGGCTTTATGAGTGTTGGAATTATTGCCTTAATTGTCGTATTTCAACCTGAAATTCGTAAATTTCTATTAATGATTGGCTCCACAAATTTGAGTAAAAGTGGTTCCTTTATGAAACGGTTTAATTTTGTAAAAACGTATGATGAAAATGAGTCTGATACAGAAGCGATTGTAAAGGCCTGCACCAAAATGGGCAGTAGCAAAACTGGGGCGCTTATTGTGATTGAACGCAATAATAATTTAGATTTTTTAGTAGAAACTGGAGATGACATGAAAATTACAGTCACACAACCTATATTGGAAAGTATTTTTTTCAAAAACAGTCCACTTCACGATGGTGCTATTATAATTTCAAATAATGTAATTAAGGCCACACGGGTGATCCTACCTGTTAATAACGAAAAAAATATTCCGGCGCGTTTTGGACTACGTCACCGTGCTGCAATTGGAATTACAGAAAAAACAGACGCACTAGCGCTTGTGGTTAGTGAAGAGAGTGGACAGATTTCTTATGTAAATAACGGAGAGTTTGTAATTTATACAGACACACAAGATTTGATCGAGAAAATCAAGTCAGATTTATCTTAATATTAACTGTCTTTGCTTAAAAACTGAGCATCGTATAAATTTCTGTAGTGGCCCACTTTGTTTTTTAATAACTCTTTATGAGTGCCCATTTCAACAATTTTACCAGCATCCAATACAATTATCGTGTCGGCTTTTTTGACCGTTGCCAAGCGGTGTGCAATAACAATAGATGTACGCCCATGTGTGATTTTCTGAGTCGCATTTTGGATGAGTTGTTCTGAATTAGAATCTATTGAAGCAGTAGCTTCATCCAATATTAAAATTTTTGGATTAGTGACATACGCTCTCAAAAACGATATTAATTGGCGCTGACCAGAAGACAACATTACACCTCTTTCTTTGACATTATAATGGTAGCCTTTGGGCAAACTCATAATAAAATCATGGATGCCAATTTCTTTCGCAGCAGCTTCTACTTGCGCTTCACTAATATCTGGATTTTTTAAGGTAATATTATTTAAAATGGTATCTGCAAACAAAAATACATCTTGGAGTACGACAGCTATATTTTGTCTTAAATTTTTAACTGAAATGGATTTAATATTTTTAGAATCAATTGTAATTGTTCCAGAGTTAATATCATATAAACGGTTCAATAAATTAATAATGGTTGATTTCCCCGCACCCGTTGCTCCTACAATCGCAATTGTTTCTCCAGCAATAACCTTAAAAGACACCCCTTTGAGCACAGGTTCATTTTCGACATAAGCAAATTTAACGTCTTTAAATTCTAAGTCACCCTTTACATTTTCAAGAATATCATTTCCATGATCCTGAATATGAGATGTGGTGTCCAATACCTTAAAGACACGATCGGCAGCCACCATTCCCATTTGGAGTGTATTGAATTTATTCGCAATTTGATTCAGAGGTCTAAAAATCATTGGCACCATCATAATAAATGCTGTTAAATCTCCAATCGAAGCCGTTTGATCTAAAACCGTGTTAAGGCCTCCAATCCAAATCACTGTTCCTAAAGTTACGGACGATAAAAGATCTGCAATTGGAAAAAATACAGAATTATACCAAACTGTTTTGATCCATCCTTTTTTATGACGTTCGTTAATGACTCTAAAATTATTAGATTCAATTTCTTCTCTAGCAAATATTTGAACGATTTTCATGCCAGTAATCCGTTCTTGAACAAAAGAATTGAGGTTTGAGACTTCGGTGCGAACATCTTCAAATGCTTTTTTCATGTACTTCTGAAAAACTTTGGTAGCTATCAAAACAATTGGAAGTGTAAAAAATACTATAAGACTCAGTCGCCAGTTCATATAAAACATCACGGCACCGACCACAGTCATTTTCAAAATATCGCTAAAAATCATAAACAGACCTTCTCCAAAAATGTCAGCAATTCGCTCCATATCTGTCACTGTTCGGGTGATTAAAACCCCTACAGACGAGTTGTCAAAATATTTCATTTTAAACCCTAGGATATGATTAAAAAGTTTAATTCGAATGTCTCTTACTACCGACTGACCAAGCCAACTTGCATAATAAATAAACAACAAATTACAAGTAACCTCAAGAACCAGCAGTCCTAGCATAAGAACTACATAGCTTAAAAAACCAGGTTCAAATTTCTGCTCAATATTTTGATCAATAGCCAATTGTAATACTTTAGGGCGAAGTGCTCCAAAAACAGCCAAACCAATGACCGTTGTCAATGCAAGAATAAAAAACCCTGTGTAGGGCTTGATATAGTGCAACAATCTTTTGAATAACTGCGCATCAAAAACTTTACTTTTAGTCTTCTTTATGGACATAAATTGATTTTGGATATTCTATATGAGTTAAATACAGTCCGTGAGCTGGTGCCGATGTACCTGCATTAGACCTGTTTTTTGAAGAAATAATTTCACGAAATTCTTCAAGAGTTCTTTTTTTAGCTCCCACTTCAATCATTGTGCCAACAATTGCACGCACCATATTTCTAAGAAAACGGTCCGCTTTAATTGTAAAGTTAAGACTGTTTTTATCAACCTCCCAATGGGCTTCCATTATCCTACAATCATACGTTTTAACATCTGTTTTTACTTTTGAAAAACATTGAAAATCTGTGTATTCAAACAAAATTTTAGTGGCTTGATTCATCAAATCTACATCTAATGGAAGTGTGTATGTATGTTCGTTTTGATATTTAAAGGCATTTTTTGTTCTTGATATTTTATAGACATACGTTCTACTTATAGCTTCAAAACGGGCGTGAATTTCTGGATGTACTTCTTTAATACTGTTTATATGTATATCTTTTGGAAGGAGTACATTAAGTTTATAAACAAGATCCTTGGAGTCCATCGCTGTATCCAGATCAAAATGAGCCATCATTTGTTCTGCATGTACCCCTGTATCTGTTCGTCCTGCTCCCATACATTCCAAAGGAGTTCTCAACACAGTACTCAGCGCATGATTGAGCTCCGCTTGTACCGTCGTAACATCGGGTTGAATTTGCCAGCCGTGATAAGCACGACCATTATAAGATAAATCAATAAAATATCTCAAGCTAATTTGATACTTTTGTAGTTATATAGACAAAGATAAATAGACTTTATCATTAAACGCTTTCACATTAACATTTTCTAATGACAAAAATTTTATTACTCTCAGATACTCATAGTTATATGGGAGAAGACATTCTTAAATATGTGAAACAGGTCGATGAAGTTTGGCATGCGGGGGATATTGGCGACCTAAAAGTTACGGATGCTATAAAAAAACTGAAGCCATTACGAGCTGTTTTTGGTAATATTGACAGTGCAGAAGCACGTTTAGAATTTCCAGAACATTTAAAATTTAGATGTGAAGACGTAAAAGTATGGATCACACACATTGGTGGATATCCTGGACGGTATGCTCCTGCTGTTAGAGAAATGATTAAGGTACACACTCCAAACCTATTTATTTGTGGTCATTCGCATATTTTAAGGGTGATGAACGATAAAAAACTAAACCTTTTACACATGAATCCTGGAGCTGCAGGAACGTATGGAATTAATAAAGTCAGAACACTGCTGCGATTTGAAATATCAGGTGAAAAGATTCAAAATCTTGAAGTCATCGAATTTAAAAGATAAGGCATAAAAAAACCCTGAGAAATCTCAAGGTTTTTTTCGCACTCTTACTACTAAAGTTATTTATCTCAACCGATCCACTGATTTTACAAGCGCCTCATCCTTTTTGATGGCCTTATTGGCAAATGCCAATAACACGATAGAAACAATAGGAAGTAGCAACCCAATACCTTTCTCAGAATTCGCAGTTTCTCCAGATACAGTTAGCAATCGATATATAAATAATCCTAGTAAAATTAAGTTTAATATAATATTTAAACGTCCCAACACAAATTGGGTCTGTCTTGTTTTGAATAAAAAAATAGAGATCAACGACAGCAGGGCTGATGCTGAAAATAGAATCGCATATTCTAATGAATCAAATGCAAATTCAATACTTGCTTCTGTGTTTCTCAAAGACAGCACTTGAGACAGTCCTCCAGAACAAATGGCGGCAAGTAATAAGTATATGGTTTGAATTCTTTGAAGCATTTTTAATTTAATATTATACAAAAATAATAGTTTCTTTTTTTATTACATCTATAAAAAGTTTAAAAATAAAGTTGTATAATTGCATATATAATGGCGAAACCAAACTCAATTCGCTTTACTCAATTTACAATAAAAATCACTTCTTCATAAAATCATTACAAATAATTAAGCTCTTTAATTAATTAAAGATTTAAAATTAACTCACATAGATAATGTTTGAAATTTCACAACTAAAAGAAAAGAAACTCCCTGAACTACAAGAAATTGCAAAAGAACTAAAGGTTCCTAAATTCAAGAGTTTAAAAAAAATTGACCTCGTATATCAAATACTCGATTTACAAGCTACCAATCCTACAATCGTTACACCTGCTGCATCGGATGTAAAAACTCCAAGACCAAGGAGAGAACGCATCTCAAAACCAGAAGCGAGACCAGCTGTAAATGCAGCACAAAAAAAGGAAACTCCTACTGAAAACAAATCACTCAAGGCAACAGCTGAAACCAAACCAACGGAAAAATCAGAGACAAAGCCTGAGACCAAAGTAGAATCTAATGGAGCGCCTAAAATTAATCCAAGGCCTCAAAAACAAAAAAACCCAAATCAAAACCCAAACCAAAAACAGAATCCAAATCAAAACCCAAATCAAAACCCTAATCAAAAACAAAACCCGAACCAAAAAAACCCAAATCAAAAACACGGCAATAACGGAAACAAAGACACTCGTAACCGCTATAAAGAACCTGATTTTGAATTTGATGCCATCATTGAAAGTGAAGGCGTTTTAGATGTCATGCAAGATGGCTATGGTTTCTTAAGGTCTTCCGATTATAACTATTTAGCATCTCCTGATGATATCTATGTATCTCAATCTCAAATCCGTTTATTTGGATTAAAAAATGGAGATACCGTATTAGGACATGTACGTCCCCCAAAAGAAGGAGAAAAGTACTTTCCTCTTATTAGAGTTAGTAAAATTAACGGCCTCGATCCACAATCAGTACGGGATCGTGTCGCTTTTGAACACTTAACACCTCTTTTTCCAAAAGAAAAATTTAATATCGCCGAAAAACAAAGTACAATTTCTACTCGAATTATGGATTTGTTTTCTCCAATAGGAAAAGGCCAACGTGGTATGATTGTTTCGCAACCAAAAACGGGTAAAACAATGCTCCTTAAGGATGTTGCTAATGGAATTGCAGCCAATCATCCTGAAGTATATCAAATGATTTTACTGATTGACGAACGTCCTGAAGAAGTTACAGATATGCAACGTAATGTACGTGGCGAAGTGATTGCCTCTACTTTTGATAAAGAAGCACATGAACACGTCAAAATTGCAAACATTGTCTTAGAAAAAGCAAAACGGTTGGTAGAATGTGGCTATGATGTCGTAATACTTTTAGATTCGATCACGCGTTTGGCACGTGCATACAACACAGTTCAACCCGCCTCAGGTAAAATTTTAAGTGGTGGTGTAGATGCGAATGCACTTCACAAACCAAAACGTTTTTTCGGAGCGGCTCGAAATATAGAAAATGGAGGATCGCTCACAATTATTGCGACAGCATTGACCGAAACAGGGTCTAAAATGGATGAAGTGATTTTTGAAGAATTTAAAGGAACTGGAAATATGGAACTTCAATTGGATCGTAAAATATCCAACCGTCGTATTTTCCCTGCCATCGATCTTACCTCATCAAGTACACGAAGAGATGATTTGTTGTTAGATGAAAAAACTATCCAACGCATGTGGGTAATGCGAAAGTACCTTGCAGATATGAACCCTGTGGAAGCGATGGAGTTTATCAACGAACGTTTCAAACAAACACGCAACAACGAGGAGTTTTTAATCTCGATGAATGGGTAATTAATTCATTACTCATTTTAAGTCATAAAAAAAGCCTTTCGATTTCGAGAGGCTTTTTTATTATTTAACAACAACCAGTACAAAAAAATCCTGTGAAATTAACTTCACAGGATTCTTAATTTTATCGGATACCATAGTCACCCTCCTAAGGACAACACAGTATATTCGTTTATAGTGCTGCAACAAATTTAGACAAACCAGACTTAAGGTTTGCTGCTTTATTGTCGTGAATGATGTTGTTTTTGGCTAACTTATCAATCATTGAAGAAACTTTTGAAAATGATTTTTGTGCCTCTTTCTTATCCGTTAATTCACGTAAATTTTTAATTGCATTACGGGTCGTTTTATGCTGATACTTGTTCAACACACGTTTTGACTCGTTACTTCTAATTCTTTTTAAAGCTGACTTATGATTTGCCATAATTCTTAATTTTATTATTATTAAATAATTGTAGCCCGTAGGGGAATCGAACCCCTCTTACCAGGATGAAAACCTGGCGTCCTAGCCGATAGACGAACGGGCCATTTATTACACTCAAAAACAAAATCTAAACGAATCTGTTTTTATTTCAAATAGCATGCATTATTTCTAATGCGGTTGCAAAAATACAACTATTTTTAAATGTTACAACTTCTTACTAGCTTTTTTTAAAAAAAGTTAAAATTAATAGGCTTTTGCAAATAAAACGCGTTGCTTAGAAGGTTTACCCGAAAACACACAAACGCCATCCTCTAATTTTGAATCTATTGGGATACAACGAATTGTTGCTTTTGTGAGTTCTTTTATTTTATCTTCTGTCTCTGTAGTTCCGTCCCAATGCGCCGAGATAAACCCTGTTTTTTCTTCTAAAACAGTTTTAAATACATCAAATGTATCTACTTGTGTAATGTGATCAGCTCTAAAATCAAGTGCTTTTTGAAATAGAGCTGTTTGAATCTCATTAATCAAAGTCTTTACTGTAGCTGTTAGGTTTTCTAAGTCCACAACTTGCTTGGTTAATGTATCTCTTCGAGCCAATTCCACTGTACCACTCTCCAAATCTTTTGGTCCAATTGCCAGTCTTAAAGGCACGCCTTGTAATTCGTGTTGTGCAAATTTAGCACCTGGACGTTGAGTCGTTCTATGATCGTATTTTACAGAAATATTTTCCGCTTTCAAAGCACTCATAATTGCCTCGGCTTTTGTTGTTATTTCTGCCAATTGTTCTTCACTTTTATAAATAGGCACAATGACCACTTGGTAAGGGGCTAAGTTTGGAGGCAACACCAATCCTTTATCGTCGCTATGCGTCATAATTAAAGCCCCCATCAATCGTGTAGAAACTCCCCATGAGGTCGCCCATACATAATCTTGTTTACCTTCGCTGTTTGCAAATTTAACATCAAATGCTTTTGCGAAATTCTGACCTAAAAAGTGAGAGGTTCCTGCTTGCAATGCTTTGCCGTCTTGCATTAAAGCTTCAATACAATAAGTTTCTTCGGCACCCGCAAAACGTTCACTCTCAGTTTTGACTCCCTGAATCACAGGAATTGCCATAAAGTTTTCAGCAAAATTAGCATAGACACTATTCATTAATTTGGCTTCTTCAACAGCTTCTTCTTTGGTTGCGTGAGCGGTATGTCCTTCTTGCCATAAAAATTCAGCCGTTCTTAAAAACAAACGTGTTCGCATTTCCCATCGTACCACATTCGCCCATTGGTTAATTAAAAGCGGTAAATCTCGGTACGATTGTACCCAACCTTTAAACGTATTCCAAATAATCGCTTCACTCGTTGGTCGGACCACTAACTCTTCTTCGAGTTTTGCTTTTGGATCCACACGAAGTTTTCCCAAATTATCTGGGTCATTTTGCAAACGGTAATGTGTCACTACCGCACATTCTTTTGCAAAGCCTTCAGCATTTTTTTCTTCAGCTTCAAAAAGACTTTTCGGTACAAACAATGGAAAATACGCATTTTGATGCCCAGTTTCCTTAAACATACGGTCTAATTCTGCTTGCATTTTCTCCCATATAGCATAGCCATAGGGCTTAATAACCATACAACCTCTGACCGCAGAGTTTTCTGCCAAATCGGCTTTAACGACAAGTTCATTGTACCATTTTGAATAATCTTGGGATCTTGGTGTAAGGTTTTTACTCATATTTTCGTAATTTGGCACAACTATTGATATTGGTACCTTATAATAATTAGTTTGACAAAACTAAGTATTTTTGAGACGTTCAACAATTTAATTTAAACACTTATGAAATTTATTACTTACAAAAAGAAACAAATGACACTCGCTTTTGTAGTTGGAGTTCTTTTAAGTTTTAATTCTTGTGGATCTTTCCAATACTCTGGAATCTATGATGATGGAATTTATTCCGAATCTACACCCACAGAACAAGTTAATGAAACTGTTGACAATACATCCAATTCATCAGAATATTATAAAAATTATTTTAAAGAAAAATCCCTTCAAATTGAAGAGGATAACAGCGTTTTTACAGATGTTGATTCCTATGAAGGAACGTATGCGGATGACTCAGAAAACACAAACGACTATGCAGGTTGGGGAGAAAATAATAGCAGCGAACTAGTTATAAACTTTTATAACGACAGACCGTTTTACGGCAATGGATGGGGCTATAATTATCGCAACAATTGGGGGTGGAATTTTGGTTGGAACAATTGGGGTTTTGGAATTTGGCAACCTAACTATTATAATTTATGGTACAGTCCATGGAACGATCCGTGGTACAATCCTTACTGTTACTACGGTTGCTACAACAATTTTGGCTACTTTAATTATGGGTACAATAGGTACTACAGAGGACGTTCCTATTCTTACATTAACGGAGGAAGATCAAGGTATAGAAATTCAAGAAGTCTAAGCAGTCGAAGTGTTTTAAGTGCCACAACACGCAGTCGAACTAACACGCGGTCAAACACAAGATCAACAACAAGAAGTCAAGCGACGACGCGTCCAACCAATTCAAGCTCAACCACGAGACCTACTAGAAACAATTCAATGACACGACCAACAACAACACGGTCGTCTAATCGTACGACACGCCCTAATACAACCACAAGACCAACGCGATCTACGACCCGTTCGAGCTCGCCTTCGAGAACAAGAACCCGATCAAGTTCACCAACAAGAAGCAGAAGCAGCAGTAGCAGTAGCTCTTCAAGAAGAAGAAATAATTAGGTATAAATACAAAATCAGATGAAAAATTTAATTTTAACTCTAGTGGGGCTGATCTCCATACTAAGTTCCTATGGCCAAGACCTAACGGATGCTTTAAGATATTCTAATGGCGAAACACAAGGAACCGCACGATTTAAATCCATGAGTGGAGCTTTTGGTGCACTGGGAGGCGACATGTCTGCAGTGAGTATTAATCCCGCAGGGGCTGCCATTTTTAATTTAAGTCATGGTGCCATGACAGTAGCAACTCAAAGTGTTTCAAACGATGTGTTTTATGGTTCAAATACACAACGATTAAAAGACAATTCATTTGACATGAATCAAATTGGAGCGGCGCTTGTTTTTAATAATACAGACCTTGAATCTTCATGGAATAAATTTGTGTTCAGCGTTTTTTACGAGCAACTTCAAAATTATGACAACCAATTTTTTGCGGCTGGCTCCACACAAAACTCAATAGGAAGTTATTTTTTGGAGTATGCTGACGGACTCCGACTGGACGAAATCACGGCTTTAGAAGGAGAAAATATTTCTCAAGCCTACAGCGGAATTGGATCTGCTTTTGGCTCAAATTACCAACAAGCTTTTTTAGGTTATGAAAGTTTTATTTTGGAACCTGAAGATAACACAAGTAACGATAACACCACCTACACATCCAACATTGCAGCAGGTGATTTCTATCAAGAATACAGTTATGCTGCTACAGGGTATAATGGCAAGTTTTCGGCAAACCTTGGGTTTCAATATGATAAAAACGTCTATTTTGGAATCAATTTAAATTCTCATTTAATAAATTATGAAAGAAGTACTTACTTCTATGAAGACAACACCAATACAGGTTCTACAATAAATCAAGTTAATTTTAACAACACGCTTCTAACTACGGGTGAAGGGTTTTCCTTACAACTTGGAAGTATTGTAAAAGTAAATGATTTCATAAGACTGGGACTCACATACGACAGTCCTACTTGGTTACGATTAAGAGAAGAAACAACCCAGTACCTCTATACACTTGAAGATGCCACAAACCTTGAGGCTGAAGTTGACCCCGCTGTTATTAATGTATTTCCAGAGTATAACCTACGAACTCCAGCAAAAATTACAGGAAGTGCTGCCTTTATTATTGGTACTAGTGGACTGATTAGTATTGATTATTCTAGAAAAGATTTCAGTGCTACTAAATTTAGATCCAATTCAAGTAGTGATTATTTCAGACAACAAAACGCTACCATCAGCAACTCCTTAAAAGTGGCGAATACCATCCGTATTGGTGGCGAATTAAGACATAAAAAGTTTAGTTACCGTGGAGGCTATAAACTAGAACAAAGTCCTTATAAAAATACCGCAACATATGGAGATCTTAAAGGGTTTTCTTTGGGACTAGGATATGATTTTGTTGGTGCTCGATTGGATTTGGCTTATGAGAATTCTAAACGTTCAATGGACCACCGCTTTTTTAATGCAGGTAACTTAAACACCTCTAGAATAAACAGATCAAATTCTAATGTTTCACTGACATTAAGTATGAGTTTGTAGAACTGTAAATTTACAGACAAGAATAATTTATCTTTTGAGAGAGAAATGTGCATTTAACAGAGTTGGGGCGCCTGTGACGGGTTCATTATAGCTCAATACAAACCAATAATCACTTGAGGGTAACCTAGCTCCGTTATAGGTACCATCCCAACCATCTCCAGACGGGCGAATTTCTTTTAAAAGCTTGCCATACCTATCAAATATCTGGATTTTAGCATTTAATTGATTTGAAATTCCAATGATATTCCAAGTATCGTGGTATCCATCTCCATTTGGCGTGAAATATTTTGGAAAGTCAATTACGTAAACAACTGCAAATCCTACTCCACACCCATTTAAGTCCCGTACATTCACAACGCGTTCCCCTGAGTTGACTCCTACAAATGTGCCTGTATCTTGCCATGGTCCCTGATCGATATTGTATTCATAATCCCCAATGCCCGTAGCGGTAGCTTCAATAATATGTGTGTTTGCGAACGCCTGTGTCGTGACCACTGCAGTCACTGTTGGAGGTTCACTTTCTATTACTGTAAAGACTTCGATTGGTGCAGCACATTGGGTGGCTAAAAGAGCATCCGAAACTTCTAATGTATATATTCCTCCTTCTGTTGGTACATAACTGGATGCTGTTTCTACAATGGTTCCTGAATCGTCTCTCCAAATAAAGGTATAATCCGAGTCAGATAAGCCTGTCGTAATTTCTAAAGGACCTAAAACCTCTGTGCCATTAGTGTTTACACACATCACATACTCATCATCTATATCTATGTATGGCAACGGATTAACCTTTAATATCAAAGGAGCTGTTTCATAACATACAGAACTATCAACCAATGTTCCTGTATTATCTATTATTTGGGTATTATTATCAACTCGTGCAAAAATCACCTGTGGGTTTACGGTATTTTCATAGAAGTTTGGCAGTTCAAATTGATCTAAATCTGCATCGTTCTGACTGGCAAAATAACGAACTAAGTAGTTTGCAGGATCTTGACCATTTAATACAAAGGCATCTTGTGTCGATAAATCGAAAAGCACACTGTCATTTGTTGGATCGTTATCAGTCTCTACATTGTCATCACAAATTGTATAGGGATCTGTAGGAGATGTTGCTTGGGCCGCTTCGAGAACCTCCAGATTAAATTCTATTGCTGTGTTTTGACAGCCTGTATTGGTATTGGTCACATTGACATAAATTGTTTGAGGATTACTTGTATTCAAATAGGGACTCGTCAATGAGTTAACCGCTAAGGTAGCATCTGCTAATGATTCGTAATAAGTGACATCATATTCCGTTGCGCTTTGAGTTCCTCGAATTTCATCGCTTTGAACTTCTAAATCAAACGCATATATCCCGTCTGTGTTTAGCTCACAGGCAATTAAAGTTGGAACAGGGTTTGCTTCGGGTAATGGATCTACAATTACATCAAAATTTATAATAGCAAAACAGTCTGTTGTATCATTGGTTACACGTACGTATATTGTCTGAACAGGAATATCTGTATTTGTATAGTTTTCTGGGAATTGAATAGGATTGGTATCCGCCTCGGCATCTGCCAGGGTTTCGTAATAGGTTGGTGTAACTCCTAACTCACCGTTCAAAATGAACGCTTCATTTGTTGTTAGGTCAAAAACTTCCTGTCCATCACCAGTTGCATTGTCATCACACTCGTTCATATCAACGGGTGTCTGTGGGGATGGGATTGGCAATACTTCAAGCGTTAAAGTAGTTAAATCAAAACATCCCGTAACTGGGTTTGATACTCGAACAAAAATGGTTTGAGGATTACTAATATTTGTGTAAGGACTCGTAAGAGAAGAACTATTTGTTTCCGCATCTAAGGCCGTCAAATGATAGCTAAAATCCAAGCCTGTTTGTCCATTTAAAATCTCTGTTTCTCTATCCTCTAGCGTAAAGGCTTCCTGCTCATCACCTGGGGCATTGTCATCACATAACCTTAGAGGACTAGGAGTCACTAAAACTGGCAATGGGTTGACGATCAATTCTAAACTTATAAGTTTTTCACATCCTGTTGCATTGTATGCTACACGAATCCAAACGGTTTGAGGATTGGAAAGGTTTGTGTAGTCTGTTGGAGTTGCAATCTCAAAGGTTTCAGCCTGAGCATCCGCTTGAGTTTCATAATAACTAATATCTACATCTGAATCTGCAATTCCATTTAAAAACTCACCTTCATTAATTGTTAAGTTAAACTGAGCAAATTCATCCGTATCATCATCACAAACTTCTAAAGGAGTTGGGTCCAATAATTGAGGGGTTGGATTTACGACCAGCACCAATTCTACAATGGATGCACAAAGTGTGGATACTGCAGGGTTTTCTACACGAGCAAAAACCGTTTGTATATTAATATCGACATTAGTATAAGGGCTGGATAATGCATTAATTTCGTTCTCTGCATCTGATAAGTTTTCGTGATAGCTGATTGTAACACCGCTTACACCACCTGAAATTTCAAAATCTCTATCGGTTAACATAAAAGCTCCGAAGCCATCGCTATCGGGATCACAATAGGTTAAATCTTGCGGCGTGATCGCTAAAGGGGCTGGGGAAACATTCAACTCCAAAGCAACTGTAGTATAGCACCCTGTATTTATATCTTGACCTCTCGCAAAAACGGTTTGAGGATTGCTGATATTTGTGTATGGGATTGGTAATGGGTTTGTTTCTGAGTCTGCATCAGCCTGTGTTAAATAATAGGTGATTGAATAATCAGCGTTTCCACCCTTAATTTCATCATCTTTTTCTGTGAGGTCTATTTGAGTTAATCCGTCAGGCGTTCCATCGTCACAAACCTCTAAGACTGTTGGAACAACCAATTGTGGCAATGGGTTTACAATAAGTTCAAAACTTCCAGTCGCACGACACCCTGTAGTTAAATCTGTGAGAGCTACATAAAGTGTTTGTGGGGTTGATGTGTTTTGGTAAGTACCTGTTAATTCATTGGTGTTGTTGGTAGCGTCTGTCTCTGTTTCGAAGTAGGCTACGCTTACATTTTGACCATCGATGATTTCTGTGTCTTTGGTGCTTAAATCAAATTGTTCCTGTAGGCCTCCTGAGTTTGTGTAATCACACAATTCATAATCTAATATCGAAGGAATCACTGGTAAAGGATCTACTAACAGTTCTAATGTGGTGGTGTCAAAACAGCCGGTGGTGCTATTTTCTAAGCGTATGAAGAGTGTTTGTGCATTGGCTGTAATGCTGGTGTAAGGACTTGTAACAGCTGAGGTATTTGTGTCGGCATCCGATTGGGTTTCGTGATAGCTTACTACCATTCCGGTTTGAGTGCCAATTACGGTCAAATCGATCCCTGTAAAATTAAAAGTGGCTAAACCATCATAATCGTCATCACAAATGGTCTGAGTACTAACGGAGTTGAATGTTGGTATTGGGTTAACTCTCAACTCTAAAGGCATTGTACTAAAACAGCCTGTTGTATTATTTTCTAAACGTATGAAAATAATTTGACTGCTTGGAGTGGTGTTTGTGTAGGGACTCGATAAAGGAGAGGCATTTGTATCGGCATCGGATTGGGTTTCGTGATAACTCACCGTAACTCCTGTCTGTCCTCCTAAAGCTTCTGTATCTTTAGAGGTGAGCATAAAAGCTCCTAAACCATCTGTATCATCGTCACATATAGGTAAAACAGACATGGTGGTGGTAGTCGGCAATGGGTTTACAATAAGCTCAAAACTTCCAGTCGCACGACACCCTGTAGTTAAATCTGTGAGAGCTACATAAAGTGTTTGTGGGGTTGATGTGTTTTGGTAAGTACCTGTTAATTCATTGGTGTTGTTGGTAGCGTCTGTCTCTGTTTCGAAGTAGGCTACGCTTACATTTTGACCATCGATGATTTCTGTGTCTTTGGTGCTTAAATCAAATTGTTCCTGTAGGCCTCCTGAGTTTGTGTAATCACACAATTCATAATCTAATATCGAAGGAATCACTGGTAAAGGATCTACTAACAGTTCTAATGTGGTGGTGTCAAAACAGCCGGTGGTGCTATTTTCTAAGCGTATGAAGAGTGTTTGTGCATTGGCTGTAATGCTGGTGTAAGGACTTGTAACAGCTGAGGTATTTGTGTCGGCATCCGATTGGGTTTCGTGATAGCTTACTACCATTCCGGTTTGAGTGCCAATTACGGTCAAATCGATCCCTGTAAAATTAAAAGTGGCTAAACCATCATAATCGTCATCACAAATGGTCTGAGTACTAACGGAGTTGAATGTTGGTATTGGGTTAACTCTCAACTCTAAAGGCATTGTACTAAAACAGCCTGTTGTATTATTTTCTAAACGTATGAAAATAATTTGACTGCTTGGAGTGGTGTTTGTGTAGGGACTCGATAAAGGAGAGGCATTTGTATCGGCATCGGATTGGGTTTCGTGATAACTCACCGTAACTCCTGTCTGTCCTCCTAAAGCTTCTGTATCTTTAGAGGTGAGCATAAAAGCTCCTAAACCATCTGTATCATCGTCACATATAGGTAAAACAGACATGGTGGTGGTAGTCGGCAATGGGTTTACAATAAGCTCAAATTGAGTTGTTTCATAACATGCTTCTAAACCAATTTCTTCAACTCGAACAAAAATAGTTTGTTGATTTGCGGTGGTATTTGAATACGGACTTGTTAATGGGTTGCTATTTGTATCTGCATCGGATTGAGTTTCGTGATAGGTCACTCTAAAGTCTGAAGCTATTTGACTGCCTAAAACCACTGTCGTTTGCTGTTCTAAATCAAAAGTCATAATCCCATCTGAATCATCATCACAAGTTGGAATTGAAGATAGTGCCGAAGCAGTGGCTTTGTGATTCACTACCAAATTGAATAAAGGATCGGGATCTACGATATAACACCCTGCTCCCCCATTTGCCTCCACACGGACATAAATAGGTTCTGGTGAAGAAACGTTGCTGTATGGGTTCGACAAATTATTAGTTCCTGCATCTGCATCTGCAAAACTTGTGTAATAGCTTACTGTATAATTTTCGGGGAGTTGCGTTCCTAAAATATCGAGTGTTTGGTCTGAAAAATCAAACGAATGCGAACCGTCGTTGGTTATATCATCACATTCTACCATATCAGTTACTGCAGAAATCAAGGGTTGATCGAGAAGATTCAATGTAAACGAAATTGTTTCAAAACACCCAGATGTTTTATACTCAAAACGCACATAAATAATTTGCCCATCTGTGCCCGAATAGGAAGCTGCATCGGTGGGTGTAATGGGATTGGAATCTGCATCCGCATCTACTTGAGATTCATGGTATGTAATCTCAAAATCTCCTGGATCTGGAGTAGGTGCACTAATAATGGCATCATTTTCTGTTAAATTAAATACACCTAATGTTGTTCCTGTATTACACACAAATAAATCATTGGGGGCGGCATATATGAATTCGGGTAAAACCTCGACACATACTTCTGTAGAATATTCACACCCAAAGTCATCAACCGCTCTAAAAGTATAACAAAACGGTCCTTCGGTAGGGGGTTGTACAGTAATGGTGGTATCAGTCGTATTTATGATCGTTGAATCGGCGTCCCATGTTTCACTAACAATTATATTGGAAGGCGGAAATATATCAGGATCAAAATTTAAATTCCATGAAAACAACGTTCCATCATCAAATGCCCAAGAATCGACAACGACAAACGTCCAGTTTCCATTCAAAGGGGTTCCTAATAGGTTATCAAATGAAGATGTTGCCAAAGGTGCGTAAGTTCCTTCAGGTATTGTATTTACGCCAGTGACATCATTCATTGACTGTGTTGCTGTTGGTGAAAAACAATAATCCCAACCTGTTCCAGGATTCCCGTTATCAGCTTCATCAGGAATTCCTAAACTGGTTCCTGGGTCTACCCCATCACCGTATTGCAGAAAATATACTTCTGCACCATTTGGTGCAATAAGATAAATGTCTAAATCTCCGATAAAAGAATGTTCTATGTTGACACAAAAATCTAAGATTTGTGACACATCAGTAAGCAATTGTCCAGCCCCATAACAATCTACTGTAATTGTAGAGCTATAAGAAGTCCCTAGTCCTGTAGACTGCGTATCTTCTAACCAAGTTTCATCAAAAATTTCAGGGGCACAATCATCAAATTGTGGAATGGTCGCCACTCCTTCAATGGTTGTACTTTCTCCATAACATATTTGTGTTTGTGCCGCTTGCGTTCCTGTAAATTCAATTTCTGGAGCGACTCTCACTACTTGACTAATACTGTTTAAATTTGAACACCCAATAGGGTTATCATCCATAACAACAAGATCAACCACATAAATCCCAGGAGTATCATATGTTGCAGTGACATTAGTTCCATCTGCATTAGTATCGTTCCCAAAACTCCAAGAATATGTAGCCCCCGTTGGATCTATAGAAAAAACTCCGCTACCTTCAAAATCGACAGTCCCTCCAACACAAATAACAATTTCACCTTCTGCATTTGGAGAAGGATCAGAACTCTCTAAAACTGCTGTGATTTCTTGACAGGGCTCAAAACATGAAATATTAGCGGCCCAACCGTCAAAATTACCCCCTGCATCTGACGTAAAAACAATGGTAAGGCAACCTGAAGTATTATCGACTGTTGCAATTACAGTCTGAGGACTGTCTGCCGCTGCATCCCCTGAAAAATCTCCTAAGGAAGTAGCTGGGTCTAGTGTGTCTGCTGCGTTATAAATCGTCATAATATCTGCCCCTGTTTGCGTGGCAAATGCTGTAAATTCTAATTGTACCAATTGTCCTGCATTCTCTGGACAAATTGTATAGGTAAAAGATTGATTCCCGGAATAAGTTGCTGCCTCTCCTCCAGAATCTACAAAAGTTCCTGAACAGGTGTTGACAGTAACCTGATCTTCAATAACATACACTTGTGCCGTTAATGAAACCGAAAAGAGTATGCTAAAAAGTAAAGCTAATTTCTTCATCTTTTATTTTCTTTTGGAATGTTGAGATTTGATGAAAATGAAATAATCTGTTCCATCGACACGATACATATGCTCCCCTCGGCTGTAAAAAGAAAGGGTATACTTTAGCGGATTAAATTCTTGAGGATCAAAAACAGAATCTCTTTGAAGGGTTGAGACAAAGGCATCAAAAAGAGGAACTTCCGATAACAAGGTGCATTCTTTTTGATCTCGTGGATTTGGTCTTTTTTCAATTACAATTCGATTCCGAAGTAAATTCTTCATTGAAAGAACTCTATTGGGTCGGCTCAAAATTTCTTTTTCTAAAGATGCTCCGTAAACCTCCGTTAACTGTAGCATTTCAATCGCTGAAAAAGGTGTGTTCAGATTGTCGCCATACTGAACTAACTGAAGAGGCAAGTGACGACGGTTTGTGTTTTGAGAGTTACAATGAAAGCTAAAAAGCACAAATAAGAATATGTATATATGATGTGTTTTCATCCTGTGTATAAATAAATTAATGCTCAATTATATAAAAAAACATACATAGATTTGAGAGTCAGTAAATGTAAAGTTAATGTTTTTTTTGAAGTAGTTAACGAAAAAAGGAATTATTAAGCCAAAAATCAAAGTATCCAATATTGAAATTAAGTATCTTTGTACTTAGAAAATATTGAAAACTTTATTAGGAATATTGGAATGGGAATGAAAAATAATATTGAAAAATTTGACACTATTGGCGATAATCACATCGGTACTTCTACCGAAACCCCTATGCGAACTGACGCCTTTAAATTAAGGTCCGATGAGAAAATTGACATTATTAAAGACGATGTTCAACACATTATGGAAACATTGGGCTTAGATTTGAGTGACGACAGTTTAAAAGGGACTCCTAATCGCGTTGCAAAAATGTTTGTCAATGAGATTTTTGGAGGGCTAGACCCCGCCAAAAAACCAAAAGCTTCGACTTTTGAAAACAAGTATAAGTACGGGGAAATGCTGGTTGAAAAAAACATTACTCTCTACTCTACTTGTGAACATCATTTCCTTCCAATTGTGGGAAGAGCACATGTTGCTTATATCTCAAACGGGACGGTTGTAGGTCTTTCAAAAATGAATCGTATTGTAGATTATTTTGCAAAAAGACCACAGGTACAAGAACGTTTGACCATACAAATTGTTGAAGAACTTCAAAATATATTAAACACAAAAGATGTTGCTTGCGTCATTGATGCCAAACACTTATGTGTGAATTCTCGTGGAATTAAAGATATCGAAAGCAGTACCGTAACAAGTGAGTTTGGTGGAAAATTTAAAGAAAAAGATACTAAAAGAGAATTTTTAGACTACATAAAATTAGAGACCAAATTTTAATCCAATACCATGGGCAGATACAGCACAAATACGCTCCATATTTACAACTCGCTTTCGGGAAAAAAGGAGGTTTTTAACCCTATTAATGAAGGTTCTATTGGAATGTATGTTTGCGGTCCAACAGTGTATAGCAATGTGCATTTAGGAAATGTCCGAACATTCATGTCGTTTGATATGATATTTAGATATTTTAAACACCTCGATTATAAAGTACGCTATGTTCGTAACATTACCGATGCAGGACATTTAGAAAATGATGCCGATCAAGGAGAAGATCGCATTGCAAAAAAAGCACGTCTCGAACAAATTGAACCCATGGAAGTGGTACAACGCTATACCGTAGATTTTCATAACATCCTAAATAAGTTTAACTTTTTACCTCCAAGTATTGAACCTACTGCAACGGGGCACATCGTTGAACAAATAGAAATCATCAAATCAATTCTAGACAAAGGCTTTGCTTATGAAGCAAACGGCTCTATTTATTTTGATGTTTTAAAATATAACGAATCTCATCATTACGGGGTTTTAAGTGGTCGAAATATAGAAGACCTTGTTCATAACACCCGAGTCCTTGAGGGTCAAACTGATAAAAAAAACCCACAAGATTTTGCACTTTGGAAAAAAGCAGAGCCAAAGCATATCATGCGTTGGCCTTCTCCATGGAGTGATGGTTTTCCAGGGTGGCATTTGGAATGTACTGCAATGAGCACAAAGTATTTAGGCGAACATTTTGATATTCATGGTGGTGGTATGGATTTAAAATTTCCCCACCACGAGTGTGAAATTGCACAAGCCAAAGCATGGCATAGCCATACGCCTGTTAATTATTGGATGCATGCAAATATGCTGACCCTCAACGGCCAAAAAATGGCAAAATCTACAGGAAATAATATTTTACCTGGTGAAATTTTAAGTGGCGATACCAATAAATTAACGAAAGGATTTTCTGCATCGGTAGTTCGATTTTTTATGATGCAAGCACACTACAGAAGTATCTTGGACTTTAGTAACGATGCATTGTTAGCTTCAGAAAAAGGATTTATGAAACTCATGGAAGCCGTCTCTACAGTGGATAATCTTGAAGCAACTACAGACACCAATGAATTTGATGTTACGGCATGGAAGTCCAATTGCTACACAGCAATGAATGATGACTTTAACACTCCTATTCTGATTGCAGAATTATTCAGTGCTGTTAAATACATCAACCAAATTAAAGATGGAAAAGCCACTATTAGCAATTCCAACTTAGCTTTGTTAAAACAAGTGTTGCATCAGTTTGTGTTTGATATTCTAGGTCTTAAAAACGTCAGTTCTAACAAGCAAGATCAAAAACTTGAAGACACCGTTGAACTTCTCATTAGAATGCGTAACGATGCAAGAGTACAGAAAGATTTTGCACTTTCAGATAAAATAAGAGACGAATTACTCGCTATTGGAATTCAACTGAAAGATGGCAAAGACGGCACTTCATTTATCTTAGATTAAGATCGATGAAGACGCTTTTAATTGCTCCATTTTTATTTATAATAAAGCTGTATCAAAATTTTATTTCGCCTTTAACCCCTTCAAGTTGTCGATTTCAACCCACTTGCTCTCATTATACGAAAGAAGCATTACAATCTTACGGGTTATTTAAAGGAGGCTACCTAAGCATCAAACGTATATTACGCTGTCATCCATGGGGCGGCTCTGGGCACGATCCTGTACCAAAAAAATAATACTTCGAATATTTAATAAAAACGGATAAGACTTAAGTCTCACATCTATTTTTTATATTTACAATCTAAATAAATGAATATGTATTTTTTACAGATTATATGGGATCCTGCCTCTGAAGGCATCCCTCTTTTTGGAAGTTTTAAAATTCACTATTACAGTCTGATGTGGATGGCTGCTTTTATAACAGGTTGGTATTTGACGAAAAGGATTTACAAAAACGAAGGGCAGTCTGATGATAAACTAGACGGATTGTTCATGTACTCTGTTTTAGGAATTATGATTGGAGCACGTTTGGGGCATGTTATTTTTTATCAACCTGAATTATTTAAAGAGGACTTTTTTAGTGTTTTCCTGCCCTTCCGATTTAGTGGGGGATTTGAATTTACAGGGTTTCGAGGTTTGGCAAGTCATGGGGCTGCAATAGGAATGATTTTTTCTATGTGGCTCTACAACAAAAAGATATTAAAAAAATCAGTCCTTTGGATTCTGGATCGTGTGGTCATCGCCTGTGCGTTAGGAGCCGTATTTATAAGAATTGGTAATTTCTTTAATTCTGAAATGATCGGAAAAGCGGCTGGGGATGACTTTCCTTTAGCAATCGTATTCAAACAATTGGATAATGTTCCTAGACATCCTGGTCAATTATATGAAGCGTTTGGTTATGTATTTGTATTTCTAATCTTATTCTTTTTGTACTGGAAAACGAAAAAAAGTTCACAAACTGGCTTTCTGTTTGGCTTATTTTTAGTGCTTTTAATGTCGGTGAGAGTTGTAGTAGAACAATTTAAAATCGCACAAATAGACAGTCGTGAGGATTGGATTTTTGGATTAAACACTGGGCAAGTATTAAGCATTCCTTTTGTGCTTTGTGGTTTGTATTTTATGTTTTTCTATAACCCTAAGAAGGCTTAAAATCCATACGTTTTTAGATGGGTTATAATCTTATTCTAATCCCATTACAAATGATTTATTCGTTTAAAATAAAACCAAAAAAAGCCGCTCAATGAGCGGCTTTTTTTAATATCTATAAAATGAGTTACTACTCTTTACTTCTCTTCTTTTTTATCTAATCGCTTCAATGTATCGTGCATAACTGGCGTTGCAATAAAGACAGAAGAGTAGGTTCCTACAAGTACCCCTACAATAAGAGCAAACAACAATCCTCTCAAGGAATCTGCTCCAAATGTAAACATCGCTAACAACACAACTAAAGTTGTTAAGGAAGTATTTAAAGTACGGCTTAGAGTACTACTCAAAGCGCTATTGACAACTTTATCAAATTTCCAACTTGTATGTTCATTTAAATATTCTCTAATTCTATCAAACACAACCACGGTATCATTTAATGAATACCCTATTACGGTCAAAATCGCTGCAATAAAAGCTTGATCAATTTCCATACTGAACGGTAAGAACCTCCAAGCAATAGAGAAGATTCCAAGTACAATTAGAACATCATGGAATACTGCTGCTACGGCACCTAATGAAAATTGCCATTTTTTGAATCGTATTAAAATATAAAGGAATACTACGATTAAAGATCCTAAAACGGCCCATACAGAAGATTTTTTAATATCATCCGCAATGGTTGGACTTACTTTTCCTGCATACATTTTACCAATATTGTTATCGGCATCAATAAACTGCTTATAAGTTGTTGCATCTGGTAAAAATGGAACCAGAGCTTCGTATAGTTTTTCTTGAACTTCTTGATCGACCTCAGCTGAATTTTCATCAACCTTGTACTTCGTAGAAATTTTTAATTGATTCGCACTACCAATTGTTTTCACCTCAGCACTGTTAAACACGTCATTCAATGCCGTTTTAACTTCTTCGGTATTCATGTCTTGTGCAAAACGAACGGTGTACGTTCTTCCTCCCACAAAGTCAATACCTTGATCCAATCCTGTTGTGAATAATGATCCAATTCCTGCAATGATAATTGTTCCAGAAATTAAATATGCTATTTTACGTTTTTTAAGAAATTCAATATTGATTGAACGGAACAAACCTTTAGTCATTCCTGTTGAGAATTCTAATTTTCCACCGCGGTTTAAATGCCAATCGATTAGTAATCTTGAGATAAAAATCGCTGTAAATAAAGAGGTTAAAATACCTATTAAAAGAGTTGTAGCAAATCCTTTAATCGGTCCTGTTCCAAATACATACAAAATTAAAGCTGTTAATCCTGTTGTAATGTTGGCATCTAAAATGGAAGACAAGGCGTTATTAAATCCATCTTTAATAGAGTCTTTTTGAGCTTTTCCTTTAAATAATTCTTCTCGAACACGTTCGTAAATAAGAACATTTGCATCTACTGCAATACCAATGGTTAATACAATCCCTGCAATTCCAGGCAATGTTAACACAGCACCTAACCCAGAAAGTATTCCAAAGATTAAAATGATATTTAATATCAATGCGATATCAGAGTAAATTCCTGCTTTTCCATAATAAAACACCATCCATAAAAGCACCAATGCCAAAGCTATTAAGAATGATTTCATTCCACTGTCAATCGCTTCTTGACCTAATGAAGGTCCTACTTCTTCAGCTTGTACAATATCTGCGGAAGCTGGAAGTTTACCCGCACGTAGAACGTTTGCTAAATCGACTGCTTCATTTAAAGTAAATGATCCTGAAATCTCAGAGTTTCCACCTGAAATCGGTCCTGAGGTTACACCTGGAGCTGAATATACAATTTCATCCAAAACGATTGCAATTTGACCTGCAGTATTAAATGCATTGCCTGTCATTTCTTCCCATATTTTGGCACCTTTGAGGTTCATTTGCATTGAAACACTTGGGTTTCCGTTTTGTTGGTAGGCTTGACGTGCATCGGTTATGACGGCACCACTCAATGGGGGTTCATTATCTCTATTTCCTTTTAAGGCATACAGCTCAACCAATTCAATGCTTTGCGAGTCTTCTCCTGTGGTTTGTTGAACTTGAGGAATTCCCCATACAAATTTTGCATAGCGTTGTTCTGGGGTTAATAAGGCACGAACTTGTGGGTTGTTCAAGTAATCCGTTACCAATTGTTTATCTTTTAATTCAAAAGAAGCGAGTACTGGTCCGCCATTATATCCTGGCGCACGAATTAAATCGATCAATGGATTTACTTCCCCTGTATCTCCTGTTTCTGCATCTGTATCTCCAATAATATCAGAGATTGCATCGTCTGTAGATTCTGTGGCGTTGGACTCAACTTCTGCAGTGGACGTTTCAACAATTTCTTTTAACGTTTCATTGGCTTGAAAAATAAAGGTTCCAAATTCTTCTCCTTTAAAGGCATCCCAAAATTCTAACTGAGCCGTACTTTGTAACAGTCCTTTGACACGTTCAATTTCTTTAGCACCTGGCAATTCAACAAGAATACGTCCAGACTTTCCAATTCGTTGGATATTTGGTTGGGTGACTCCAAATTTATCAATACGCTTACGAAGGACTTCAAAGGCCGATACAATGGATTCATCAATTTTAAGTGACAATACAGGTTTGACCTCATCATCGGTCATATCAAACGTAATTTCTTCACTTAAGTTTCGATTCGCAAAAATATCTGGAGACGCCAATTTGGTGTCGCCTTGAATGGCTTCAAAAGCTACAAAAAAGTCTTCTAAATAAGTGTTTTGACTGTCTTTCTGAAGTTCTTCAGCATCACTCAATGCTTTTCTAAACACTGGGTCTTTGCTTTCGTTTGCCAGTCCAACAAGAATATCTTTAACAGAAATTTGAAGAATTACACTAATCCCCCCTTTAAGGTCTAAACCAAGGTTCATGGCTTTTTCCTTCACTTCATCAAAATTATACTGCGCAATTCCGATGTTATAAACTTCTTCGTTTTTCAACGAGTCTAAATAGGTGCTTTGTTTTAACGCACGTTTAGCGTCATAATCTGTTTCAGTATCTGCTATTTTTTCAATAGCAAATTGCTTAGCATTGTCTTCTATTTGGTTTGCTTTAAAACTAAATGATAATTGGTATATACTTACCAAACCAAATAAGAAAGCAAATAATTTTACGAGTCCTTTATTTTGCATTGTGAATTAATTTAATCTGCATTAATTTTTATAAACGAGCAAATATATGATTTACGATGTGAATTGACAATAGATTCTTTTGTTTTCAATGAAAAGAGTATTTTAACAGTCTTTTATTCGTGAAAAACACAAATCACACCATCGATATACTTATACGTCTAGTAATGAATTTGTTTTTTTAACTCCTTCGGCACTGGTATGTAAATGAGCTTTTTCGCTATCGCTTAGTTTAATTTCAACGATGTTTTCGATTCCATTAGCTCCTAGAACTACTGGTACGCCAATACATAAATCAGACAAGCCATACTCGCCATCTAACAATACAGAACAGGGGAATATTTTTTTCTGATCACAAGCAATTGCTTGTACCAATCCACTGACTGCAGCTCCTGGTGCATACCAAGCGGAGGTTCCTAATAGCTTCGTTAAGGTTGCACCACCAACTTTGGTATCTTCTTTAACTTGTTCTAGACGTTCGTTTGAAATAAATTCTGAAACTTTGATACTGTTTCGAGTTGCATGCGAAATTAAAGGCACCATTCCAACATCACTATGTCCGCCGATCACCATTCCATCTACATCACTTATTGGAGCCTCTAAAGCTTCTGCCAATCTATATTTGAAACGAGCTGAGTCTAAAGCTCCTCCCATCCCAATAATTTTATGCGTTGGCAATCCCGTAACTTTATGTGCAAGATAGGTCATTGTATCCATAGGGTTGCTCACAACAATAAGCACTGTATTTGGAGAGTGTTTTACCAAACTTGTAGATACTGTTTTTACAATTCCTGCATTGATTCCAATTAATTCTTCACGAGTCATTCCAGGCTTTCTAGGAATTCCAGATGTTATGACACAAATATCACTGTTTGCTGTTTTTGAATAATCATTGGTAGAGCCAGTGATTTTTGTATCAAAACCATTTAGAGATGCACACTGCATCAAATCCATGGCTTTTCCTTCGGCGTAACCTTCTTTGATATCTAATAAAACAACTTCGGAAGCAAAATTTTTAATGGCGATGTATTCTGCGCAACTCGCTCCTACTGCTCCAGCACCAACTACTGTTATTTTCATCTTAATTTATTTATTTTTAACTATAATTATCTAAAACTAAATGCAACGCCAAGAGTTGCAGTATTGTATTCTTGCAATGTGTAATCGGCAAAAATCTTTAAAAATGCAAGGTTCAAACGCGCACCCAAAGTTGCTCGAGTCTCGGAAGAGTTGAATTTCAAACTCAAAGGGTCAGAAATGGATTCAACTATTGAACCTTGATTTGTACCGTCAGCAGATTCAATCTGATATGTGAGGTCATAATCGCCATTGATATTAAATGTTGACTTTCCACCATTGAGACCTATACCTCCGTACAGAGTCACAATTTTAAAATCTAAAGACCCCAATGCTTGAACAGTCCAAGTATTTAATTTGAATTGAGCGCTTCCATTGGATACTAATATTTGATCTGACACATCTCCATTTTCAATGCTATAATTAACAGATGAAGTTGTGTAAGCGCCAAAAAGGGATACAGAAAATGGCAGTTTTCCTACAAGACCAAGGTACTGTGTTAAATCATGCTGAAGCCCTACTCCAATTAAGTTAGCATTTGACTTTGAGGAAAAATTCACCTTAGGCACATACCTTAGTTTAATGGTTGTTTTAAAAGGCAATCCTAGACCAACTTGTACAAAAGGCGTTGGAACAGCATTGGCGGGCAAATCTTTTGCGATTCCACCAGGCAATTCAAATGACCCTGCCTTAAAATCACCTCCATCATAAGGTATTAAAACATCAAACGATGTATTCGCATTGTCATTTCCTAAAACCGTTGGGACGTTTGTATCTCCGTCAATGTGAGATATAAAATTATAGTCGTTGGCTATAAATTCAAATACTTTGTCTTTGTTGGGGGTAAAAGCTGCATTAAGTCCAAAAGTAATATCAAAGCCAAATTTTTTATGCGACTTTGCTGTGGAATACCACCCACCATTCATACTACTCATTAAGCCTTTCATAGCTGGATTGAGATAATTTTGCAATAATCTATTGGAATCGTCCGACGCAAGTAGAACGCTTCCAAGATCTTGAGCAGTTGACACAGTGACTCCGAAAAGGAGGGCACTAAAAACAATTATTTTTTTCATATAAGATAAGATTTGGGGTGAGTGTTTAGGCATCAATATTGGCATAAATTGCATTTTTTTCGATAAATTCTCTTCTTGGTGGCACATCGTCTCCCATCAACATTGAGAAGATACGATCGGCTTCGGTTCCATTTTCTACTTGTATTTGACGTAAGGTTCTGAACTCAGGATTCATTGTTGTATCCCAAAGTTGTACGGCATTCATTTCTCCAAGACCTTTATAACGTTGAATTTTTGCGCCATCGCCATATTGCTCCATTAATGCCATACGCTCCTCATCATTCCATGCATATTCTTTTTTCGCTCCTTTTTTAACTAAAAATAAAGGGGGCGTAGCAATGTAAACATGACCGTTTTCGATCAATTCTTTCATATATCTAAAGAAGAAGGTCAAAATAAGTGTTTCAATGTGACTTCCATCAATATCGGCATCACACATGATCACAATTTTATGGTATCTTAATTTTGATAGGTTCAATGCTCTTGGATCTTCTTCGGTTCCAATAGTAACTCCTAAGGCTGTGAATATATTTTTGATTTCTTCATTTTCAAAAACCTTATGAGTCATCGCTTTTTCTACATTCAAAATTTTACCTCTTAATGGCAAAATAGCTTGAAAAGCTCTATCACGTCCCATCTTTGCTGTTCCACCTGCCGAATCTCCCTCAACTAGGTAAATTTCACATTTTTCAGGATCTTGTTCAGAACAATCGCTCAATTTTCCAGGCAACCCTCCAATACTCATCACTGTTTTTCGCTGAACCATATCTCGTGCCTTTTGAGCGGCATGACGAGCTTGTGCAGCAAGGATTACTTTTTGAATAATCGTTTTGGCATCATCCGGGTTTTCTTCTAAATAATTTGTCAGCATTTCTGAAACGGCCTGACTCACTGAAGCGGATACTTCTCTATTTCCTAATTTTGTTTTTGTTTGTCCTTCAAATTGAGGTTCCTGAACCTTAACCGAAATAATAGCGGTCAATCCTTCTCGGAAATCATCCCCTGCGATGTCAAATTTAAGTTTGTCTAACATCCCCGATTCATCGGCATATTTCTTTAATGTATGCGTCAATCCACGACGGAATCCAGACAAATGTGTCCCACCTTCATGGGTGTTGATATTGTTCACATAGGAATGTAAGTTTTCAGCATAAGACGTATTATAAATCATCGCAACTTCAACTGGAACTCCATTTTTTTCACCTTCAAAAGCAATTACATTTTTCATGATCGGATCGCGGTTACCATCCAAGTATTTGATAAATTCAGAAAGTCCTTCTGTAGAATGAAACGTTTCCCCAATAAACTCGCCTTTTTCGTCTTTTTCTCTTTGATCAACAAGAACTATTGTAATCCCTTTATTTAAAAAAGCAAGTTCTCTCAATCGATTTGCGAGGGTTTCATAGACGTATATTAAAGTCTGTGTAAATATTTGAGGATCGGGTCTAAAAGTAACCGTTGTTCCTCTTCGATCTGTCTCCCCTACTTGTTTTACAGGATACATTGCTTTACCACGTTCATACTCTTGTTCATAGATTTTTCCATCTCTATAAACCGTTGCTTTTAAATGCTCAGAAAGGGCATTCACACAACTCACACCAACGCCGTGTAAACCTCCAGATACTTTATAAGAATCTTTATCAAATTTACCTCCGGCTCCAATCTTAGTCATAACTACTTCCAAAGCAGAAACGCCTTCTTTTTTATGGAGATCCACAGGGATTCCACGACCATTATCTTCGGTTGTGATAGAATTATCTTCGTTAATAATCACCGTGATTTTATCACAGTGACCTGCCAAGGCTTCATCGATTGAGTTGTCAATCACCTCATATACCAAGTGATGCAAGCCTCTTAACCCTACATCTCCAATGTACATAGATGGACGCATGCGCACGTGTTCCATACCCTCTAAGGCCTGAATACTGTCTGCTGAATAACTCCCTTTATTAATTTCTTCGCTCATTATATTGAATGTGTTATTTAGTTGAATTCAGATACAGCTAAAACTGCATCTACCCTAACAAAGATAACTATTCTTCTAAGGAATTTAAAGTGTTTTTTTAAGAGATTTAAGCGTAATTATTAACAATCAGCTGTTTTTTAGAAACGCTCTTAAATCCACTAAAAACGCCCTTAAATCAAATTTAAGGGCGCTATAATTCGCTGCTCTATTAAAAAATAATCCCAAATGCTTTAGAAGCTATTATTTGAACTTGAAAATTTGCTATTCATAGGACTGATCATGCACTTTAGCAATCGCTCTTCCAGAAGGTTCATTCATGTTTTTAAATGCTTCATCCCAATCTAAAGCAATTTGGGTACTACAAGCTACACTCGCCTCTTGAGGTACACTTAATGCTGCTGCATCACTTGGAAAATGATCCTCAAAAATAGAACGGTAATAAAACTCTTCTTTGTTTTGTGGGGTTTGAATTGGAAATCTAAATTTAGCATTTGCCAACTGCTCATCCGAAACTTCTTTGTCAACCACTTCTTTAAGTGTGTCAATCCAACTGTAACCAACGCCATCAGAAAATTGTTCTTTTTGCCTCCATGCAACACTTTCTGGCAACATGTCTTCAAACGCTTTTCTAATGATCCATTTTTCCATGCGTTCGCCATTAATCATCTTATCTTGTGGATTTAAACGCATTGCTACATCAATAAATTCTTTATCTAAAAATGGGACACGCCCTTCAATCCCCCAAGCCATCAAGCTTTTGTTGGCTCTTAGACAATCGTACATGTGCAGTTTGTCTAATTTACGGACTGTTTCTTCGTGAAACTCTTTCGCATTTGGTGCTTTGTGAAAATATAAATAACCCCCGAAAATCTCATCTGCTCCCTCTCCAGAAAGGACCATTTTAATCCCCATAGACTTAATCACACGTGCCATTAAATACATTGGTGTGGACGAGCGAATGGTGGTAATGTCATAGGTTTCTATGTTGTAGATTACATCTTTTATAGCATCCAATCCTTCTTGAATTGTGAATTTTATTTCGTGGTGTATGGTTCCAATATAGTCGGCTACTTTTTGAGCCGCCGCTAAATCTGGAGACCCTTCCAATCCAACTGAAAACGAATGCAATTGCGGATACCAGGCTTCAGATGTGTCGTCAGATTCTACGCGTTTTTGTGCGTATTTTTTGGCAATGGCAGAGGTAACTGAAGAGTCTAAACCACCAGAAAGTAAAACTCCGTAAGGCACATCACTCATTAGCTGCCTGTGAACCGCATCCTCTAATGCTTGTTTAACTTCGGCAATACTGGTTTCATTTTCTTTTACAGCATCGTATTCTGTCCACTCTCTATTGTACCATTTTACAAACTCGCCATCTCTACTTGACATATAATGCCCTGGAGGGAATAATTCAATTTTACTACAAACACCTTCTAAGGCTTTTAATTCAGATGCTACATAAAAAGTTCCATTTTGATCCCAACCATTGTATAATGGAATAATTCCCATATGATCTCTAGCGATAAAATATTCATCTTTTTCAACATCATAAAGCGCAAAACCAAAAATTCCGTTCAGTTCGTCGATAAAATCAACGCCTTTTTCTTTGTATAACGCTAGTATGATTTCACAATCAGAAGCAGTTTGAAAATTATAAGTTCCATTAAACTGCTTGCGTAATTCTCTGTGATTGTAAATTTCACCATTGGCAGCCAATACTAATTTTTTATCTTCACTGAATAAAGGCTGTTGCCCCGATGCAGGATCTACAATGGCCAAACGCTCATGCGCCATTACGGTTTTTTCATCACTATAAATACCGCTCCAGTCTGGACCACGGTGTCTTATTTTTTTTGACATTTCAAGCACTTGAGGTCTTAAAATTTCTGATTTTTGTTTTAAATCAAATGCACATACAATTCCACACATAATTAGGATCTTAATGATTAGACCGCAAATATGCAGCTATCATTATACATTATAAATAGATAGCGTTTAAATAGTAATAAATTGAAACTAAATTTTACAAATTATAGTTAAAATGTAACTATATAATGTAATTTCAATCCAAATAGTTCATAAAATCAAGTAATTGCCTTAAAACCACTAAGGAATATTCAAATACTTATGCGTTTGAAGCGAAACCTTCCATTTGGGGTGTTTCATCACGTATTCCACAATAAAAGGCGTAACTTTTTCGCGTTTACTCCACTCGGGTTGGAGGTACAGAATACAATTTGGGTTTACTATTGCGGCTTGTTCTTCCGCATATTTTAAGTCGTCCTTGTTATAAACAATTACTTTCAGCTCGTGTGCTTTTTGATACACTTCGTCTAAAGGTCCTTTTAATTTTTTAGGCGACAAACAAATCCAATCCCAATCGCCTGTTAATTTATATGCTCCAGACGTTTCGATATGCGTTTGCATCCCCTTCGATTTTAATTCAGAGGTTAATGGGTTCATGTCCCACATCAATGGCTCGCCTCCAGTCACTACAATTGTTTCACTGTGTTTAGAAGCGTCTCTGGCAATGGTGTCAATTGCAGTTGGCGGATGTAAATCGGCATTCCAGCTTTCTTTAACATCGCACCAATGGCAGCCCACATCACAGCCTCCAATTCTTACAAAATAAGCAGCAGTTCCTTTGTGGAACCCTTCCCCCTGAATGGTATAGAAAGCCTCCATAAGTGGCAACATTTCACCAGCGTTTACAAGCGATTTAATTTCAGTTTTTAACATAATGAGCAAAAATAGTTTACAGTTTTTGGTTTAAGTCATAAAACTTCATTTATTTTTACTCAAAATTTAAAAATAATCATGAGAACCTATTTATTTATCGGATTACTACTCGGCCTTTTTGTGGCTTGTGAAACAAAAACAGATCCCTTTTTAATTACCAAACAGAGTATAGGGATGCTTACAGACTCTACTGCAGTAAAGGATCTAAAAGTGGTGTTTGCAAACGATTCTATTAGTAAATATATTGGAGGGGACGAATTCACAGGCAACATCAATACCATAAGTGTATTTGAGAAAGGAACAGGTAAATTGTTACTCGAATTAGATCCTAATTATTCGTTAGACTCGTTATCAACCATCCGAACGGTACGTATTATGGACACACGTTTCAAAAACAAAGACGGACTGAACACAATGAGTACTTTTGGAGAGATCAATTCTAAATACAGTATTTCTAGCATTCAAAATACACTCAGAAGTCTGATTATTTCAGTGGATGAAATCAATGTTTATTTTACACTCAGCAAAATGGAATTACCCGAAGAAATGCGCTATAATATGAATCAAAAAGTAGAAGCCATTTCCATTCCAGAAACGGCTAAAATCAAGGATTTTTACATTCAATGGTATTAAATTATGGCGGCTTATACAATTCAAAAAACACCATTTGTAGTCCCAACAACCGATGGCAAACGCATTGAAGAACATTTTGGAAATGCAACAAACGACAACGCTGCACTCAGCATTGCCCACATGGTCGCACCTCCAGGATGGAACGAACCCTTTCAAACACCCGAGTTTGATGAATACACCTATATCATTAAAGGTAAAAAACAGTTCATTATCGAGGGAGATACTATCATCTTGAAACAGGGGCAGTCCATTAAAATTGAGAAAAACACCCGTGTACAATATTCAAACCCTTTTGACAAACCTTGTGAGTATTTAGCAATCTGTACTCCCGCATTTTCCATTGAAAATGTAAATCGAGAAGAACCTGAACCCTAATGAAATCACTCCTCCCAAAAATTGTAGGCGCTCTTATAAATTTTATAGGGTTTTTTAATACGGCATACGCTTCCAAACTTGCCTTGAAATTATTTTCAAAACCAAGAAATGGACAACTGACGCCTAATGCGAATACTTTTTTAGACACTGCTACAAGCAAAACAACTTTATATTATGAGAGCATACCCATTCAAACCTATCACTGGGAAGGCTCTAAAGAAACCGTTTTATTGGCTCACGGTTGGGAAAGCAATTCAGGACGATGGCGGCATAAAATTCAAAAACTTCGCATGGATGGTTATAATATTATTGCTTTAGACGGTCCTGCACATGGTGGTTCTGGAAGTGATACGTTTAATGCGATTCTCTACGCAGAATTCATTAATGTGGTGAGCCAAAAATTTAAACCAACAGCGTATATTGGACATTCTGTTGGTGGAATGGCCGTAGTGATTTTTCTTAAAAAACAAACGCATCATACCGCTGAAAGAATTGTGCTTTTAGGAGCACCTTCAGGATTCAAAGGAATCATGATGCGTTACAAAGAAATGATGGGCTACAGCCAAAAGATATCCAAAGGAATTGATAAACAAATCGAGCTTAAATTTGGATACCCCCCTGAGTATTTTTCTACGGCTGATTTTGTAAAAAATATCGACACGAAAGGTTTGCTAATCCACGACAAAAAAGACCCTGTCATCCCCTACCAAGATGCACTTGATATTGAAGCTCAATTTAAAAATGCCAAACTGATTTCAACAGAAGGTCTTGGCCACTCTTTAAAGGGAAATTTAGTTTCGGATGAACTGATTCAATTTTTAAGCCACTAAACTTTTGTAAATTCGCCAAATGGAACCAACGTCAACAAGACTGAATAAATATTTAAGCGAAGCTGGCTATTGCTCACGTCGTGCCGCCGACAAACTCATCGACGAAGGTCGAGTGACCATTAATGGCGTTGTTCCTGAAATGGGAACTAAAGTGACAACTGGTGACGAAGTTAAGGTGGATGGAAAAACCATTCTTAATGACACTAAAAAACGAACGTACATTGCATTCAATAAACCTGTAGGAATTGTTTGTACAACCGATACTGCCGTTGAAAAAGACAACATTATTGATTATATCAATTATCCAAGTCGGATTTTTCCAATTGGACGTTTGGATAAGGATAGTGAGGGCTTGATTTTACTGACAGACGACGGCGATATTGTAAATAAAATTCTTCGTGCGAGTAATAACCATGAAAAAGAATACATCGTATCAGTTGACAAACCGATTTCTCAAACATTCATTCAACGCATGGCTGGAGGCATTCCATTAGAAGAACTGGGAAAAACTACCAAATCTTGCAAAGTTGAAAAGCTCAGTACTTTTGAATTTAAAATCATCCTTACGCAAGGTTTAAATCGCCAAATTCGTCGCATGTGTGAATACCTGAACTATGAAGTACAATCACTAAAACGCAGCCGTATTATGAATATTAATTTGAAATGTGAGGTCGGTTCTTATCGTGATTTGACAGAAGAAGAATTAATCACTTTAAACAAAACATTGAAAGACTCAAAAAAAGCAATATAATGAATTCTGTAAGCCCTTTTCATCTGGCAATCCCTGTTTGGAATCTAGATGTATGTCGTGTTTTTTATAGGGATATTTTAGGATGTGAAGAAGGTCGCCATAGCGACCATTGGGTTGATTTTAATTTTTTTGGACATCAGCTTGTAATTCATTTCAAACCAAAAGAAGAAGAAACTGATCTTCATGTAAATAAGGTGGACGGAAAACAGGTGCCTGTTCCTCATTTTGGAGTACTTCTGCCATGGGAGGAATTTGAAACCTTTTCAGAACGTTTAAAAGCTCAAAAAATAGATTTTATTATTGAACCTTATATTCGATTTAAAGGACAGATTGGCGAACAAGCCACACTCTTTTTTTATGATCCTGCTGGGAATGCTTTAGAGTTTAAAGCTTTTAAAGATTCCTCTCAGATTTTTGCTAAATAGATGAATTGGCCGCATGACGCTCACAAGCAAGCAAGGTGTTTTTGAGCAACATTGCGATTGTCATTGGTCCTACTCCTCCAGGAACAGGTGTGATATGACTGGCTTTTTCTGCAACACTTTCAAAGTGTACATCTCCAGCAATACGATAACCTCTTTTCTTAGATTCATCAGGAACTCTTGTAATGCCCACATCAATTATAACTGCTCCAGGCTTTACCATTTCAGCGGTTAAAAATTCGGGGATTCCCAAGGCTGCAACCACAATATCTGCCTTTAGTGTCAGTTCAGACAAATTTGTTGTTCGACTGTGTGCAATAGTAACAGTCGCATCACCCGCAGGACGTTTTTGACTCATTAAAATACTCATCGGTCGTCCCACAATATGACTTCTACCTATCACAACGACTTGCTTTCCAGAAGTTGGTACTTTATAACGTTCTAAAAGCTCCATAATTCCATAGGGTGTTGCGGGTAAAAACGTTGGCAAGTCCAGCGCCATACGCCCTACATTTGTAGGATGAAAACCGTCCACATCTTTATCGGGGTGTACGGCCATCAACACGTTTTGTTCGTTAATATGTTTTGGCAACGGAAGCTGCACAATAAACCCATCAATTGCTGGATTATCGTTTAAAGAATGTATTTGAGCTAACAGGGTTTCTTCTGTCGTTTCTTCTGGTAAATCGATAAGGGTGGATTCGAATCCGACAAGCTCACAGGCTTTAACCTTTGCACCAACGTAAGTCATGCTGGCTCCGTTTGTACCCACAAGAATCGCCGCTAAATGTGGCGCACGTTTTCCTTGATCTTTTATTTTTGAAACTGCCGCAGCAATTTCTACTTTTATATCTGCACTGGTTTGCTTTCCGTCGAGTAAAATCATTGTAATTCGGTGGTTAATTTAAAACTATCGTGGCATATTTTTCATCATTTGCATCATTTTTCGGCCGCCACCGCCTTGCATCATTTTCATCATTTTACTCATTTGATTGAATTGCTTCATCAATTGATTCACTTGTTGGATGGACGTTCCTGATCCGGCTCCAATTCGTTTTTTACGACTGGCGTTTAAAAGGCTTGGCTTGGTGCGCTCTTCTGGGGTCATCGAATGTATAATGGCTTCTATATGTTTGAAGGCATCATCATCAACATCTATATTTTTCATCATTTTTCCAGCCCCAGGGATCATTCCCATAAGGTCTTTCATATTACCCATCTTTTTAACCTGTTGAATTTGTGATAAAAAATCATCAAACCCAAATTGATTTTTGGCAATTTTCTTTTGAATTTTTCGAGCTTCTTGTTCATCAAATTGCTCTTGTGCGCGTTCTACTAAGGATACCACGTCCCCCATGCCCAAAATTCGTTCGGCCATACGGGCAGGATAGAAAACATCAATGGCTTCCATTTTTTCACCTGTACCAATAAATTTAATTGGTTTATTGACCACTGATTTTATCGAAATCGCAGCTCCTCCTCTGGTATCACCATCTAATTTTGTTAAAATAACACCATCAAAATTTAGAATATCATTAAAGGCTTTAGCTGTATTGACGGCATCTTGCCCTGTCATTGCATCTACTACAAATAAGGTTTCTTGCGGTTGAATTGCTTTATGAATGTTTGCAATTTCGCTCATCATGGCTTCATCGACCGCCAAACGACCCGCAGTATCAATAATTACCACGTTACAGCCTTTGGATTTGGCTTCAGCAATACCAGCTTTGGCAATGGCAACAGGATCGTTGTTTCCTTGATCACTATACACCTCAACTCCAACTTGTTCCCCTACAATATGCAACTGATCGATAGCGGCTGGACGGTACACATCACAAGCGACTAACATTGGTTTTTTGGATTTTTTTGACTTTAAATAATTGGCAAGTTTTCCAGAAAAAGTAGTTTTACCAGACCCTTGTAAACCGGACATTAAAATGACACTTGGAGTGGCCGATAAATTAATCCCTTCAACATCACCTCCCATGAGGGTGGTTAATTCATCTTTTACAATTTTGACCATGAGTTGGCCTGGCTGAAGTGTGGTCAAAACGTTTTGACCTAATGCTTTTTCCTTGACCCGATTGGTAAACTCTTTAGCAATTTTATAATTCACATCGGCATCCAACAATGCACGACGCACTTCTTTGAGTGTTTCGGCAACATTGATTTCTGAAATACTGCCATGCCCTTTAAGAACGTGGAGCGCTTTATCTAATTTTTCACTTAAATTATTGAACATAAAATGTGATTTTTATCGATTTACAAAAGTAAATAAATATTTTATTTTATAACCGTTAATGAGCTGTTAAACCCTTGGATTTATTTTTAAATATTACTAAAAATCAGACTAAGGGGTAGAGCTCGATATTTGTAATAATTTACCGTTGTAAAACTGCTGACTATTTTTTGCGAATTCAAAAATATAATTGGCCATTTCAGTAGCGGTTGTTGGTGCCTCATAGCCTGGAAATGCTTCTTCAAGCATTTCGGTTTGCACAGCGCCCAAAGCCAACACATTAAAAGAAGGACCTGTTTCTTTATACTCTTCCGCTAAAAGTTCGGTGAGTGTAATCACAGCACCTTTACTGGAACTATAGGCTGAAAGTCCTGGGAATTTCACAGAGCCTTGTACGCCTCCCATCGAACTGATGGTTACGACGTGCCCTTTTTTTGGCATGAATGGAATCATACGACGGGTAAGTTCTGCTACTCCAAAGACATTGGTGCTATAAACCTGCTGAAAATCCTCAAATGTAGTGTCTGCAAACGGCTTATTTAAAAGTGTTCCCGCATTATTTATCAGAATATCGACTTGTGTCCACTCTTTTTTCACAAAGGCTTCTACACGATCGTAGTCTTCTGATTTACTCAAATCAAAAGATAAGGCTGTGATGTTATCAAAATTTAAGTTTGAAACGGGGTTTGCATTTCTGGAGAGTGCCAAAACATCGTATCCTGCATTTGCAAAAAGATGCACGAGTTCAAAACCAATTCCTCGGCTGGTTCCTGTAATTATAACGGTCTTTGTTGGTTTCATTGCTGTACGTTTTGAATCTATAAGATTAATACGAAGGTACTAAAGTCCTGTCTATAAAAATATTTAGTTCGTTTTTTTTGTATTAAAATTTAATTTGGAAAGCATGTAAAACCCCGACATCAATATAATGATGAATACCTCAAACCACAACAAATAATACGGCCATACGCCAATAACTAAAGGGTTTTCCGCTTGTGGGGGTTCTGCCAAATACATATAATTGGAACCTAAATAAAAATTTAAAGGCATGATAATGACCATCAATACATTCAAAATAATAAAGGATGTAAGTACTGAATATTTAGACGGTTTGATATTTAAATTTTGAAGCATGTATAAGGGCAATAAAAAAATCAGTACATGTCTTACATAATATTCTAAATATACAAAATCACTGCCATCAAATCCATTCATTTGAGGAGTTAAGACCGACATGATGCCTCCAATGACACCTGTGTAAAACACAAAGTCAAACAGGGCTTGTTTGCGTTTTAGAAAAGGAAGGAAAGAGCAAATCAAACCTGAGATCCCACAAAGGTGAAATGGCAAATCTGTCACCATATTCCAATCTCCGTTTAAAGCCGTACGGAGAGGGGCTACCACAGAACTAAAAAACAAAATTCCCCCCATAAGGTAGGTGACTTTTACGTTCTGTTGGTACGACAAAAAACGACCCAATCCTAAGATGAAAATAACAACGACTAAAACAGCACAATTATTGACGATCCATTCATCGGACATAAATTTAATAATATAGTTGGGGAATGGTTGATTGGCTATAAGTATCAATTGACTAAATATTGGTTTTTAATAAAATATCTTAGAAATTAAAAATTAAAGATACATAATTAAAAGATATTAGTATTTTTACCCTTGATTATAATAAGGGTCATTAACTCAGTTGGTTCAGAGTGTTACCTTGACAGGGTAGAAGTCACTGGTTCGAATCCAGTATGACCCACAATAAAATTCAATATTTTTATTTTTGAAAAATAACGAAGTTATATAAATTCCAACACTCGCTCCAAAGCCATTCCCCGCGATCCTTTTATTAAAATAGTGGTGTTTGAAACCGTTGTTTTTTCTAGATGTACTTGAAGCTCTTCAAAAGTCTTAAAGAACAGCAGATTTGGATGGGCTTTGTTTTGTTCATAAAAATGAAATCCTACAAAATAAAACCTACAGTCCTGCATTGAAACTGCGTGATTGACCAGTGCTAAATGCTCTTTAGCACTGGTCATTCCCAACTCAAACATATCGCCTAAAATGGCAAGCTTATTTGGGTTTTCGAGTCCTTTAAAATTTTCCAACGCAACTTCCATACTGCTCGGATTGGCGTTGTAGGCATCTAATAGGATTTCATTGGAGTTTTGCTGAATGATTTGCGATCGGTTATTTGTTGGAATATAGGCTTCAATTCCTTTTTTGAGCTGCAAAGGGGTGAGTTTAAAATAGGTTCCAATGGTCAGAGCGGCTGCAATATTATGGAAATTATAAACTCCAACAAGCTGTGTTTTAATACTTATTTCTTTAAGTGTGACACTCAAGAATGGTTGAGAGGCTGTAAGTTTTACATTTACATCCGTTTCTAAAGTTTCCGAAAAAGTGCAGGTATTATTATAAGTTCCTAATTGTGCAACTTGTTTGGCATCGTCAGAATTTAAAATAATTAAGCTCGACTGGGTTTTTAAGAAATCATACAATTCACTTTTGGCTTTCACAACTCCTTCTTCAGAACCAAAGCCTTCTAAATGCGCTTTTCCAAAATTGGTGATATAGCCCATATTTGGCTTTGCAATTTTGCATAAAAATGCAATTTCTTTTGCATGGTTTGCTCCCATTTCTACAATGCCAATTTCGGTATCGGCTGTCATACTTAAAAGGGTTAAAGGCACACCAATATGGTTGTTTAAATTACCAACCGTGGCCACCGTTTTGAAGTGTGGTTTCAATACGGCATGAATCAACTCCTTTGTGGTTGTTTTTCCGTTGCTTCCTGTCAATGCAATAATGGGCAATCCGAGTTGTTCTCTGTGAAAGTGCGCCAGGGCTTGTAGGGTTTCTAGGACGTTATCAACCAAAATAAAACGGTCATCTGTGGGATTCACGACTTCATCAATTACAGCATAACAAGCACCATTTTCTAGGGCTTGGTGTGCAAAAGAATTTCCGTTAAAATTTGCTCCTTTTAAGGCAAAAAAAAGGGAGTCCTGCTTAATATTTCGTGTATCGGTAGAAACGCCAGAGCTCTCTAAAAATAAGTGATGAATTTGGTTTAATTCCATATCCTAAAAATAAAAAAAAAGTCCTAGCAATTAAAATTGATAGGACTTAATATTATGTGAAGTAAAAAAAATTAATTTTTTCGTTTCTTTTTTGAAAGCGATTTAGATCCTACTCTAGACATTGCACATCTAAAACCAATATAGTCTGTTGCCATATCTTCTGGATAATAGCGTCTTTGTGCTGGATCGAGCCAATATTCTCTATCTTTCCAAGATCCACCTTTGTAAACACGTACTTGGTCATTGACAAGCGATGTTCTAACATCCGACTTATCATATTGCCTATTCATTCCTGAATCATTAACGGATACACTGTGGTTTGGAGAGTTATACATTTTACGTGTAATGGCATCTGTATCGGATTCGTCTTCTTCAAAATCATCAAAGAAACGAGAAGACTCTATATCACCGTCACGATAATTAATATTGTTACTTTGGTCAAAATTGGTACGCAAATAAGTTTCATCTTCATCTACAGGAACTTGAACGATTTGCCCTGGAAGCCCTGTAGCAATTCTTTTTCCATTTGAAAGTGTAGCATACTGAACATCATCAACTCCGATTACTGAAATACTGCCATCATCTCCAATAGCGTTTTTGGTGTACACATTACCTCTGTAATATCCGAAGTCATTAAACTCATCATCTACAATGGGTCTGTAAACATCTGCAACCCATTCCGCAACATTACCAGCCATGTCATAGATTCCAAAGTTATTTGGCTCGTATGACATCACTTCGTTTGTAATATCGGCACCATCATCAGACCATCCTGCAATTCCGCCATAATCTCCTTTACCTTGTTTGAAGTTTGCTAATTGATCGCCTTTTGTTTTGCGTGATCCAGATCTGGAGTATTGTCCATCCCATGGGTATTTTTTTCGACCTCTGTAAACGTTGTAACTTCTAAGCTCCGAAAGTCCCAATGCTGCATATTCCCACTCCGCTTCTGTTGGAAGACGGTATTTTAGGGGAATGGCACCTGTTTCGCGAGTAGCATAGACATTAATTTCATTGCCATCTACATCGGTTTTAACTTTTCGTTTCCCGCCTTTAAGAACCTCTTCATTTCCTCCGAATGTACTTGTAGGAGCGTTTACGTAGGTATCTATGTTAAAATTACTTTCTGCTGAGGTATCGATAATATTAGAATCTTTTTTCAGATACCCTTCATCTTGCAAGCCCATTTCTGCAACTCGATCCGATCTCCAATTTGCAAATTCAACAGCCTGTATCCAACTAACACCCACTACTGGGTAGTCTTTAAAAGCAGGATGACGAAGATAATTTTCGACCATCATTTCGCTCAAGCCTAAACGGTTTCTCCATACAAGTGTATCTGGAACTGCACCGTTGTAAATAGCTCTAAAATCAGGATTACTCGGTGGATACACACGCTTAATCCAATCTAAATATTCTAAATACATGATATTAGTAACTTCCGTTTCGTCCATATAAAAGGACTGAACGTGCTGTTGGTTTGGAGAATTGTTCCAGTCGTGCATAACATCATCTTGTACTTTACCCATGGTAAAGGTTCCCCCTTCAACAAAGACTAAGCCAGGGGCTGTTTCTTGTTCTTTGAAATTTGTATTGTACTGAAAACCACCTTCCTTGGCATTGATTTGCCAACCTGTAGCTCTTGACGAGTTTCCAGACTTTGATGACTTGCTACATCCTACTATTGATGTGGACAACGCTACTAAAATTAGTAATCGTACTGCTATGTTGTTTTTCATATTCAACTTTAATTGGTAAAACACAATTGAATTTAGTCCCGCAATATAGTAATTATAGATTATTATGCAATAAAAAACTAAAGGGATTTTATTCTATTTTTTTGATTTATTTATTTGAATTACTTTGATTAAAAACGCTAAATTTTATGATTTATTATTGTAATTTTGAAATTAGCTTATATTTATCGATACTAATGATCAAAACATTGCGTTTCCTTACTATGAAAAGACTAATCCCTTTTGTAGCCCTGTGTTGTTTTTATTTTGGAACGACTCAAACTCAAAGTTTTGATATAAACTGGGGTGAATCCATCACTTTAAGTACAAATAACAGTGCTATTGAACTTCCTTCATTTGACTCAAAAAACTTCAATTTTTCCCATAAAAATGGGCTTACTTTTTCAGCCCAATGGAATATAAGTGGACGCTTAGACGAACGTTCAGCGGAACTAAAATCCATTGAAAGCGTTGAAATTTCAAAAACAGATTTAAAACAACTGCCATTAGCTACCATTCCTAACAAACCCTCCTTAAGGGTTACAAATGCTGTTTATAGAAATAGCTCTAAAGGACAGCTTGAAATTTCTCCTATTTTTTTTGAAAATGGAATTCTTAAAAAAATTATTAGGTTTTCGATCTCATATCAAACCAACACCCAAAGCAGAAGGGCATCTAGAACAACTTCTATCACAAGTTCTAATTTAAAATCTGGAGACTGGTATCGATTTGCCGTAGATACTACAGGTGTCCACAAACTAAACAAAAACTTTTTAAATAGTTTAGGAATTAACACGAATACTATAAACCCTAAAAACATAAAGATTTATGGACATGGAGGAAGATCGCTTCCTTTACTAAATTCAGAAACTGTTTCTAATGACCTGATTGAAAATACCATCCAAGTAATCGGCGAAGAAGATGGCGTTTTTAATGACAGCGACTACATTTTAATGTATGCCATTGGTCCAAAGAAATACAACTCCGAAAACAATTCACACATCAATCCTTACAGTGATATAAGTTATTATTATGTAAATATCAGCCTAGGAAATGGTGCCAGAATGTCCACAGCAACAGAACCCACCGGCAGTGCAAACGTGATATACAACTCCTTTCACAACTATAAATTCGTAGAGTCCGACACTTATAATATTGCCAAAATGGGAAGGCGTTGGTTTGGACATCGTTTTTATGTGGAAAATGTGAGAGCCTTTAGTTTTGACTTTCCAAATTTAATCACAAGCAGCCCGATAGCGTTAAGGGTTTATACCGCCGCCGCATCCGAATCTAGCTCTTCAATGCAACTCAACGTGAATGGGACTACTATTAGTAATTTTACATATTCCGCAATTAACAGTGACATTTTAGGAAGAGAAGGATTTTTTAATAATCTCGTTTCTAGTACCTCAGAGACCATCAATATAGAGTTATCTTACAACAATAATGGTAATCCGTCTGCGAGTGCGTATTTGGACTATATATCCATAGAAGCAGAGTGTGCTCTAACAAGTCTTGGAACTCAATTTGAGTTCAAACATAATGATACCTCAACCCAATTTGGAATTGGTCAGTTTGAAATTTCAAATGCCGCTACGATCTCTCAAGTTTGGGATATTAGCAACCCCTATCAAATTCAATTCTACACCAATACAGATGCCGAGTCAGAATTTAGTTTTAAAACAACCTTAGGAACCTTAAAAACTTATCAAGCTGTAGGGCCTGATTTTTATGTCCCAAGAAAAACCAGCACTACCAACATCCCAAACCAAGACATTAAAGGCACGGTATTTTTGGATGCACAAGGTCAATTTAAAGATATTGATTATCTAATTATAACACCCAATTTCTTAAAAGCACAAGCAGAACGTCTGGCACAAATTAACCGCACTCAAAACAATTTAAATGTCAAGGTATGTACTTTAGAATCGATTTATCAAGAATTTAGCTCCGGAATGCAAGATATTGGAGGCATTCGAAACTTTGTGAAGTATGTATATGACAATGCCAGCACACCAAGTAAAAAACTTAAATATTTGTGTTTATTTGGAGACGCTTCTTTTGACTATAAAAACCGAACTTCTAACAACACCAACATTGTTCCGTCATGGTATTCCACAGAAAGTTTTAGTTTGACAACTTCTTTTATTTCTGACGACTATTTTGGGATGATGGATTCTAATGAGGGCAGCATGTCTAATAACAACAAATTGGACATTGCAGTGGGACGTATTTTAGCAGAAAACACCCAACGTGCCAAAGAAATGGTGGACAAGATAGAGTCTTATTATTTGCCCGAAAACTATGGGAGCTGGCGTAATAATTTCTTACTCATATCGGATGATATAGATGAGTTTTCGGACAGAGACATTCAATCCACAACCGAAGAAATTGCCGAGGATGTAAAAGCAGAAAAACCGTTTTTAAATATTCAAAAAATTCATGCCGATTCTTATGTTCAAGAAACCTCATCGGGAGGTGCGCGCTACACATTGGTAAATAAAGCTATTTTTGATGCCTTGGAAGTGGGCGCTCTCGTGGTTAATTACTTTGGACACGGAGGCGAAGATGGCTTAGCAGCAGAACGGATTTTTGATAAAATAAATGCACAAGAACTCAACAACCCTTCCAAGCTTAACTGCTTTGTAACCGTTACTTGTGAATACACCAAATTTGACAATCCGTTAAGAGAGACTGCTGGCGAGTATTTATTTTGGAACAAAAAAGGAGGTGCCATTAGCTTAATCACCACCACACGACAGATTTTTATATTTGTGGGCACTAATTTCAATAAAACCTTAAGTCAATATTTATTTTCATACGGAAGTGACCAAATCATAAGTATTGGCGAAGCATTGAGACAAACTAAAAACGACTCTGTAATTTCCGGTCAACCTCAGCGTCGATTGGTATTTTACATCGGAGATCCTGCCCTTAAACTCCCCATCGCAAACCCAGATATTAGAGTTACTAAAATAAATGACGAAGACATAAATGCCACCACACAAGTTCTAAAAGCTTTGGACAATGCAAAAATTGAGGGCATTGTAACTGATGCGCAAGGAACTGTATTAAACAATTATAACGGGGTATTAACAGCGACTATTTATGACAAGAACATCCAGCGATCAACACTTGGAAACGATGGGACAAGAGATGCCGCAGGCAATCTAATTTTATTAGATTTTGAAACTTTAGGAGAAGTGATTTTTAGAGGACAAGCAAGTGTGACCAATGGACAATTTGAATTTGAATTTATTGTCCCAAGAGACATTACCGTCACAGAAGGCAATGGTAAAATAAGCATGTATTCCAAATCCGAAACACCCTTATCTAGTAACCGCGGGTATAATTATGACATTAGAATTGGGGGTGTAAATCTCAATGCTCCTGAAGACAATACAGGGCCAAATATAAGTCTGTATATGAACGATGAAAATTTTGTATCTGGAGGCATCACCAATGAAAACCCAACGCTTTTAGCAAATTTATATGACGAAAATGGCATCAATACCGCCAGCGGCATCGGACATGATATCACCGCAATATTAGATGGCGATGAAACCAATGTTTACAAATTAAACCCTTATTATATTGCAGCTGTCGATGATTACCAAAGAGGGAGTTTAAGTTATCCGCTGAGAGATTTAAGTCCTGGATTACATACCTTAACACTCAAAGCATGGGATGTATATAACAATTCTTCTACTCAAGACATTCAATTTATGGTTTTTGACGAAAATGTCAGCCTAAAACTTACGAATGTATTGAATTACCCCAATCCGTTTGTCAACTACACAGAATTTTGGTTCAACCACAATAGTTCGGATGTATTAGACGTTTCTATTCAGATATTCACCGTTTCGGGGAAATTAATAAAAACCATTAATGGGCAAACAAACATAGGATCCAATACAAGCGCTGTATCTCGTGATTTAACCTGGGACGGCACCGACGATTTTGGAAGTAAAATTGGAAAAGGAGTGTATGTCTATAAATTAAAAGTACGTTCATCTAGCACTGGAAGGCAAGCAGAAAAAATTGAAAAACTTGTCATCCTTTAATAATACATTATATTTGTCAATTCATAATACCAAAATTAAAAATGATTACATTTCAAAAGAACCAAAATTTAACATCCATTTGTGCGTTGTTTTTAATCGCGCTATTTTCGATTACATTAACAGCTCAAACCACCACTGTCTATAAACCCAATGAAGACGACACACGAGTGATTACCACGGGAGCACCATTTCTACTGATTGCTACTGATGCCCGTGCTGCAGCAATGGGAGACATGGGAGTGGCAACCTCCGTAGATGCCTATTCTCAACAGTGGAACCCTTCAAAATACGCCTTTTCAGAAGCAAAATCAGGGTTTAGCCTTAGCTACACACCTTATTTAAGTAAATTAGTAAATGACATCTTTTTAGGAAATGTTACCTATTTTAATAGACTTAACGAACGAAGTGCCTTTGCAGTCAGCTTGAAGTATTTTTCTCTTGGTGAAATTGAACTCCGTGAAGATGAATTTTCTGAGCCAATTATTGTCAAGCCAAACGAATTAACATTGGACGCCTCTTATGCTCTGCGACTTTCAGATCAGTTTTCCATGGCAGTCGCTCTGAGATATATTCGATCAGATTTAAAAATTCAAAATTTTGACCCTGATGCCACAGCTGCTAATTCGTTTGGTGTGGACATTGCAGGCTATTACCAGAGTGAAGAAGAAGCCTACAACAGCTTTAATGGCCGTTGGAGAGGGGGATTTGCCATTCAAAATTTAGGTCCAAAAATTAAATATGACTCAGGTGGAAGAGAAAATTTCTTGCCAACCAATTTAAGATTGGGTGGTGGATTTGATTTTATTTTTGACCAATACAACAGAGTGAATGTCACCGCTGAAGTTACCAAACTACTAGTGCCAACACCACCAATTAAAGGGACAGAAACTGTGTTTGAAGACCTCAATGGGAATGGAACTTACGAACAAGATGAAGATACGTTGATAAGCGAAACTGACAATGTCATCATTGAAGGTCAAGACCCAAATGTTGAGTTTTTACCTGGTGTTTTTCAATCCTTTAACGATGCCCCTGGTGGATTTAGCGAAGAGCTAGATGAGTTTACATGGGCTTTAGGAGCCGAATACTTATATCAAGATTCATTTGCTTTAAGACTTGGCTATTTCAATGAAAACGAATTAAAAGGCGCACGTAAATTTTTCGCCTTGGGTGCCGGATTTAAATACACAACCATCAATATTGATTTGTCCTATTTATTTT
>Ga0209199_1000432_pt1 | contig 60478 bp, 42 predicted proteins | sample COGITO_mtgs_1105_7_FD_184805 | JGI IMG/M metagenome (GOLD analysis project Ga0209199, IMG submission 184805) | Pelagic marine microbial communities from North Sea - COGITO_mtgs_110523 (SPAdes) (version 2) | ecosystem: Environmental > Aquatic > Marine > Epipelagic ... | reverse complement strand
ACGGTGACCATGACAGTCACCCCTGTGAATGATAAACCGATTGCCACTGCCGATAGCGGTACCGTTGCCGAAAATGGCAGTACAACCTTTGATATTAGAGCCAATGATAGTGATGCTGAAACACCATTAGCTAGCTTAACCGTCACTAATTTAAGTGTTCCAGCAAATGGTACCGTCACCAATAACAACGACGGTACCGTGACTTATACCCATGATGGTAGTGAAACAACCAGTGATAGTTTCACCTACACCATTAATGACGGCACGGTAGATTCCAATATCGTCACTGTGTCGATGACGATTACAGCTGTGAATAATACACCTGTTGCTTTGAACGATGCGGCCACAGTAACCGAAGATGGCAGTAATACCTTCAACATTAGAGCCAATGATAGTGATGCTGAAACCGCAACCGCTAGCTTAATCATCACTAATTTAAGTACGCCGGTAAATGGTACCGTCACCAATAACAATGACGGCACAGTCACCTATACCCATGATGGTAGTGAAACAACCAGTGATACGTTTACCTACACCATTAATGACGGCACGGTTAATTCCAATCCCGCTACGGTGACCATGACAGTCACCCCTGTGAATGATAAACCGATTGCCACTGCCGATAGCGGTACCGTTGCCGAAAATGGCAGTACAACCTTTGATATTAGAGCCAATGATAGTGATGCTGAAACACCATTAGCTAGCTTAACCGTCACTAATTTAAGTATTCCAACAAATGGTACCGTCACCAATAACAATAATGGCACGGTTACTTATACCCATGATGGTAGTGAAACAACCAGTGATAGTTTCACCTACACCATTAATGACGGCACGGTAGATTCCAATATCGTCACTGTGTCGATGACGATTACTCCGGTGAATGATGTACCCATCGCTATCGCCGATAACGAAACTGTCGCCGAAGGTGCTAGTAATATTTTATCTATTTCGCTAAATGATACTGATGCTGAAACCTTAACCGCTGATTTAGTGATAACCAACTTAAGTACCCCTTCCAATGGCTCTGTCGTTAATAACAATGACGGCACAGTCACCTATACCCATGATGGCAGTGAAACAACAGATGACAGTTTCACCTACACCATTAATGATGGCACAGTAAATTCGGCACCTGTAACGGTTTCAATAACGGTCAATGCAGCGAATGATATTCCCATCGCCAACGATGATTTCGCAACAGTGGCTGAAGATACCGCTGAAATTATTGATCTGCGTGTAAATGATTCTGATACTGATACCCCACAGGCTGAGTTAACCATTGCTAATATCAGTACACCAGCAAATGGTGCAGTCACCAATAACAACGACGGTACCGTGACCTACACCCATGATGGTAGTGAAACCACCAGTGATAGTTTTACTTATACCATCAACGACGGTACCTCTAACTCTATTGCTGCGACAGTGTTAATAACGGTCACGCCAGTCAATGATTTGCCCATCGCTACCGCCGATAATGAAACTGTGGCTGAAGGTGCTAGTACTACTTTATCTATTGTCCTAAATGATACTGATACTGAAACCTTAACCGCTGATTTAGTGATAACCAACTTAAGTGCCCCTACTAATGGCTCTGTCGTTAATAACAATAATGGCACGGTCACCTATACCCATGATGGTAGTGAAACAACCAGTGATACGTTCACCTACACCATTAATGATGATGCAGGCGGCTCAGATACCGGCACGGTGACCATGACAGTCACCCCTGTGAATGATAAACCGATTGCCACTGCCGATAGCGGTACCGTTGCCGAAAATGGCAGTACAACCTTTGATATTAGAGCCAATGATAGTGATGCTGAAACACCATTAGCTAGCTTAACCGTCACTAATTTAAGTGTTCCAGCAAATGGTACCGTCACCAATAACAACGACGGTACCGTGACTTATACCCATGATGGTAGTGAAACAACCAGTGATAGTTTCACCTACACCATTAATGACGGCACGGTAGATTCCAATATCGTCACTGTGTCGATGACGATTACAGCTGTGAATAATACACCTGTTGCTTTGAACGATGCGGCCACAGTAACCGAAGATGGCAGTAATACCTTCAACATTAGAGCCAATGATAGTGATGCTGAAACCGCAACCGCTAGCTTAATCATCACTAATTTAAGTACGCCGGTAAATGGTACCGTCACCAATAACAATGACGGCACAGTCACCTATACCCATGATGGTAGTGAAACAACCAGTGATACGTTTACCTACACCATTAATGACGGCACGGTTAATTCCAATCCCGCTACGGTGACCATGACAGTCACCCCTGTGAATGATAAACCGATTGCCACTGCCGATAGCGGTACCGTTGCCGAAAATGGCAGTACAACCTTTGATATTAGAGCCAATGATAGTGATGCTGAAACACCATTAGCTAGCTTAACCGTCACTAATTTAAGTATTCCAACAAATGGTACCGTCACCAATAACAATAATGGCACGGTTACTTATACCCATGATGGTAGTGAAACAACCAGTGATAGTTTCACCTACACCATTAATGACGGCACGGTAGATTCCAATATCGTCACTGTGTCGATGACGATTACTCCGGTGAATGATGTACCCATCGCTATCGCCGATAACGAAACTGTCGCCGAAGGTGCTAGTAATATTTTATCTATTTCGCTAAATGATACTGATGCTGAAACCTTAACCGCTGATTTAGTGATAACCAACTTAAGTACCCCTTCCAATGGCTCTGTCGTTAATAACAATGACGGCACAGTCACCTATACCCATGATGGCAGTGAAACAACAGATGACAGTTTCACCTACACCATTAATGATGGCACAGTAGATTCGGCACCTGTAACGGTTTCAATAACGGTCAATGCAGCGAATGATATTCCCATCGCCAACGATGATGTCGCAACAGTGGCTGAAGATACCGCTGAAATTATTGATCTGCGTGTAAATGATTCTGATACTGATACCCCACTGGCCGAGCTAACCATTGCTAATATCAGTACACCAGCAAATGGTGCAGTCACCAATAACAACGACGGTACTGTGACCTACACCCATGATGGCAGTGAAACCACCAGTGATAGTTTTACTTATACCAGCAACGACGGTACCTCTAACTCTATAGGTGCGACAGTGTCGATTACAGTCACGCCAGTCAATGATTTACCCATCGCTACCGCCGATAATGAAACTGTGGCACAAGGCGCAAGTAATACACTATTTATTCGATTAAATGACAGTGACGCTGAAACCGCTATTGCTGATTTAACTATCACCAACCTTAGTAGGCCTACTAATGGCTCTGTCGTTAATAACATCGATGGCACAGTCACTTATACCCATAATGGTACTGCAACAACAGATGACAGTTTCACCTACACCATTAATGATGGCGCAGTAGATTCGGTCCCTGCGACTGTTACTATTTCAATCACCAGCTCGGTTAATATTGCGCCTATTGGAACAGATGATACTGCGGTATTAGATGAAGGCAGCTCTGAAAGTATTGATTTGCTTTCAAATGATACTGATATAGATACCCCACAAGCCGAATTAACCGTGACTAATATAAGTACAACTGCAAATGGGACAGTCGTTAATAACAATAACGGTACGGTGACTTACAGTCATGATGGTAGTGAAACAACCAGTGATAGTTTTACTTATACCACCAATGACGGCACCACAAACTCTGCTGTGGTTAACGTTTCTATCATCATCAATGCTGTTAATGATACTCCTATTGCTAATACTGATAGCGAAACAGTGGCAGCAGACAGCAGTAAAACGTTTGATATTAGAGCCAATGATAGTGATGCCGAAACGTTACTTAATGATCTAACTGTCACCAATATCAGTGCACCTGCAAATGGCAGTGTCATAAATAATCATGACGGTACCGTTACATACACTCACAATGGTAGCGAAACAAACAACGATAGCTTTACCTACACCATTAATGACGGAACCACTGATTCAGCGCCGGCTCAAGTCAGCCTAAATATTGTATTGCTGAATATTGCCCCTGTACTTGCGACATTGCCGCCAAGTTCAGTTGAAGAGTTAAGTTTATTGTCATTAGATATAGGCGCCACGCTTACTGATCCTGATGATAACAACGACAATAGTGGTGATATTCAATGGAGCTTAATCAATCCACCTTTGGGTATGAGTATTTCAACCTTGGGTAATATCCTGTGGATACCAGGTGAAAATTCAACCGGAAATTATACTATCATCGTAAGTGCTGCAGATGGCCTTGAGGATAATGCTAGCGCCGCTGAGCAATCCTATACTATAGAAGTCACGCTGCTCGATGGAGATGGCGATACCATAGCTGATTATAGTGATAACTGTCCGTTGAACACCAACAACGAACAACTTGATCTAGATAGCGACGGTAATGGTGATATCTGTGATGACGACATTGATGGCGACGGTATCTCAAATGATTTTGAATCAGCGAATAACCTTGACCCACGCAATAGTATTGATGCAACAGAAGACATTGATGGTGATGGTTTATCAAATTTAGAAGAATCGCTAATATGTATTGCCAACAATCAAGATATTTGTAGCACGCTACTAGTTGATAACAATCCACCAACCATCACTACGATAGATTTAGTCGTACCGGCAACAGGTTATTACACTACCGTTGAGTTAGTTGCCTCTGCGTTTGATTTTATTGATGGCGAAGTTACCCCAACCACAGATAATAGTTCGATACTTCGTCCAGGTCGAAATGTTATAACTTGGACGGCCGTTGATTTAAGTAATAACATTGCGACGACTCAACATATTATTGATGTGTTACCCATTATTTCGTTAGCCGGTTCTTTGATTGCCAGCGAAGGTCAAACGGTCAGTATTCCATTTAATCTTAATGGCGATGCGGCTGATTACCCGGTTATTATCACTTACACCCTTTCTGGTACAGCAGAACCAACCGATCATAATTTAGTTGCTGGTTCATTAATCATTGATTCAGGACAACAAGCACATTTAGCGTTAGAAATATTAGAAGATTCAATTATTGAGAGCGATGAAGATTTAATTATTACATTATCTTCAATCAACAATAATGCAGTACTTTCGCAAGAGTTGACGTTTACCATCAGAGTGACCGAACAAGCGTTAGCACCGGTTGTTAATTTAGCTATTACCCAAAATGGTGTATCCAGTAATACAATTTATTTAGACGCTGGAATTGTGGAATTAACCGCTCTAGCTAAAGATGGAAACGGTGATCTATTAACCTTTGATTGGTCAAATTCTCCTAGTGATATTAACGCAACCATTGATACCAATAGTTATTCATTCGACCCCAGAAATGATGATTTACAGACCAATAATTACCTTATTGAAGTCATTGTTTCTGACGGCGCATTTCAATCTATCGCCAACTTACCTATTTATATTGAAACGACGGCACCAGTATTATCTAGATTTAGCGACAGTGATAATGATGGTGTGAATGATGTTGATGAAGGGTTAAATGACACTGACAACGATGGTATTGTTGACTACCTAGACTCGATAAATGATCCATCATTTTTGCATACCGCCGTTATTATTAATAGCAACAGCTTTCAAAACCTCATGGAAACACAAAAAGGTTTTTCCCTTAGAATGGGTAGAACGGCAATAAGCACTAATGACCCTGGCGCAAAAATCAGCAGCCAAGACATTGCAGATGAGACTAACAGTATAATAGAAGACCAAGGAACGGAAAATTTTGGTGGCCTATTTGATTTTGAAATTCATGGACTGACTGAAATTGAACCCACTGCAGTGTTGGTTATTCCATTAGATCAGTTTATTCCACAAGATAATGCAACCTACCGCAAATTTATAAACGGGGTATGGACTGATTTTGTCGTTAATGGCCAGGATAAAATTCGTTCGGCCCAGAAAGTAGATGGTTTTTGCCCTGCTCCGTTAAGTGAAATATATCAAGACGGTATTTTAAAATTCTCTCAATGTATTGAATTAACAATAACCGACGGTGGCCCTAATGACGACGATGGAATAGTCAATGGCATAATTAAAGACCCGAGTGGCGTAAGCGTGAGTAATAGCAGTAATCAAAATGAAGAAGCACCCATTGCACCCACATCATCATCGGAAGGCGCGGGACAAATGCCAATGGTCTTATTGCTGTTATTGCTGTTATTGCTAATCGTTAGACAAATAGAAACAAGTAATCATCGAGTACTTTAAAATGGCATTAACTAAAAATATTTTACCCCGACATTTATTACTTTTAGGTTTTACAATATTTGTTGGACCTAGCCATGCAGAAGAAACTGATATTGAATGGTTCAAAGATGGCGATATCAGTCTTGGTCACAATGATAATATTAGCCAAGCTCTGTTTGACCGAGATAAAATAGCAGACAATTTTATTGAGGTTAATTTCAGTTTAGTGGCTAATATGGATCTGACTGATTTTGATGCTATTGCATTGAAAGGTTTTATAGAACATAGACAGCACGAGGTCATTGAAGATTTAAGCCGTTCAACCTATGGTTTACAGTTTATCTACCGCTGGCAATATACGTTAGGATATTTTCAACCCTTCTTCCAATTTAATACATCTATTCAGCAAGATAAATATGGTACTGAGCAACGGGACAGCACAGGGGTCAAGTCGCAATTTTTCATGACTAACCGCCTCACTGATGCGATAATCCTGGTGAGTGGCCTTGAATACTGGCAACAAGATGCAGAGGATAATGTTTTCGATTTATACCATCAACGTATTTTTGTCTCTTTAGATTACAATACTAAATCAGACGCAACTTATTACGGAGCATACAGCTTCAGCAAAGGTGAAATTTGGTCGAGTGGTCAAGCAGTTTTTTGCAATGGGGCTGACACAAATGATATTTTCCCAATTATTGCCGCTTCTATAGAGATGTCTCCTGATAATGTATTTAGTAACGCTCTGTGTAGTGATGATTGGTTAGCATACAAAGTAAAAGCCGATACTCACACCTTAAAACTTGGATACAACACGGCTTTATGGGATAGCTCTGCACTGGATATATCAGTTTCAAAAATTCTTTCAAAAGCCGTTTGGAATCTTGATTATGAAAGTTTACTTTATAATATTAGCTATCTGGTGAGATTCTAATGAAAAAAAGCTGTTCAATTACTTTGTCTATTGCCCTGCTTTTTTCACTTTCTGGTTGTTTAGATAGCCGTGATGACGAAAATGCAGAGCCTGTTCCTGAAGTTATCGACGCAACAGTGACTACTGACGACTTTCTTAAATTTATAAATACTAAAGCCGCTCTTGCTGCTGGGCAATATAAGATTGTAGCCGCTACTGTTAACGCTGGAGAAAGCAGCGATTATAACTTAACCGTTACTTATGATAATGGTACCGAAGAAACCATTAACGGTAATTGGAGTAACTCAGGTGGTATGGATGCTACACATGAAATGAACCCAGCCCATGTTATCAATCTTCAAAAAGCTGGGGGCCTAAGTGTTAAATTAACCTCAGCGGTCGACAACTATTTATTTATTACCCGTAATAACCACATCATCGCAGAAGATAATAATAGTGGCAGCGATAATAATGCCACTATCGTATTAGAAAACTCCCGCATAAATTCACAAACATATGCTGAGGCTTATTACACAGCGGTTGATCCTAATAACGAAAGAACCACCTTAGCACAGTGGAAATCAGTTAATGGATTTAACAGCGGCGCCGACAATCATATTATTTTTAGAGACCGAATTGATTTAGGTTACGGTCGTGATATGTACTCAAAAAATGGTGAAGACGGAAGTTTTGCTTTTTATGTAAATAACTATATTGTGCAATTGACTGAGGGGGATGTATCTACCTATGGAGCATTGGGTTTAGACGCAGCTTTAGCTGCTGATAAAGAGTTTCTTATCAGTACTAATGCAATAGAATATTCTCCTATAGACTCAAACGATCCTAGTTCAGAAAAAATACTGAAATTTTTCAACTTTTCCGTAAAAGATATCAAAGAACGCAAAAACAGCATTGATCTAGATGGCCGCGGCGAAAAGTTTATGCCTACGGCATGCTTAGTCTGTCATGGCGGCACACTGCACCCATTAAACGCTGATGGTGGCTTTCCTGTTGAATCTTTACGTTCACAAAAATTCAATAGTCTTAATACCGACCATTTTACGTTTTCAGATCAAGACGGTTATACCGAAGAAGACCAAAAATTAGCGATAAAGGCCATGAACCTACTCGTTCACTCCTCTTATAGCGAAACACAAAATCTTGATGTAAGCACCCAAGCCCGTTGGAGTGCAAATTTTGCTTTGGAAATTAATAGCGGTGCCTATAACGGAGATTTTTCAACAGATGATTACAGTGGTGATTATATCCCTGATGGCTGGAAGCAAAATGCTAACCGTCCAGATGGAGTTGAAAGACTTTACCTCGAAGTCGTAAAAGATCACTGTATTGCATGCCATTCAATAAGAGGTAGTTCTGCAGGGGAAAATGTCACAACACAATTTAATGGTCAAGACGTATCACTCGCCAATGCCATTAATTTCAGCAGTTATGAAAAGTTTATCAGCTATAACAAACGTATTATCGAACTCGTTTATCGACGTGGCCAAATGCCTCTTTCATTACTTAATTATACAAAATTTTGGGAAACACCTGAAGCAGCACCCACACTACTTGCTTCTTTTTTACCTGATTTTGATGCCTTTGATAACAATGGTGTAATTTCTGAACCCAAGGCACCTGTAGCCGTAACAACAACCTCTCGTGTATCAAATTCACCAGTAACACTAAACGCATCTGCTAGTTATCTTGCTGAGAGTTTCAGCTGGAAAGTACTATCAACACCTGTTGATGCAATAGCAACACTGTCGAACATTACAGGAAGTACCACCATATTATCTGCGGATGTAGACGGTGATTATATTATTCAATTAACCGCCAATAACGCCACAAGTTTAAGTGATACTGAACAAGTTTTAGTCACAATAAATAACAATATGGCAACAACGCCCAAACAATTAACTTTTGCTAATGATATTCAACAAATACTCAGCGATAATTGTACCTCTTGTCACGCTGAAGAAACAGTTCATCCGGGTATACCCGTTTATTTTGAGGTGACAAACCCTAGATTTTATCAAGACGTACTTAAAAATATTGATCTAAATGATCCTCAAAAAAGCCTTTTACTAATCAAACCTACCAACCTGCAACATGGTGGTAGCATCGTATTAGATCGAAGTAACGATTTCGATGAACAAAATTATCAAACTATTCTTAGCTGGACTGTCCAAGGTGCACCTTGTGGTGTTGACCCAACATTTTGTCAAAATATCGAACGTGATTAATTAAGGGATACATTAACAATGTAATTCCTAGAATATGCTATGTATATATTGTGAAGACTTATTATTGGGTTTAGATAATGGAGAATTAATCTGGGTAAATTTGGGGGAATGTGTGGTCATATACCAAAAGGTTTTCCACATATTTGCGAATTACTCAATATATTTACATTTATATTGTTTCTTAGAATAAACAATATGGATTGATTTATGTCCCAATTTATTCAAAACCAAGCTATTAATATCCGACAAATATTTCGCTTATACTGTAAGCATCTAGCAAAGGCCGTCTTTTAGATATCAACTTGGTATCTCACAATAATGTCTTTGATAATAGCTCGAGGATATTTTGCAACAACAACAACGCCAAACAAAAGAAGAGTGGAAAAATACGGTTACTGTCCAGCAAGCCATTGGTTTAAAAGCGCCTGAATACTGTGCGAAGCACAACATTCATATTCAAACCTTTTACGCACAAAGAAGTGAAATTAGTCATAACATCCCTTATTAGGTGGCCAAATTAACTATGCCACTAAAGACTGCTCTGGTTACCACTGGATCAGGAATATACTGTTTTAATTTATTGATTATATTCTTTTGAAGTTGAAACGCTGTCCTACCCCTGCTCTAGTCTCACCAGCCGATGGAAAGGAATGCATCCATCTGGGCGCAATAATACCTGCTTTTGCAGACCTTTCTACACGGATATCTCAAGCAAATCACCGGACCCAAATAGATAGGCAGGTAAATATGGTACAGACACTTTCTTAGACGAGCTGTTTTTCTTTGAAGACTTAGCATCAACAGAAGTGGCCACACTAACACTTCAATTTAACAAAAAAACAGCCATCAAAATGGCAACACTAATTTTTATTGATTTAATTCGATTATTCATTAACAACCACTAATATTGATATCCATATAAGGCTTGGTATAGACAAAAGCAGACAATTCTGGTTGATTTTTACTTAAATGCGGCGATAACGGTTGGTCGCCCTATATGATAGCCTTGCACAAAATCCACACCTATCTCTCGTAATATATCCAGGGTTTGCTCGTTTTCTACCCGCTCTGCAATGATTTTTATTTGCATGACCCGCCCTAGGCTGGTGATTGCTTCCACCATGGCTCTGTCGATTGGGTCAGTCACTATATTCACCACAAAAGCACCATCGATTTTGATGTAATCCACCGGCATATTTTTTAGATACACAAATGAACTTAGACCACTACCAAAGTCATCCAGTGCAAACTGGCAGCCCTCTTTTTTAAGCTCATTCATAAATTGGGTCGCCTTCGCTAGGTTACCAATCGCTGCGGTTTCGGTGATTTCAAAACAAACTTCTTTTAGATTAATGCCATGACGGTCACGAGTGGTCAGAATGTATCCCAGCAAATCTTCATCAGCCAGCGTGAGTCCTGATAAATTAATCGATACTATCTGGTTTTTATTATCGTTAATCCGGTTGTTTGCCATAGATTCAAACACATTATTAATCACCCAGCGGTCAATTTTTGGCATCAAATGATAACGTTCTGCGGCAGGGATAAAACAATCTGGCTTCACTAACACGCCATCTTCGTCTTTCATTCTAATCAGAATTTCTATGTGCTTAATATCTATCTCTGAGCTAATAGGGACCTCTGGCTGCTGATACAACACAAAACGGTTTTGCTCAATCGCATCCATAATGCGGGTAACCCAATGCATGTGCCCATGCCGCTCAGCCAATATCGCATCAGTCGGCTCATAAATATGCACTCGATTATGCCCCATTCCTTTTGCGGCATAACAGGCCAGATCGGCGGTTGAAAGAACGCTCGCCATATCAACATTTTCAGAATTAATGTTCACTACACCTATGCTGGCACCTATTTCAAATGCTCGATTTTTCCAGAAAAATCGGTATTCTTTGAATTTTTGTAGAATTTTATCGGCGATTTGACTGGCCTGGGCCAATTGGCAATTCTCCAGTAGTACACCAAATTCATCTCCTCCCAGGCGCGACAACGAATCCCCTTCACGAATACAATCATGCAGAAAAGTTGCAACCTGCCTGAGTAATTCATCTCCCGCCATATGGCCACAGGTATCATTCACTATCTTGAATTGATTAAGATCGATATAGCAAAGCACATGATGCCGATCTTCTTTCTGCACATTTAATAGTAACGCTTCTAGCCGTTCTTCAAACATTCTTCGGTTATACAAACCGGTCAGCGCATCATGACTGACCTGATAAGACAACTGTTTGGCCAGTATTCTAGAAGAGCTCACATCATGCAAGACCATCACAGCACCTAACACGGCGCCACTGTCATCTCGCATAGGAGCCGCAGAAACCTCTATAGGAACGGTTGCACCATCATGACGAATCAATGACACATGATTGTTTTGATGCTCTACCGTGTTCTCCTCTAGACATCGAGTGATTGGATTAGGCATTTGCTGGCCGGTATCTTCATTAATAATTTTAACCACATTACTCAGCAGCACATCCCGAGAATGATTGCTACTCCAACCTGTCAATCTCTCTGCGACCGGGTTCATAAATTTAATTCTGGCATCCGCTGAAGTGGTAATCACCCCATCGATAATTGAATGCAAGGTCACTTCAGCTCGTTCTTTCTCGTCGAATAAAGCCTTACGAGAGTTCTCTAGCTCATGCTGCTTAAGTAAAGTTGAATCTAACGCTCGGTTAACAAATTTGGCCATATAGCCAAATTCGTCATTCCTTTGCTCATCAAATCTCACCTGATTATTACCATCCGCAAATTGCTCCGCCACCATAACCATATTTAAGAAGGGCTTAGTCAGTACCTTTTGTAATATTTGCTGTATAACCAATCCAAATAGAAAGCTCAGAAAGCCAATAGTCAGCACCATTTTTTTTCTTAATGTAGAGGTAGCATGTTGAAGATTCGGAAAAAAAACAACCAGTTCAGTTTTTACATAGGTCGATACAGCACTCTGATAATGTATAGGGCTAGTGATTGTTTCCTGGTCTGCCGCGCGCATCCCCAGAGCATACAATTTGTCTCCATAGCGAAATTCAAAGGCCTGTATATTATAGCTTTGTCTGCTTTTTTCAAAAACGGCATTAAGGGCTTTTTTTATATTTAACTTCGAACGCTCTTTTTCAAGCACCGACTCTATCTCATGAGAAAACATTATTGCACCATTCTCATACTCTCTGACTAAATGGTCTTCACGAGATTGCAGCAGATAAACCGCCACTAATAGACCGACAAACATCATTCCCCAGAATACAATACCAGTGATTTTTGTAGGTAAAGACAGTTGAATAAGTTCAGAGCTGTTTTTCTTATTAGGTAATGACTTATTTGTCATTTAAACCCGGCCCAACGTATAACCCACAATACCGGGCATACATTACTGATTCCTGAACCAAAAATAGCAAAGCCCATAAACCAGGGGAAGAACCAAAGTTGCTCATAGAAATAGAAGGTAATCGCTAATAATCCCCCTACCACAAAGCGCCAGACACGTTCAGATTCAACATTAAAGCGGAAGGAAGGATTATTGTCCTGAACATATTCAGTAGGTTTGCTCTGAGAATTTAAGCAAGTTCGAAACTGGCATACGAGCTTGGTAAGATATAAATTGGTTACGCCCTCAAAAAACAGCATTAGAATTAACACATAAAACAGAACTACCACATCAAAAGTCAACGCCAATAGCAGTAAAAAGCCAAGAATGGCTCTATATATCTGATTTGTCATGAGGCTGTACTCATTAAATTAAGGTGACTTAATTGATGTGAATTTATTCTAATCTAAGAATAGCTGGCAAACAAAAATCTAAGTTGAAAAGGGAAGCTCAATACCCATTGCCTAATGGTGACGCTATAGCCATCAATAATTTTAGGTATCACTAAAGCCGCCGGGCAAGCAGCCACACATCCAGTCACTGTGGCATTGCCGCCACTTTGTGTATAAGTCAATGTGCCGTGATCAGCAGCGAAACTGTTAACAAGTGTTCTTAACAACACAAAAGAGTTGAGTAAACATCGGTACATACGTTAATTTCCTTTTACAACTTAATTTACAACTTAATAAAGGACATTTGTATTTTGAAACGGAAAGGTGTGAAGATGATGTTCGTTCCGTGTTCAAACAATTACTGTCTAAAAATGGTCGTTGAGCTTGTATATTAAATTTTATTAACTTTAATTGTTTTCATAATCCTAAGCAATAAAAATTTTTTCCTATTGCTTATTCTTGCTGCTTGTGTTTTTAAGATTAAGGGGCAAGTCATTTAAGCATTAAAACTTTACAAAAAAGTTAAAGATATTGATACGCTAAAAATATAAAGGGTCGGGATTAAAGTCTGCGTAGTCAATTTAGATAATAGCGTTCTTGCCAATCTACGAGATTTTCTGAGGGATTTTAAGAGAGGTTAAATAATGGCTGGCAAGTGATACCAATGAACCCAATCAGCGAACTCGCACAGATTTTTCGACGCAATATCCATACGTTTAAATGGCGTAAAAATCTGTCAGTGCGCTATAACTTGAAAGTCCTGACCGTCCGCAAATCACAGCTCATAGCGGACCACCGACCTGAGCCTTATGCATGTAATTAGCGAAAGTTAGGTATGACTCAGTAGCCAATCATGGCTGCAAATGCTGAACTGGTTGCACAGTCTTTAAGTGGTGGGAGCCTGTCCTACACTCAGTATCTACAAAAACGCTATCAAGGATTTTTATATGATTGGCTTTGAGGCAATAAGGATCGCATTAAATGACGCAGTTTAAAGACAGCAGGCGATGACTGTACGGTTGCAAAAATTGCCTGAGTTAGCTTAAAAACAGTTGGAGCTACTTAAAAAACACTAAGCCTATTTAATCGGATCATCTAATCAGAATTATTGGCCAAGCTTGCCACTAAGCCATAAAGGGATGTAATTGGTTTACTTTTGATATCTGATTGGTTAACTTTTGTTCACTGGGATGTAAAATCCCACACACAAGGGAGGTGCGAGTCAAATCTCTAGGGTCGAGCCTTACAGAGCCGTCGACAATACTTTTCTTACACCCCCCGCAACTTCAGAAGCTTTTGTTGAGTCAATCTATGCGTTTTTGAATAACAGATGACTTTTACTGTTAGTGGGACAGGTAGTGGTTCACTGACATTAAATATAGAATATTTATGTTTATTCAATGACTTAGTTGTCAGGTTAACTTCCCGCCAGCTCCACCACATATTTAAGCCCTAATGAGCCCTCCCAGGCCATTAGGGCTTGTTATTGATCCACAAAATGAAGCCCAAAAAGCTTGAGGGTTTTGATTGTCACAGATTTTAGATAAAGAGACTGGAGGTGTCAGCATCCGTGGTAAAAAGTATTGATCCATAATGATCATATTCTCGCCTAATAAAACGTTTTGCTTTGTAAGCGTAATGCGTTTGTAACCACCAGCACACTGCTGATAGCCATCGCTGCACCGGCAATAATTGGATTTAGATACCCTAGCGCTGCTAACGGGATCCCGATGGTGTTAAAGGCAAACGCCCAGAACAAATTCTGCTTAATATTTCGATAAGTGGCTGATGCGAGGGATATTGCTGCTGAGACCAATGCAGGGTCGCCTCGCATTAATGTAATCGCTGCGGCGCTTATGGCAACTTCTGTACCTGTGGCCATAGCAATGCCTAAATCGGCCTGAGCAAGCGCAGGCGCATCGTTAATACCATCACCCACCATGGCCACTTGATAACCCTGTTGCTGGTAGCTTGCAATAGCTGCCGCTTTATCTTGAGGTAATACTTCCGCTTGATAATCGTCTAGTCCCAATTCACCAGCTACCTGCAGTGCACTTGCAGCAGAGTCACCGGTTAACATCGCTACTTTGATACCTCTATGCTTTAGCGCATCTACAGCGTGTTTTGCTTGTTCTTTAATTTTGTCGGCGAAACACAACAACCCCAACAACTCAATGTTTTCACCTTGTTTACTTGCCAACCAAGAGACCGTTGCACCTTGGGTGGTTATTTGCTGCAAAGGCAATGTGAGTCCCAGCTCTTGCATCCAACGACTACTTCCGAGTAACAACTGCTTGCCATTTTCTTCGCCTTGAACCCCTTTACCAGCAATGACTTTAAAGTGTTTTATATCAGGTAATTGAATAGCCTCTTTTTGTGCCCTTGTTACGACAGCTTTAGCCAAAGGGTGCTCACTATTTTGCTGTAGACCATATGCCAGCATGAGTAGTCTATCGTCATCAATTTGAAATGGGGTTAACTGAGTCAATTCAGGCTTGCCTTCAGTCAAGGTGCCCGTTTTATCAAAGACAACCATATCAGTTTGTTTTGCCTGCTCTAGTGCTTGCGCATCTTTTACGAGTATGCCGTGGCGTGCAGCTGTGCCAGTGCCTGCCATAATGGCAGCGGGTGTGGCTAAACCCAGAGCACAAGGGCACGCAATAACAAGCACAGCAACGCCATGCAAAATACCTTGAGTCCAATCTCCGCTTATCATTCCCCAGCCGAGAAGGGTCAACAGTGCGACAAGCAGCACTAATGGTACAAACACATTGCTGATTTTGTCGACCAAGGCCTGAACGGGCGCCTTCGCACCTTGAGCCTGTTCGACCATATGGATAATTTTCGCCAGTGTCGATTCAGCACCAACGGCAGTCGCCGTTAACTCAAGTACCCCATCAAGATTAATTGACCCGCCCGTGACCTTATCTCCTAGTATTTTTAGCAAAGGCATACTTTCACCACTTATAAGCGCTTCATCAACATGGCTGTCCCCTTTAATAACCTTGCCATCAACTGGAATACGTTCACCGGGTAGCACTTTTACTTTTTCATCAAGTTGTAGCCGAATTGCCGGTACAGACTGCCAGTTTTCATTACGCCATACATTGGCGGTAGTTGGTTTTAAACTTTCCAATGCCCTCAGCGCGTCTGTGGTATGACGTTTGGCACGCTGCTCTAACAGTTTTCCCAACAGCACTAAAGTCAACACAGCGGCACTACTTTCGAAATATAAATGCGGCGCACCGTGCTCGCCATCAAAGCTATACCAAAGATACAGTGATAAACCATAAGCTGCGCTAGTCCCTAGTGCGACTAGCAGATCCATATTGCTAGTCCCCGCTTTCAATGCATTAAAACCAGCACGATAAAAACGGGCGCCAAAATAAAATTGTACAGGTGTTGCCAGCAACCACTGCCAAAGTGAAGGCATCACCCAATTAATGCCTAATAACATACCTAACATTGGTAACACCAGTGGCAATGTCAGCATGGCAGCCCCGATAACGGGCCAATTGTCACTACGGTAAAATGGCAGTGCATTGTCATCCGTATCAGCTTGTTGCGCTAAACTTTGCAGCGCAACAAGCTGATAACCTGCTTTTTGCACCTTATCACTCAGCATGCTATCACTCAGTATGCTCTCACTCAAAATGGCATCACTCATTCGACTTAGCAGTGTAATATTGACTTGTTCTGTTGCAAGATTGACATGTGCTGTCATTACCCCAGCCACATTCAGTAATGCTTTTTCTATGCGGCTTGCGCAGGAGGCACAGGTCATGCCTATTACCTGATATTGACGTGTCTCAGTACTCACTTGATACCCAGCCCCAGTGATGGCATTGCATAGCTCAGTCGCACTTGGGTTACCCTCAACTAGTACAGTTTCAGTTGCTAAATTAACAGTGGCCTGTTCCACGTTATTAACCTTAAGCAACGCTTTCTCAATACGACCTGCACATGACGAACATGTCATACCTTGCACTGCGAGTTGAATAGAAGATTGCATTTATCTTCTCCTGTTGATAGCTAGTAAGCGATAAGATAAGGGTAAACCTTACCACTATGGTAAGGTCAAGTCGGGTATGAAAATACATTTATAATACTGTGTGTGCTTGATAACCATTTGATCATGGCTAAGATGCTCACAAAATGGCAAGTCGCTTTGATATTTTTTATGACATTATTGGAACAGGGACGATAGATAGCGAGGTTAGATGCATCCAATTGATTAGGCTGGTGAATGGGTAACCCAGAAGGTAACAATATTCATTAAGACTAAACAGGGAAAACATTGACCCCATGGGATAGCCCTTATTCAGAAAAAGAAGCGAATATCATGGGTGCCAAAGCAGCATTACTAGATACCCAGTAACACTGAAGTCTTTAAGCTCAAGGAGTCACCAAAACATCCATTTCCAAACGCCTTGGTGACACCTCTGGATTTAGATCAAGGTATGCATTACATCTGATTGATAGGAGGAACTCACCACCGCCTAAAAGGCATAATACTTATGACCTATCTCACGCCTAAAATCAAAGCCAATCTGGATGGGTGTCAAAGCTAGCACTGTCGATATTTTTGACTAAGTTGCCCCAATGGTATGTGAGTGGTAGCTCGCTATTGAAAAAATACTTCATGGCTTGGATTTTCCCATGGTAGAAATTTTCATCATCACTATGGGGGGCTTTCTCCAGCTGCTTTGTAGCTATCTCAGCCTGCCTGAGCCATAACCAGGCAATGGTGAGGTGGCCAAACATATTCAGATAACTGACAGAGTTAGAGAAAACTAGATCAAGGTTTTGGGTCTTTGAAGCGCTCATTACACTGGTCGTGACTTCCTTGAGATTGTCTACCGCATTTTGTAACTCAACGGCATAGGTCTGTAAACTCTCAATCAAGGTCACACTCTCGGCGGTGAGCTGTATTTCAGCTAAGAACGCTTGGTAGCCTTTAAAACCGTTCATCGGTACTTTTCGGCAAAGTAAGTCTAAGGACTGAATACCCGTAGTGCCCTCATGAATAGGGTTAAGACGGTTGTCGCGATAAAACATTTCAACAGGGTGTTCGTTAACATAACCGTGCCCACCTAATACCTGTATGGCCAAATCATTAGATTTTGGTCCCCACTCTGATGGCCAACTTTTAATAATAGGCGTTAAAAAGTCCAATATAGTTGATGCGTGTTTACGCTCGCTCTCACTGGGTGAAGTCTTTTCATCATCAACCAGTTGATGCCCATATAAACATAATGCGTACGCACCTTCAGAATACGCTTTTTGGGTTAGCAGCATTCGCCTAACATCAGGATGTTCAATAATGTTGACGGGGGGGGCTAACGGATCTTTTGCAGAAAGCAAACGCCCTTGAGGACGCCCTTTGGCATAATCGAGGGAGTACTGAAAACCCGTTAATGCGGTGAGCGCTGCGCCAGTGCCCACTAAAATTCGGGCTTCGTTCATCATATGGAACATGTACATCAAGCCTTTATTCTCTTCACCTACTAAATAGGCTTCGGCCCCGTTTTGTTCGCCAAAACTTAATGCGGTTGACGTTTGCCCTCGCCCGCCCATTTTATGAAACAAACCAGCCAAAGCCACTTCATTGCGATCTCCAATTTTGCCATCATCATTAACCAAAAACTTAGGTACAATAAACAACGAAATGCCTTTTACCCCTTTGGGTGCGCCTTTTACTCTGGCCAGCACTAAATGCACAATATTTTCAGATAGGTCGTGGTCGCCGCCTGATATCCAAATTTTATTACCTTTGACTCGATAAGTGCCGTCTTCTTCTTTAGTGGCAGAGGTGGTTAGGTCACCCAAACCGGAGCCGGCACCGGGTTCAGTCATTGCCATGGTGCCGAAAAAGCGCCCTTCGCGCTGCGGGATCACCCATTTTTCAATTTGCTCAGGGGTACCGTAGGCTTCAATCAAATTTGAATTGGCATGTGTCAGTGATAGATAACCAATACTGGTACTGGCTGCTGCTGCTAAGTACGCAGAAGCGCCACTAGCGGCAATTTGAGGAAGTTGCATACCACCCATTTCGTAATCGGTTGTTGGTGCGGTCAGTCCCGCTTCAATAACAGCATCTAGACCTTCTTTGATCTCTGGAATAATGTGCACTTTTTTGCCGTCGAATGTTGGCTGATTACTGTCTACTTTAAGACGAATAGGTACATAGTATTTTTCAGCTATAGACTGTGCAATGTCGATTGCGGCATCAAAGCTTTCACGATCATGATCTTGGTAACGCTCGCGAGTGGTTAAAGACTCAACATCAAACATTTCATATAAAAAGAATTCAATATCTCGACGACTTACAATCGGTGCTGGCATGTATAGTTCCTCTAAAGGTTAAAGCAGTAAAAATTTACATAAATGAAATAAGTGAAATAAGTGAAATAATAAGGTGACAAAGGCGTGTCTTTATTTATTCAGTAATTCTTTGCGTTTATTAATGACGCCTTTCTCAAAACCAAGAACTTTCTCGTAGCTGGACGGAAACCATCTTGAAATACGGTCAAGTAATTTTGCATCACCTCCCACTAAAATACGCCGCTGTTTATTTTCAATTCCGGCTAAAATAATATCGGCAGCTTGTTCTGCTGTTGTTTTTGCTTGCTTGTTAAAATCAGCAATAATCTGGCTCTTGGTAATAGCGTGAGTTGATACTTTGGCGCTATTGGTTATGTTCGTTTTAATGCCACCTGGGTGAACACAATGCACAGCTACATTACTACCTGCCATCTCCATTTTTAACGCTTCTGTAAATCCTCTTACTGCATATTTAGAAGCGTTGTAAGCACTTTGTAAAGGCAAAGAAAGCAAACCAAATAAACTGGAAATATTCACAATATTAGCGCTAGGGGATGCTTTTAAATAAGGTAAAAAAGCGTTAGTGCCATGCACCACACCCCAAAAATTAATATTCATTAACCAATGAAAATCTTCTAATGATTGATTTTCAACTGAATCAATTAAGCTCACCCCCGCATTGTTAAACAACATATCGATACGCTTGAATTTGTTATGAGTGTGTTGTGCAAATTCTATAAAAGCGAGGTTGTCTGATACATCAAGACTGGCAATAAAACATTCAACACCTTTAGCTTCTATTTGCTGTTGTAGCGTTTCTAAACCATCCATGTCTTTGTCAGCTAAAGCTAAATGGCAACCTTTTTCAGCTAATTTAATGGCTATCGCTTTACCAATGCCTGAAGCGGCACCAGTGACAACTGCTACGAGCCCATTATATTGCTTCATGTTCTACCACCTAAATTCGTATTAACATGGGCAACAATGTCGTCGACTATGTTTGGTATCAATTCAACAGGAAAGTCATGTCCCATACCCGGATACACCTTCAACTTGGCATTGGGTATGGCCTGTGCTGTGGCTTTACCACCGGCTAAATTCACCAACCCATCGCGGTCACCGTGAATAACTAAGCTGGGTATATCCAACTTAGATAATGCATCTTCTCTATTTCCAGCGACCATGATTGATAGCATTTGGCGGATGGTGCCTTTTGCTGTCATGCCACGCTGCAACATGCTTTCAACGTATTGTTGTAAATCAGTTTCAGTACAGGGGTAATCTGGACTGCCGATTACTTGCCATTTTTTGATGTGGTAATCCATCTGGTCTTTGTAATCTTTTGATACGGGTTTTTGCATCAGCGTTTTACGAATGTTTTTATCAATCCCAGGGAGCTTTTTATAGCCCGTTGTGGACATTATGGACGTTAATGTTTTGACTCTTCGTGGGTGATGGATTGCCATCAATTGCGCTATCATTCCGCCCATTGATGCCCCAACCACATGCACTTCAGCGAGGTTAAGTGCATCTAATAGAGCAACAACATCTTGCATCATGTCTTCAAGCTGATAAGGCGTTTTAATTGACAACCCTAATTTCAATTTGGTGACTACCCACCCCATATTAGGGATAGAAAAATAGTCAAGTTGCTCAGAGCGCCCCACATCACGATTATCTAAAAGTAATACCTGAAAATTGGCAGCAACAAATGCATCAACCATTGCCTTAGGCCAACCTGTTAGTGGTGTACTTAAGCCATGAATGAGCAATAATGTCGGTTGTAAAGAATTTCCATGCAGTTGATACGCAATATCAACACCATTTACATTAATCACATTTTCAAATATTGCAGTGTTATTCATCATTTCTTGGCTCATGCATTTGCCATCGCTGATATCATGGCTTTGCGCATTTTACCTTGGATGGGTGTTGGCTTTTGTGTGTGACGGTCGACAAATACATGGGTTAAACCGCCCACGGCTGAGGCTGTGTCCTCGTCCTGCTTAAAAATACCTACCGTATAGTCTACGGAGCTTTTCCCAAGTCGATCAACTCTGAAAGCGCCAATCAATTTTTCAGGGTAAGAAACAGAACGAATATAACTGCAATTAGATTTCACAATAAAACCAATTTGCTCACTAGTCATAGGTTCAAAATCCGCCTGTTCAATTAAAAATTGATTCACAACCGTGTCAAAATAAGAGTAATAATTGATATTATTCACATGACCGAACATGTCGTTATCCATCCACCTTGTGGTAATAGGAAAGAAAAAAAGAAAATCGGTTTTAGACTCAGTACTCATTTAATCCATTCCTTTATGTGCTTGACGATAGATTTTTTTTACGTCTTCTAAGGTCACAGGTTTTGGATTATTGACCAGCAATCGGGTTTGTAACATCGCATCGTTTGCTAAAGTATTAATATCATTTTCGACAATACCCATTGCAGCTAAACTAACCGGCAGTTTAAGTTGTTTTATCAAATTCGCTATAAAATCAATCAGTGCCTGCGCAATCTGTTTGTCACTGCCATCAAGGCTGATGGTGTCAGTGATACTTGGCGCAAGTTCAGCATATAATGGAGCACAGTGGCTTAGGTTGAAATTCATCACCTGAACAAGCACAAGTGCATTACTTAATCCGTGTGGAATATGAAAGTGTCCTCCTAATGGATAAGCCAAGGCATGCACTGCTGCGACAGGCGCATTAGCAAAAGCTTGACCGGCTAAACATGCACCTAGCAACATGGCTTGACGCGCTTCTACGTTGCTGCCATTAAAGGTGGCTTCAAGAATATTATTTGATAATAACGTCAACGCTTGTTTAGCCAACAAGTCAGAGTAAGGGTTTTTCTTAATAGCACTGGTGTAGGCTTCAATGGCATGTACCATTGCATCAACCCCGGTTGCTGCCGTCACGTGGGGCGGCAAACCTAAGGTTAAACTGGCATCAAGCAAAGCAATGTCAGGTAAAAGTACAGAGGAAACAACACCGGCTTTAGTAGTATCACCTGTAGTGACAATGGCGATGGGCGTCACTTCAGAGCCAGTACCGGCTGTTGTGGGTATCAATATAAGTGGTAAACGTTTCCCTCGAATGGCATCAACACCATAAATATCAGCGAGTTGTTCATCTGAATTAGCTAATAGTGCTACTAATTTTGCCGTGTCCAGTGAGCTGCCACCACCAAATCCAATGATGCCGTCGGCTTCAACTTCCTTTGCGAAGGCAACAGCAGCCAGAACAATATGTTCAGGCGGATCTGCCACCACTTGGTCAAAGCAGAAATATTTTTTGTCTACTTTTTTAAACGCAGTATCTAATGGTTGAATTAAACCGACATTAATAATGCCTTGATCAGTGATGATCAAGGGCTTCAAAATGTCAAGCGTCGCACAAATATCGGCAATCCGATTAATCGCGCCTATTTCGCTAATAATTGATTTAGTGGTCGAAAAAATAAATGGCTTCATTGGTACCTACCTATATACAAAAAGTTTATCGTCTAAATTAACTTTGGGTAGTGTATCTTTTTCTGACCAATAATCCTGAGTATGTTGCCAATCTGCTTTGCTACCGCGTTTTGGCATCAAATGTAACGAGCGCATCATATAGCCAGGATTAAATTCGTCGGTATCAATCCAAGGCAACAACTCCATATCAGCGTCTTCATCTCGCAGTGTCATAGTCAGTTGTTTGACCTTTTTTTGATCCATGTGTGTTAATAACCGGCAGATGAAGTCGCCAATCAAATCAACACGTAAGGTCCAACTTGCACGAAAATACCCCATTACCCACACCATATTAGGGACATCGGTAAACATCATGCCTCGATAGCCCACTTTTTCTGAAAAATCGACTATATTACCATCAACCGAAAATTCAATCCCGCCTAATACCGACAGGTTAAACCCAGTGGCTGAAATAATAATGTCAGCATCAAGTTGTTCGCCAGACTGAAGCGCAATACCCGTTTCGTTGAAACACTCAATTTGCTCTGTTTTGAACTCAACTTTGCCTGAACGAATACCCGCGAAGATATCACCTTCAGGCACAACGGCAATGCGTTGTCTCCAAGGGGCATACTTAGGAGTAAAATGTTTTTCTACATCAAAATCATCATCCAGAAGCGCCGCTACGCCATCAATCAAACCTTTTTTGACTTCATTAGGATATTGAGTAGACAGTTGAATAAAACCGGCCTGCTCTTGAAGTAACTGTTTACGGGTTATTTCGTGGATCCATGCATCATCAACACCGATGTCACGTAACTGATCCGTTAGCGGGTTATGGTTTTCTCGTGGAATAAAATAAGTGGGGGAACGCTGCAACAATGTCACATGTTCACAATCATCAGCAATATTGGGTGCTAAGGTCGCAGCAGTCGCACCTGAACCGATTATTACTACCTTTTTGTCTTTGTAATCTAAGTCTTCTGGCCAATCCTGTGGATGAACAAGTCCCCCTTTGTAATCACTTTTGCCTTTCCAATCAGGGGTATAACCTTTTTCATGATTATAATATCCCTGGCACATCCATAAGAAATTAGCCGTAATGACAACCGTTTCTTTGCTGTCTTTTTTAAATGCAGTAATGCTCCAAAGTTGATTAACACTGTCCCAACTTGCACCAAGCACATGATGATTGTAGCGAATATGCTGGCCTAAATGATTCTCATCGATGACTTCGTGCATATAATTCAAAATTTCAGCACCCTTGGCAATAGGTGAGCCTGTCCAAGGTTTGAATCGATAGCCAAAAGTAAATAAGTCACTGTCCGAACGAACGCCAGGATAATTGTGCGTTAACCAAGTTCCCCCAAAACTTTCCATGCCATCAAGTACACAAAAACTTTTGTCTGGCAGTTGTGTTTTCACATGGTAAGCAGAACCTATTCCAGATAAACCTGCGCCGACTACCAGTACATCAAAATGTTCGTTTTTATCGTTATCGTTGTTGACGCTGTTATTGAAAGTATTCATAAAATCACCTAATTCTTTAATCTATTCTTTTCACATCAAACTGGGAATATTGTTAAAGTATTTATAAATTACCTCTTTAGCCTAGGGCTAATGCCTCCTAAGTAACACTATCGATGACTGCGCTGCAAAAAAATACTTCATTCGTTTTTAAACAGTACCTTGGCTTTGAATGCAACAATATTTTTAACCTAGTACTTCTTATCCACCAGAAACGAAACCTTGTCAGCAGTAATAATGAATAATGGTATTACATTACACCTTGGTTACGTTCGATATTCATCTGCACCATACTTTATTACTTAAAATTACTGATCGCTTGGCTAGTTTTCTTAAAGTGATGCAACACATTTTTGTTGAGTCTTTAGCCTAGCTTTTTAAAGCCGCTTTTTGTGTGGTTTTTTGTGCCGAAAGTTGTACAGAAATTGCTGCATGTCGTGTTTTGTTTAAATCGTATTTTGTAGCGATATAGGCAGCAATGAGATAAATGGCGAATGGCAATGGCCCTGCAATTAAGCCTAAGTTGAAAATGGTTTGATCAGAGACCATGGAAACATCCACCTGTTTTGGAAAAGCGATCAGATCGAGTCCGATACCAGCAAACAGAGTGCCTATTCCAAAGGTCGCTTTTTGAGCAAATGAGTTGGCCGCAAAAAACAAACCTTCCTGACGTTTACCTGTGTTGGATGCATGTAAATCAGCAATATCTGCCAACATCGAACCAATCACTATGCCTGCAGCTATAAAGAAGCTATAGCCAACAACGTAAGTGGCAAACAGTATCGGCATAATTAATGGAGAGCCGTTTTCAGGTAAAACACCTAATAAACGTAAATATATGGGACTAAAGCTAAAGGCCGTAGCCACTAATAAGCAGGTAACCAAACTGGGCATTTTATCAATACGTTTTGATAACACAGGCGCAATAATAGACGCCGGAACTAAACCCACAACTATGGTAAGAGTTAATAAAGAAATTTCAGCCGTAGATAGTTCAAAAAAGTAACTGCCTAGATACAGCATAAAGGTTGCCCCTGCACCACCAGCGATCATCGTCATAATTTGTACCGTAAAGATAATCCGAAAGGGCCCTAATTTAATCGCTTGGGCAAAAGCCTTAAAGCTGCGACTTAAGTCGACTTTCTTTTGATTCTCAGGTGCCTTAGGCAAATATGGAATAGTGTGCTTGGTACCCAGAATACAAAGTGTCATAGCCATAAAAGCGATGATACCTGCTAGCGCACCTAAACTACTGTAACCGTCAACATTTAACATGCCGTTTGGAAAGGTTTCAGATGCTTTAAAAAACGAATTAAGGGCTACAACCGACAGAATGATACCGCCCACATAACCTAAAAAAGTACGATAGCTAACTATTTTAGTGCGCTCTTGATAGTCTTGGCTTAGCTCTGCACCCAAAGCATTATGGGGCACATTAAACATCGTTAACAAAATTCGTACAACGATAGACCAGCCCAACAACCACAAAAACAACCCATCAGGATCCAGGCCGACCGGCGGTGAAAAAAGCATATAAAGGGATATTGGAAAAGGAATAACAGCAGCGATCATAAAGGGATGACGACGCCCCCATTTTGAATGCCAATTATCAGAAATGTCGCCCATTAAAGGGTCGGTGATTGCATCAAACAGCAATGCTATCAACGCAGCAAACCCGGCCATAATCGCGGGCATTCCCAAGACTTGACTAAAATAGAAAACCACAAATGACTGAAAGGCAGTGTCTTTAACGCCTTGCGACATCTGCCCCACGCCATAAGCTGTTTTTGTAAAAAAGGTTAACTTCAACATGGTTTTTCGCTCATAAAAACTTATAGCTATAGCACTGATTATTTTATTAATGCAGCAACATTAATTTGAACTTACAGTATGTTAATTTTACTTGCAAGAATTGCTTAACAAATATTACATTTGTTAAGCAATTAAAATTAAAGAGTATTTACGAATAAAATCTTAATTACACAAAAGTTTAACTTTGGTATGTTTTGTTAGCAACCAGACCAAGTGGTTTGCTGACGACGGACTGCACTTAACCCCAGAGGCATATGAAATGCCTTTATCAACCTATTATTGAAGCATGACAAAATATTAGCATTACAACTCCACTCACTGTTCTAGAAACAAATTACTAATCACTTTCAAAAGGAACGTTATGTTGAAATATTAATAACCAAAAAAATCACTTATTTCTTTACTGGTGCTTTTCATAACATTGTCTTTTAGCTTTAGGAGCGTGGCAACAAGCATTGATGATGTCGCTCACTAAGAAGTCACTATCTGGAGTCAGGGTGCGCCTTGCTGCTAATATTTATAAACCTAATGAGCTAAGTGCAAAACACAAATTTTCTGGAATATTGTTAGTTCCCGGATGGGCTGTCAGTAAAGTGAATTTAAAAAGCAATTATGGCCCTCATTTTGCCGAACTTGGCTTTATTGTGCTCGCTTTTGATTATAAAAGCTGGGGGGAAAGTGATGGTCCTATTGTGCCCACTGAAGCATTAATTTACTCGGACGAGGCCGCAAAGCTTGATACCAATGTCACGCATATTCGTAAAATAGTTGAGCCATTTTCTATGCTAGCCGATGTGCGTGCTGCCTTACATTATCTGGGTGGAGAGCCTCAGGTCATGCCCAACAATCTGGGGATCTGGGGTACTAGCCTCGGTGGGGGGTTGGCCATGGTGATGGCGGCTGGTGATGACCGTATTAAGGTATTAGTTGATCAGATGGGCCCAGTAAATTATGCGCATAATCTTCGGGAAATGCCTATAGCTATGGCCAGAAAAATCGAAACATTAACCGCACGAGGCATACTGCCTCCCTTTCCTGACGCGACCATGGCTAAAAACCCAGCGCTTAAGGGTTATCCTAACTGGGCAGCGATGAAACGCTTTAACCCCATGAATTATGTTGACCAGTTAAACGTTCTCACCGTTAATTATTGATGCGGAAAATGAAGCACTATTTGACCGTACTCAAAATGGCGTTCTGTTGCACAACATCATTAAAGATCGTCTGGAATCTAAGTATATTGCTTATCCCGGCGGACATTACGATCTATACAAAGGAGAAAATCAAAAAGCCGTTTTTAAAGAAGCTTCTGATTGGTTGGTTAAATATTTAAAGTAGTAGGATTAAACGATGACAGGATATTGATAGCAATTTTTTTCTAGTTTAATTACGAACAAACCATAAGTTTTAGCTTTGGGATGTTCATAATAGCTCTAATTATTCTGACATCTTTTTTGTATTACAACCCCCTATTTAGGGCTCAAATCAACACCCAATGAGGCTGCTGCTTTAGCGACGTATTTATTGGTTTGCATCCAGCCAGCTTTAAGCTCTTTTGCGTTACTTTGGTCTTCAAGTGAATCCCAATTGGCTAGCAGGTTTTCTGGGGTTTGTTGCTCTGGCGATAAGTAGATACCGTCAGTTTCTTTAATGACTGCCCTTGCGTATCCCCCTGCCCCACATCCTAAAATAGTGCGATTAGGTGCACTTTGTGCCACTAAAGCTAATAAACCAGTAGTCACAGATTCTACTGTCATAAGTTCCAATACACGCTTGTCTTCAATCAGTTCTTCAGTCATAGCTGTGCGAGCTGTGGGTGCTAGGCAATTGATATAAATATTATTTTTTTGGCCTTCGATACACAGGGTGTTCATTAAGCCCACAACCGCCATTTTGGCAGCACCGTAATTTGCCTGACCAAAGTTACCGTATAAGCCCGAAGATGAAGTGGTCATAACGATACGACCGTAATTTTGTTGCTTCATGATGCCCCACACAGCTTTGGAGCAGTTAGCCGCCCCCATGAGATGTACATCAACAACCAATTTGAAATCTTCAATGGGCATATTAGCGAAAGATTTATCTCTTAAGATGCCAGCGTTATTGACTAAAATATCTATGCGGCCCCATTTTTCCATAGACTGCTCAACCATAATTTGCACTTGCTGCATATTTGCCACATTAGCACCATTAGCTATCGCTTCACCGCCAGCTTTCTGAATTTCTGCTACAACGGCTAAAGAGCCCTCTGACAGTGAACCATCTGCTGCAGCCAAATCATTGACTACAACCTTTGCTCCTCTTGCTGCTAAAGCCAGTGCGTGAGAGCGGCCTAAACCTGCAGCTGCGCCGGTCACTATTGCTACCTGATTGTCGTATCTAATTGTCATAAGGATCTCAAATAATAAATTGTGTTTGTTAAGTTTACGAATTAATGATGGTCATAGTTAACCATTGTGCGGTTAATGCAGGTTTATCTACTGCGTCGATTTCAATTGTGACATCCCAGGTCAGTAGAAATTGCCCAGGTCTTTTTTCCAGCACATTGGCCAACACCATATGCCCCCGAACTTTGCTGTTCACGGTTACAGGTTGTAAAAACCGAATTTTGTCAAAACCATAATTCAATCCCATCAGGGTGTTCTCTAGATTAATGCCTGCGTCGTAGGCAATGGCCGACAACAAAGATAGGGATAAAAAACCATGGGCTATAGTGCTGCCGAAAGGCGTCTGTTTTGCCTTAACAGGATCGATGTGAATAAACTGATGATCGTGGGTCGCATCAGCAAAGCTATCAATTTGCTCTTGGGTGATAGTAAACCATCGTGACACGCCAGTTTTTTTGCCAACATAATCAGTTAAGTTTTGTGCTTTCATTGTTATTGTCATAGAAAAATTCCTATCTAAGTCTGGTTGTCATAATACTTTACACCAATTTTTGATAATGGGTTTTTAACCCTCGTTTGTCGATTTTACCCGAGCCTAAACGGGGTAGTTGTTGCTCAACTAGCCAAATCTTACTTGGCACCTTAAAATGAGCGATCAAATCTGTAAGAAATAACTTTAGACTATCTTCGTCAACTTCTTTGATATTTTTAACGTAGACAACCGCCCCAGGCACTTCGCCCAAACGAGAGTCTGGTAATGAAAATACTGAGGTTTCGACAACTTTACTGTGTTTATACAATGCCGATTCAACCTCTAAACAAGATATATTTTCACCACCACGAATAATAATATCCTTGATCCTGTCAACAATATGAATAAACCCGTCATCATCTAAAAACCCAAGATCACCTGTCTTAAAATATCCGTTTGAAAAAGCAGCGTCTGTTGCCACATCATCTAGCCAATATCCACTAATATTAGCAATACTTTTAATCGCAATTTCTCCTACTTGACCTTGAGGCAAAAATTGATTTTCATCGTTAAATATCTGCACATCTACAATAGGGGGCGTAGGTAAACCCGCACTTGTTGGTTTGGCTAGATACTCAACCGGACCATTGACTGCACCCAGGGCATTTGTTTCTGTTAAACCGTATCCGCAGCTCGGATTACCTTGAATAAATGACTGGCATATTTTTCGAACATGTTCTGGAGCTCTTGCTGCGCCACCAGCACAAATATCTAATAATGAACTTAGATCATATTGGTCTTTCTGTGGATGATCCATCAACTCCATGGACATAGTTGGTACACCGTTAAAATAAGTTACTCTTTCTTTTTCGATAAGCTCTAAGGCCAGCTCAGCATCCCAATAAGGCATCATTACCGTTTTACGACCAATCAGTATCGATAACAAAAACAGAGTGTGGCAACCCGTTACATGGAATAGTGGCACTGTCATCAATGCCGTTGGCGGATGTGCAGGCTCAACGTTTGCAGTGCCGTTGGCAATTCCCGCCGCAGCACCCAGCATAAGCCAAGTATTTAACGCGGTTAATATACTTTCATGAGTAGAAACGGCACCTTTGGGTAAACCGGTAGAACCAGAGGTATAAAAAATACTGGCAGTATCGGTAAGCAGAATATCGTCTGATGAAATGGTATCTGTGGTGGGGTTAGTACTAGTTTTGCTTTGGGTATGACTCTCGACAGCACTTTCGATGGCGCTTTCGATAGCACCTTCGATATTACGCATCAAACATAGATCATTGCCTTGTTGTTTATTGGGCCTGGCTATCAGACAAGGCATGTTGATTTGTTCGAGTGCGTCTTGGAGTATGTTGTAACGTTTATCGTCTGTTATCACCAACAAGGCCTGAGAGTGCTTAATCACATGCAACAATTCTTGTTGAGACCACCATGCATTGATAGGAACAGCCACAGCGCCAAGCATAGTGATACCCATGAAAGAAATAATCCATTCAGGGTAATTACGCATAGCGATAATCACTTTATCGCCTTTCTCTATTTTGTACTTATCACGTAAGACTGCACAAAAACTTGTGGCAAGTTGGTATAACGTCTCAAAACTATAGCGCTCATCCTGATAAACCAAAAAGTCAGCACGGCCATGTGTATCAGCAGCACTTTTAAACATTTCACCCAAATTACTGGGTAATGTTGAAAATGCAGTATAAGTGACACCGTTGCGTATTTTAGTGAACACCTCAAAGGCACCTTTTGGTGCTGTAATATTATAAATTTCCTTAACGACTGATTTCGCAGAAGCCTGATCAATTAAGATATCCTGATTTTCCAGCATTATTATTAAATTCCAGCAAATGACCAGCTCATATTAAAGCAAAAGTAGACAATAACTACAGAGCCCTAATTAGTATTTATAGTTCTCAGACTCAATATTTTGAACTTACAGTATGTTTATGAAACTATCAAGTATTTTAGGGTTTTAAGTGTATCAATTGTTAGATTTAGAATGTCTTCTTTATGATAAACACATGATGGAGAGAATTTAACAGATAATAAAGAAATGTCTTAATTTGACCTACACGTTGTGCATTCAAAAAAGATAACATACACTTAAAATTGAACTTTGAGTATAATTATTGACTAGGATTAAACGACAGAATGCCCCCTTCGAAAAACAATAAAATAAACTCGCCTTTTAGTAAAAAAAATCAGCATGATCAAAAGTACAAAACCATACTTTCTGCTGCTTCAGAGCTATTTAATGTTTATGGTACCCGTGGCACAACGTTGATCCAGATTGCTGAAAAACTCAATTTGACTAAAACAAGTCTGTATTACTATGCAAAAAATAAAGAAGAATTAGTTCATCAATGTTACTTAAACACATGTACTGAATTACAAGCCATGATAACCCGTGCAAACAATACTGAGGGTTCAGCCATGGGCAAAATTGAATGCTTATTACGCTTAAATTTTGATTGTTTAAATGGAATAATGAATGGAACTCGCGGCCATCTGGCAGGCTTTACTGAAATATCCTCTTTATCAACCCAACATAAAAAAGAAATCTCTGGTTTGATACGCACATTTGTCATACAAGTGATGGCGTTAATTGAATTAGGTAAAAATGATGGCAGCATTCAAAACGTGCACCCTGCTAAGACAGCCAGTGCACTATGGGGTGCTATTTTTTGGCTGCCCGTCTGGCTGCACTCAGTTAAAAATGACAGCCGAGAAGCAACTTACCAGCAATGGTTATCTATTATTAAATATGGTTTAAATAATCATGATACAGCATTAAGTTTTGCTGTAGCCAAGCATGCTAAGAAACAACTGGCTCCTGCCGGGTTTGATAGAATTCAACAAAACAAAATTAAGCAGGAAGCCTTTTATAGAGTCGGCTCAATATTTTTTAACCAAAAAGGATTTAAGGGGACATCCCTAGATGAATTGGCTCATTCATTAGGTGTTACAAAAGGTGCTTTTTACTATCACATAAAAAATAAAGATGATCTGCTCATCAAATGTTTTGAGCGCACTGTTAGTATTGAAAGCGAAGTATTAGAAGACGCACTAGCAATAGATAACAATGGATTAGAAAAATTAGCCTATGCTGCACAGAAATTATTCAGTATTCAGGTAGGCAAACAAGGCCCTTTAATTCGATATGCAACAATGTGGTCTTTGGGTATCGATAAAAAACAAGAAATGGAAATTACCACCAGCAAAATAAGAGATTTATTTGGCAACATCATACAAATGGGTATTGATGATAAAAGCATTAAACACGTTGATGTACTGGTAGCAGAAAATATTATTGTAGGTGCTGTTGAGTCGATACCTGACCTGGGTGATTCGATTAATGAAGACAATGTTGTGGGTGACTCAGTAGACTTTTTTCATATGTTTTTCAATGGCATTGCAACCTAGCTTTCTTTTTTAAAAGGGAGCAAAATTTTTATAATATTATTAATATAAGTTAGCGAGAGTGATCCTCCCGAGTTTATTTCACGACTTGAACTTTTTTATTTCATTTATAAATACAAGGATACAAATGGTCACATTGTATTAATAGAGTTTACTCGTTATTCTCAATCAATAAAAAATCCAGATACCTGACAATGAAACCATTCATGACTAATCTTTCCGCACTTATTTTTATGCTTAATCATGTTTTTGTAAGCGCTCAAACGAGTGTGTTATTTATTGGTAATAGTTTTACATATGGCTATGGCTCTGCCACTAAATACTATCGTGCTGACTCGGTAACGGATTTAAACAACGATGGTATTGGTGGAGTACCTTCGCTGTTTAAGTCTTTCACTGAACAAGCGGGTCTTGAATATGATGTTTTTCTAGAAACGAGAAGCGGCAGTGCACTCGACTTTCACTTAGAAAACAAGCTGGCCGAAATTGGCACACAACCATGGGACCAGGTTGTGATGCATGGCTTTAGTACCTTGGATAGCAACAAACCGGGTGATGCGGGACTACTTGTTGAGACCACAATAAAAATGTCAACATTCTTACAGCAGCTGAATCCGAAGGTGGAAGTGTTTCTTACCGCAACCTGGTCCCGTGCAGATTTGATTTATCAGGCTGACCGCCATTGGTCAGGCACACCTATAGAAAAAATGGCATTAGATGTGCGTGCTGGATACGACAAAGCTGCAGCGGCAGCTCCCGCAGTGAAAGCCGTTAATGGTGTGGGTGAAGCGTGGACTCGTGCAATGGTATTAGGCATTGCCGACACTAATCCGTACGATGGTATTGAATTTGGAAAAATCAGTCTGTGGTCTTGGGATTATTATCATGCCAGTACCTATGGATACTACCTTCAAGCATTGGTGGTGTTCGGTAATTTGACAGGTAGAGATCCTCGTTCACTGGGTGAAAATGAATGCTCAGGTTTCGAGCTTGGCATGTCACGTCGCGAAGTTAACATGCTACAACAGGCTGCCTTTGAGCAGCTCTTGAGCGAGAACAAAGTGAAGGCTGCACCCTTAATATTACCTAACTCGGTTCATCCAAAATATTGTGTAGTAAGAAAGTATTAATAACGGAGATACCATTTTCATTGCAATTCGAGGATACAACAAAATTTAGCCCAGTGATCCTGCATAATCTTTGTTACACATTTCATTTACGAACAACAATCTTTTATCAACATTAAACAACCATACATTTGTTAAAAATATTAGAAACGCATGTTGAAATTAACGACCTCTGAATAGCGTGTCATGTTATTTTAAGCGGCTGTATCAAAGTTACCAACAACACAAGAGAATTTGAGCGAATGGCATGTTAGTAATATATTCAATACTAAAAGTAAAAATCATAACCAATAAGACAATAAATTTAATAGAGGGGTTTCTCATGGATCCCTGCTAATTTATCAGAAATCATTCGCTATAATTTGCCATAGCTGATTGCAAATAGTATCGAGTCATAATATGTTATCGAGCTTATCAGTTCTAAATAAAATTAAAGTTGAGGAATATAATTTATGAATAAACCAATGAAATTATTCACTACACTGGGCCTGTTTGCGGGGATTGCACTTATTGTGTACATTGCGGGCCAATTAGCGTTATCTGATTCCCCATTAGGTGCACTGGTGCCGGTTGGAATTTTGCTATTGGTTATCGTTCTTTATATCCGGGTAAATGATAAAAAAGACTGAAAATTTAACTCTTCAACTTTTAAATTTTATACAAAAAAAGGGTTTCGTTTAGTTCTGTTAACTAAGCTGACTTTATTGTGTATTGTTATATTAATATACACACATAATTTGATGCAGCTTTAGTTATAAAGTTTTTTTACCAGTTAACAAATACTATTTCATAGCTATAAAAATTAATTAAGCATCAACATTTAATATGTTTAAGTCTCCAATTACTGATTTCAATTTTTAACATTAAATATATCTAAGCAACTTAGACTGCTTGGCCGTTCCTTGGCACCAGATTATAAACATCAGCACTCATAAACTTGTATTAGTCAGAAGTAAAAACCATCAATGTAAAATAATTGTAAAATAATATGAACTATTTCGTAATAATAGGCATAATGATTTTGCTACTAATAATAAAATAAGTAGATGTATCATTTTTTAATCCACAAAAAGAGAAATTACATGATGACTAATAACATCTTTAATAAAGGGAAAGGCTTCTCGTTAAGTCTTGCTAGCTTTAAAGTAAAAACGATTCTTACCTTATTGTTTTTATTTTTGCTTCCTACCTTTGCACACGCCGCTGCAAATCTTGCATCCGACGATTTTGTAGGGATTTCGTTCTGGTTAATATCTATGGCGCTAATGGCGTCCACAGTCTTTTTCCTTTGGGAAACGCAGGGAGTAACAGCAAAATGGAAGACATCGCTGGTTGTATCAGCGCTAGTGACTTTCATTGCCGCAGTTCATTATTTCTACATGCGTGATGTGTGGGTTGCTACGCAATCAACACCCACAGTTTATCGATATATAGATTGGTTATTGACAGTTCCGTTATTAATGATTGAATTTTTCCTCATTTTACGAGCTATCGGTGTTTCGTCTGCAGGGATTTTCTGGCGCTTATTAATAGGTACGCTAGTAATGTTGGTACCTGGTTATATGGCTGAAGCTGGTTACATGAACATCACGTTAGGATTTGTCATTGGTATGGCAGGTTGGTTCTATATCCTATACGAAATATTCCTTGGAGAAGCCGGTAAAGCAGCTGAAGCAACCGCAAGCGAAGCAGTAAAGTATGCATACAAAGCGATGCGTTGGATTGTAACCGTAGGTTGGGCAATTTATCCAATTGGTTATGTTCTTGGCTATATGACAGGAACTGCCGATCAAGAAACGCTAAATATCGTATACAACTTAGCTGACTTGGTTAACAAAATCGCATTTGGTTTGCTGATTTGGTATGCTGCAACCAGTGAAAGCCAAGCGGTAACAGAAAAATAAACTCGAATAATTACCTATAATAATTATTGTACCTTTGGGTTTGCAATCTCGTTAAGGGGTTGCAAACTCATTTACATATACGAGTAGTGTTTATGATTCAAACCGAAGTAAATATGCAACCTCAGTCCTCCTTATTACTACAGCAATGTGAAGAACTCATGCTTTTTCGATTGAAAGACAATGAACCTTCATGCTTTCATTTAGCAAGTGGTGGAAGCAGAACTCGTGCAAAATTATGTATCGAAGCCGGTTTAGCACTTCAGCTACCAACAAAAACGATTCTAGCTTTGGCCTGCACTATAGAGTTACTTCATAATGCCTCGCTCGTTCATGACGACTTACAAGATGCTGATATCACTCGTCGAGGAAGACAATCAGTATGGAAAAAATTTGGCAAATCCCACGCAGTTTGTGCTGGTGATGTGATGATTTCTGCAGCATTTGGTTCATTAGCTGATGTAGACAGTTCTAGTTCGTTGCCTTCCCTTTTGACTCAGACTCAAGAGGCGGTGTCACGAACAGTCAAAGGTCAGTCCAGAGATCTTAATGCTGAAGTAACAATAACTGAACACGACTACGAAGATATAGCGGCTATGAAATCAGGTCCGTTAATTCAACTTACATTATCACTGCCACTTATCGCTGCTGGCTACGATGACCAGGTCAAAACAGTCAATAATGCACTTAACAAGTTTTCAATCGCTTACCAGATACTCGACGATTTAGATGATTGGCAACAAGACCTGCAAAAAGAACAGCTTAATCTAGTGAATTTATTGGTATCCCGTTACTCCTTAGAAGAGTCCATAACTATTTCTCGAAATCGTGTCAATTATTTATTGAATCGTTGTCAGAAAGAGCTTAGCGTGCTTCCCTCAAATTGTGCTGAATCTGTTATAACGGCTACTAATAACTTGTTAGAAAAAACTAAGGTAGGCTTAAATGCATAAAGCCGTCGTAATCGGAGCTGGATTTGGTGGAATAGCCTCTGCACTTCGCTTAAGAGCTAAAGGTTATGAGGTTGTGATTATTGATCAACGTGAAAAACTTGGAGGGCGTGCTCAACAATTCAATAAAGAAGGCTTTATTTTTGATGCGGGCCCAACGGTAGTCACTGCACCATTTTTATTTGAAGAACTATTTTCACTGTTTAATAAACAGATGAAGGATTATATAGAACTAGTCCCAGTCGAGCCTTGGTATCGTTTTGTTTACCCAGACGGTAGTCATTTTGATTACGGTGGCACCATAGAAGAAACATTAGCTCGCATAGCCGAAATTGAGCCTGATGATCAAGCTGGATATCGTTCACTACTAGCACAATCCGAAGCTATATTCGATGTCGGATTTACTCAATTATCAGATAAACCTTTTCACAAATTCTCTACTATGATTGCTCAGGTACCTGCACTTATTCGCCTCAAGTGTTATCGCACTGTTTGGCAAATGGTCTGTGCTCATTTAAAGAGTGATAAGTTGCGTCAAGCTTTTTCAATACAGCCTTTGTTGGTAGGCGGCAATCCATTTGCAACAACCAGTATTTATAGTCTTATTCACTATTTAGAGCGCAAGTGGGGAGTTCACTTTGCAATGGGAGGCACGGGCGCCCTAGTGAATGGATTAGCTGAACTTATGACAGAACAAGGTATACAAATAAAACTTAATACCAAAGTATCTGATTTAAGTATTCATGATAATCGTATTACTGAAGTACACACCGACTCAGGCTCTTTTCCATGCGACAAACTGGTATCTAACATAGATCCCAAATATCTGTATCGACATCTTATACCTAACCAGAATCAAACCATTAGTGCAAAAATTAAAACTAAACATGCCAAATCATCGATGGGGCTTTTTGTTTTATATTTTGGCACAACAAAACAATACCCAGACATAGTCCATCACACAATTTGGTTAGGAAAACGCTACAAGGCACTTTTAAGCGATATTTTTGATAAAAAAGTATTAGCAGATGATTTTTCTTTATATCTACATCGGCCCACAGCAACCGACCCCAGCATGGCACCCGAAGGTTGTGACTCATTCTACGTATTGGCTCCCGTTCCTAATAACTTATCAGAAATTGATTGGTCTGAACAAGAAGAAGACTATGGAGACAGGATTATCAAGGCATTGGAGCAAACCATCATGCCTGAACTTTCATCGCATATAGTGCACCGTTTTGCCAAAACACCAAATGACTTCGAGCAAGACTACTGCAGCGTCGATGGAAGTGGATTTTCGATTGCTCCAACCTTTCAGCAGTCCGCTTGGTTTAGATTCCATAATAAGGCTGAAGGCCCTGAAAATTTATATTTGTGCGGTGCCGGTACACATCCTGGAGCAGGCCTGCCTGGTGTATTATCTTCAGCGAAAGTAATAGACCAACTTATTTCTAAAGTTCAATCTTAAGTAATGAATGATGACCCGACAGAACTACTAAAAAAGCATGGTAAGACATTCAATTTCGCTCGCCTATTTTTAGGCTCAAAAACCGGTCTTGCCGCAGCGCGTTTGTATCGATTTTGTCGAATAGTTGACGATATAGCTGATGAGAGTCCGAACCCAGAAATTGCCAAAGTAAAGCTTAATAGCCTTAAGGAATCAATAAAACATAACACGCCAGACCACCCTGTAGTAAAAGACTTCCTTATGTTATGTGAAGAATATCAGATTGAAAAAAACCATGGCATCACACTGATTGAGGGTGTCAGTCAGGATCTCAACCTTGTTGCTTTACCTTCTCTAGAAACATTAATTCAATATGCTTACCGAGTGGCGGGTGTGGTGGGGTTGATGATGGCACCCATACTAGGTGCCAAAAAAGTGGGTTATGCCTTCGCTATTGATTTAGGGATCGGTATGCAACTCACAAATATTGCCAGAGATGTGCTGGAAGATGCTCAAATGGGACGCCGTTACCTGCCTAGTGAATGGGTCAACACATTATCAGCATCTCAAATTGCCTTGGCAAATATTGAACACAGAGAACAGGTACAAGATGCTACGAAGGTTTTATTGAATCTGGCTGAAGAATATTACCAAAGTGGATTAGCTGGACTTTATTATCTACCACACCGCAACAGGCAAGCCATTGCGGTAGCCGCTTATGTTTATCGAGATATTGGTAGAAAATTATTAAAAAATAATTGCCATTACTGGCTTGGTAGAGTGGTTGTATCAAAACCAAAAAAGATATTATTAGCAAGCCAAGCACTTTGGCATTTAAATACAGCCGCTATTGCACACTATGAAACTGATCATCAAAACGAATTGCATAGTTATCTGCAATGCGACATTTTGAGCAAGTAACCAACGCAATGTCCTATGACTATGATTTAATCATCATTGGTGCAGGCGCTGCAGGACTGTCTCTACTCTTAGCCCTCGATGCGACAGAATATACTCAATCAGTTAAACTTATAGAACGTCGTTCTGGACCTCAAAACGACAAAATTTGGAGCTTTTGGAATAACGACTCAGTTCCAGAATACCTCAAGACAATCATTACGCGCGAGTGGCAAACATGGGAGATTTCAGCAGACGACTGTGGTTATTCGATGTCCCATGCATATCATCGATACTGCTCCATTAGATCCGAATCACTGATGAAATTAGCACTTGAAAAGATGCAAACAAAAGACCACTTCGATATTGAATTTGATTGTGACGTTATGTCTGTGGATTCAATTGATGACCATGCATTGGTGACGACTCAGAGCGGCCAGTTAACGGCAAGATGGGTCGTTGACACCCGCCCACCTCCATTAAAAACACATCATAATGGACTCCTTCAGTGCTTCTACGGTGAAGAAATTGTTACCGATGGTGAAGTGTTTAATCCTTCTTCTGTCAAACTAATGCAACAATTGGCAAGCTCAGAATTAGGGATAGAATTTATATATATTTTGCCATTCAGTGCAAATCACGCGTTAGTTGAGTTTACCTGTTTCAGTAAAACCGTTTTAGAGCGCACAGCTTTGCAAGCGCGCCTTAGAACTAGGATGCTGGAAATAGTAGGCTCGCAAACATATAAAATTGAGCGAGAGGAATGCGCAGTATTGCCCATGTATCACATTAATGAAAATACCAATAATAAAAATCAACATCTTATCTTTGCTGGAATAGCGGGTGGCGCAATGAGAGCATCGACTGGATACAGTTTTCTAGCATGCCAAAGATGGGCTAAGCAGTGTGCTTCTGAGTTAAAGTCTAAACAATCATTATCTGTATCAACTGCTTTATCATCATTCACACCAATCGGTAACCTTTATCAAAAGATGGATAGACTGATGTTAACTGTGTTGAGAAATGACATGGGTATCGGTGTAACCATTTTTGTGCAAATGTTTAAAAAGGTTAAGCCTGCACGTTTTGCCCGTTTTATGACAGAACAAGCGACTATTTTTGATTTCATTTGTGTTATTTGGGCCATGCCAAAGCGTGCTTTTTTGCGCGCTTTATTTTCCCGGCGGAAACGGATTACCAGAGGTGAGTAAATTACGCTATACACAATTTTATATCAGCGTTTGCGCCTTAGCGGCCCTTGCCACACTGGCCAATATAAATATGGCCTCAGACAATGTAACTATTGTATTAGCGTTAGCCGTAACCTTTTTAGGACTACCACATGGCGCTCTAGACTTTGCCGTCGCAAAAACATTAAACCTTGTGACGTCTGTGTCATCAGCTATTCGATTTGTGACCATCTATAGCGCCATTGCTGCATTGTCCATCGCTTTTTGGATTTGGGTGCCTGACATAGCGTTAGTTTTATTTTTGTGTATATCGGCATATCATTTTTCTGCCGACTGGCGCGTCACTATGCCATTTTTATCACGTGTGGGCTTGGCTAGTGCTCTACTATGTGGCCCTTCGATTTTATACTCTGCAACTCTTACCGATATTTTCACTGCCTTATTATTAACAACCCAGGCCGCTAATTGGGTCATTCAAGGTATGCAGATAACGTTTTATATTGGGCTCTGTGTTTTTCTATACTTTGCAATTCAATTATCGCGATGCAAAAAGAGTTCAAGTGTATGGCAATACTTAGAGTGGCTGACTCTACTTTTCAGTAGTATTATTTTAAATCCGCTACTTCATTTTGGACTCTATTTTTGTTTGTTACATTCACCGAAGCACCTTCAGGATATAGGGGTGAAATTACATGTGAGCGTGAAACATGCAATCGTTATTAGCCTACCATTTGTAATATTAACGCTCGTTTTAGCCGCTGGTTTATATGAATTGTTCGCTTCTAGCGAGTTAAATGTTGATTTGCTTCGTTGGATTTTTATTGGCTTGTTCGGTTTAACTATGTCGCATATGCTGCTAATTCACTTATGGCACAGCGGGGACTGAAACCATTTTTTTAGGAATATTGTGTCTTGTATGCTCAAATACTTTTGGAAACCATGCTGCAAAAGTATCTGGTTTGTTTGAAAGCTGCTGTAAAACTTCTTTTTCACTCCACCAGCGAACCTCCATTACCTCATCAGAGTTATGTTGCCAATGAACACTCTCCACTTCAGTTACCAGTATCTTGTCTAACTCATGCTCAATCATATTATTATCAAGCTGATACTTATATTGAATCTGACCTATATGCGACATACTTAAAAACTCACTGATACCGAGTTCTTCGAACACACGCCTCCTTGCCGCAACTTGTATATTTTCGTCTGGTAAAGGATGTGAACAACAGGTGTTAGCCCAAAGCCCGCCGCTGTGATACTTATGCAAAGCACGTCTTTGAAGTAGATATTCTACACAATGATTTTTACGACGAATAATCATCAGAGAAAATGCTAAGTGAAGGTCTCCGCGAAGATGAGCCAACATTTTTTCTGAGTAGCCGGTAATCTTGCCGGTATTATCAACGAGAGAAACAAATATTTCGGAATTTTTCATCATACAATTGTAACAGCGTTCGAGCCAAAAAAGATCAGTGTATGCGGGCTTTCTATGAAAAAAGCACTATTTAAAAACACATAGTTAAAATATTTCTAAACGTGACTCCCAATTAACAGATTATCTATTTATCTTAGTCCTTAACCATACTACTAGACCGACTATAACAAACAAAAATGGCAGTAAAATTAATATCACTATGACTTGGCGTATCTGTTTACTGGTTAAATTTAGACGTTCAACTTTTATCTCTTTTGCACTGACGAATATTTTGTAATCTAACTCGGCTAGCCAGTTAACTAAATTTAAACCCATCTGAGCATTGCTGTATTGGTTGACATAAACGTTGCTTAAAAAGTCAGCATCAGAGAACACTATCAGTCGAGTATCTGATGTCTTTTTACCTTGTAGCCCTGCATTTTTATCTTCAATCACTACGTAAGCAAATGGCACAGGACCCATAGTATCGGTGTTTGGGTCAAATTGAATATCTAAGGCTCTGTTGGTTTCTGCCCAACTATTTTCTGTTGATGCCGTTGAAACAATGACCGCGTGTTTGATGCTTGCACGACGCTGGGGTAAAACACGAAGTGAACGAGGGCGAACATAAAATGTGTAATCCAAACCTTCAGTTAATGCCTTATGGCGCCCATAGTTTTTAGTCGCAGGGCTGCCAACATCATCACCAACATGGTTGGTCAGATCAACCACAATATCAGACTGAACATCCAATCCCCATTGATTAAGAATGGTGTTTAAGCTTGGGTTTTTTTGAAGTTTTTCTTTGCTTAACGGTTTGTCTGGGGTGGTAACTAAAGTGTGTTCGATTAAAAATAATGCATCGCCCCCCTTTATTAAATAATTACTAATAAGAGTTTCTTCATTTGAAGTTAAAGCATTTTTTGGGCCGGCAATAATCAACACGTCACAATTCTCTGGAATAGACTGGGTGATACCCAACATCAGTGTTTTACTGGTAATATTGTTGTCGGCTAACAGTTGTTTGAATTTTGATAAACCTGCATATTCCTGGTTTGTACTCGAATACTCTCCATGCCCCGTCAGAAAATAAACAGTTCTTGGGGCGCGGCTAACACTCGCTATTGCATTGGTTAGTTTATCTTCAGACAACGCGCTCAGGCTAAAATCAACATCTTTACGGTTGTCGCCCGATTGAACAATCACTTTTCGCTCATCGGCATTGATTGCATTACCAAATTTTGCAGCATATGCAATCTGTTCGATAGGGTCGATAATTTCGGTTTTAATTACGCCAGCAGACACTCGTTCATATTCTTTGAATAGGTCTAGCAAGTATTTGGGCGGCATGCCTACATGAAATGCTGTTAGCTGCAACTCATTGGTCAATGTGCTGACATACTCGATGGTATGATTAGATAAGGTATGTTGTTTATCTTGTGTGACATCCCACCTGACGTTTGAATGACTGGCCCAGTAATGACTTACCCCAATAAACACCATACTACATGTGACGATGCAAAAAACGAGGGCCAACTTTTTCCATCGTTTGAAGCTAAAAAATGTTACCCATCCAGTTCGTGTATCTTGCCCAAAACCCTGCGTGATAACCAAGCTCAGCAGCACCAAAAATGCAATACCGCCAAAAGCGGCAAGTGAACTTGCCAAATAACTGAATTGTTGTTCGATATAAAAAAGTGATAACCCAATGATAAGGCTTAATATTGCTAAACCGCAAAACAAGGGTAAAAGGATGCGATATTTCATTTAGTGCCACAACCTATTGTCGATACTTAGTCGGGTTAATACTAAGCACAGTAAAATGCCGACTAAATAATAAACCACATCACTGGGGGTAATGATACCTATTGCGAAATTTTCTAAGTGAGTATGTGTACTAAGCTGAATAAGAAAGTGCTCTGCAAATCCGCTAACATATTGAGTAAAACTACTTGCAAAGTAGAGTGAAAATAAAATCAAATATGACACCATAGCGGCAATTATTTGGTTCGATGTCCAAGAAGAAGCCAATAAACCAACGGCAATAAAAAAAGCACCTTCTAACCAAATCCCTAGATATCCGAATAACATGCTAGATGGGTCAGGCTCACCAAAATATTCAACGATTAAGAAGTAAATAAGCGTCAGGAAAATTAACAATGTGAAGAAAATCAGCATACTGAAATATTTACCCAACACAATCATAGTATGGGTTAAGGGAGCCGTGAGCAAAAATTCCATAGTGCCATTTGATTTTTCTTCAGAAAATAATCTCATGGTTAATAGTGGGATGAAAAACACCAACATAAACTCCATCAGTTGAAAAACATCACGTAGAGACACTTCACGATTTTGGTCAATGATCAGAAAAAAGAAAATATTAAACAAAGACAGCATCACAATTAAAATAATGTAGGCAATCGGCGAATTAAAAAAACTATATAATTCCTTTTTTGTTAAAGCGAAAATTTTATTCATGCGACACCTCCTGATGTTCTGTTTTTTCTGGTGTCTGCGTCGTATTTTCTGATGCTTGGGGTTGATGATGATTAATGAAAACTTGCTCTAGGGTTAAAGGCTGTGATTGAGTTGAACCTTCACCTTTTAATAATGCTTCTAATGGGTCATCAAGCACTATTCGCCCTGACTTAATCATGAGTACCCGCTGAGCTACTTGCTCAATTTCAGTTAAAGTGTGGGTGCTTAACAAAACCGTTCTTTGGTCTCGTTGGTTTTTGATCAGGGCCAATACTTGTTGAATTTGCATCGGGTCAAGACCGCTAGTGGGCTCATCTAAAATGAGCAACTTAGGTTCGTGAATAATAGCTTGAGCGATGCCAACACGTTGCTTATATCCCTTAGATAAAGTGGCAATAGTTTTTTGTTTAACTTGCTCTAGGTCACACTCTTCGAGCACCTTAGCTAACTGAAATAGTCGTTTATTCTTAGGTACACCTTTTATCTCGGCCGCAAAATTTAGGTAATACTGCACGGTCATATCACCATACAACGGCGGTTTCTCTGGCAGGTAGCCGATTTTTTGCCGAATGCTTAATGAATGCTTAGAAATATCTTCACCATCAATTTTTACCATACCGGATGACGGGGTAATAAAAGAAGTCAAAATACGCATCAAAGTAGTTTTTCCAGCACCATTTTTTCCTAAGAGGCCGACAATATCCCCTTTATTCATTTCAAAGGAAACACTGTCTAATGCTTGAAATGAACCGAAATTTTTACTGATTTTTTTAACCATCAACAATGAAAGTGCCCTTCCCAAATGAATACTAGATTAATCTCTTACATTCCCATTATTAATGTTCTGCTACCCAGGCTTGCAAATATTATAGATTCTGCTGCTTAAGCACTCTAATTGCAAAGAGCTTATAGAAAAAGTTAACTCTCACAAAAAGGTTAGTTAACTTTTCTAAGTATGAATTAGCCGAGTGATAAGTTTTAATGCCCAATAATTCTCACGTGCAACAATGGTTGCAAAAATATGGTTATTAGAACTTAACTTGTTGCCAGAGACACTATTAAGCCAACAAAACATAAAACTTTCCCTAGCATGGCTCAAAAAAGACAACATCTAATGCTATTTACTGCAATCTGTATCTAAAACGGATAGGCTTATAACATTAGATTAACAATAATAAAATTTTTGGACTTCAAATGAATTTAGCAAGCCTCGACATTGCCATTTTTGTGGTTTACGTAATAGGGCTTTTGGCCCTTGCCTTATATATCTCCAGAGCAGAAAAAAACCACGAAAGAGATACTAAAGATTACTTTCTAGCCAGTAAATCACTTCCTTGGTGGGCCATAGGTGCATCACTTATTGCCGCAAATATATCAGCTGAACAAATTATTGGTATGTCTGGTTCAGGTTACATACTAGGGTTAGCTATCGCTTCATACGAGTGGATGGCGGCGATCACTTTAATAATAGTGGGTAAATATTTCTTACCTATTTTCCTCAAAAATGAAATTTATACCATGCCTCAATATTTGCAACAACGCTTTGATGGCAGAGTTAAAACCATCATGGCAGTGTTCTGGTTAGCTGTGTATGTGTTTGTTAATTTAACCGCGGTTTTATGGTTAGGGGGCTTAGCTATAACCACTATTACTGGCATTGACTTAGCTTATGGTATGGTATTTCTTGGCTTATTCTCTATTGCTTACTCATCATACGGTGGCTTAAAAGCCGTTGCCTACACCGATATAATCCAAGTAGTACTATTAGTATTTGGTGGTTTAGTCTTAACGTATATTAGCTTAGATTTAGTATCAGATGGCAAAGGTATGCTAGCAGGGTTCACAATATTGACAGAACAAGCGCCAGAAAAATTTGACATGATATTTACAGCTGATAGTCCACACTATATAAGCCTACCGGGTTTATCAGTATTGATTGGTGGCATGTGGGTAATGAATATTTCTTATTGGGGTTTTAATCAATATATTATTCAGCGCGCATTAGCTGCTAAAGACTTGGCTGAGGCACAAAAAGGTATCGCTTTTGCGGCTTATTTGAAAATTTTAGTGCCCTTTTTTGTAGTAGTTCCAGGTATAGCGGCATCGGTGTTGTTTACTGATTTAGACCGAGCTGATCAAGCTTATCCGAGTTTAATGAACTTGATGCCAATTGGATTGAAGGGTTTAGTGTTTGCAGCATTGTTCGCTGCGATAGTGTCTTCATTGGCGTCTATGTGTAATAGCATATCGACTATCTTTACTATGGATATTTATTCTCATTTCAAAAAGAATGAAAGTCAAAGCCATTATGTGAAAGTAGGCCGAATTGTGAGCATATTAGCATTGATTATTGCGATGATATGCGCCAAACCATTGCTCGGTCAATTTGAACAAGCGTTTCAATATATACAAGAATTCACAGGTTTCTTTACCCCTGGCATAGTGGTTATTTTCTTACTGGGTATGTTTTGGAAAACTATGAATTCGATGGGTGCTATTACCGCAGCTGTCGGCTCTGCAGTGTTATCATTTATTTTAAGAGAAGTCTTTCCAGAACTGCCCTTTATGGACAGAGTGGGCATAGTATTCTTAGCCTGTATTGCACTCGCAGTTATTGTTTCCCTTGCGACCCGCAAGAACTATATTGCAGGTGGCACAGGCGTGGTTTCGTTAGATAAAGTCAATTTTGATACTAAAGGCTCTTTCAACATGCTAGGAATAGGAATAATAGTTATCCTAGCTGCCTTGTATACTATTTGGTGGTAATTCTTGTCGATGAAAGCGTTATGAAGATCTAAACTTGGCAGTGTTTTCTAAGTTCTGTAACTCGGTAAAACACTGCGCTTCGTCCACTGATATTTTATTAACAGGGCTAAAGATGAAAACGTGTCTTACTATTTGGTTGGCGTTTACAACGGGTATATTTTCCATTGCCCCAGCTGCACAGGCGTTAGACTGGCAAGATCCAGAAGTGTTTAGAATTAATAAGGAGCCAGCCCGAAGTTTTTTCTACAGTTATGACAATGCTGATGCAGCGTTTTCTAAAACACCTTGGGATCAAGCCAACCATATATTGCTCAATGGTCAGTGGAAGTTTAATTGGGTGGATTCGGTCAAAAAAAAACCAAATGACTTTTACCAAACCAATTTTGATGATAGCCAATGGGGCCAGATTGCAGTACCCGCCAACTGGGAAGTCAATGGTTACGGTACACCTTTTTATCATTCACACCAATGTTTTAAAGCTAATGCAGTACCACCCGAAATGCCCGCTCATTACAATCCTGTGGGCAGTTATCGAAAGACTTTTACCTTGCCAGATGATTGGAATACAAAACAAGTATTTGTGCATTTTGGCGCAGTTAAGTCGGCTTTTTATTTATGGGTAAATGGCCAAAAGGTGGGTTATTCACAAGACTCAAAAACTGCCGCCGAGTTTGATATCAGTAAATATCTACAAACAGGAGCAAACCAATTGGCATTGCAGGTGTATCGTTATTCTGATGGCTCTTATTTTGAATGCCAGGATATGTGGCGAGTCAGTGGCATCGAACGTGATGTATATTTGTTTAGTACCCCAAAAGCGCATATAAAGGATTTTCATGCTTACACTACCCTTACTGATAATTACAGCAAGGGTGAATTACAGCTCAGTGCTCTAATTGATAATACTCAAGACCGAGCTGTCGATGGATATCAGTTGAATGTTCAACTATTCGATCACCAGCAAAAACTACTATTCGAAAAAAAGCTAGATATTAAAAAACTTTCAGCCAATAAAAGCGAAGTCGTTGAATATAACACCAGCATCGATTCACCTCGTCTATGGAGCGCTGAAGAGCCTAATTTATATGGCTTAAAACTCACTTTATTCGATACCCAGGGCAAAGCCATTGAGCATATCGGTCATAACGTTGGCTTTCGCTCTACTGAACTTAAAAATGGCAATATATTAATCAATGGTAAACCGGTGTTATTCAAGGGGGTCAATCGCCATGAACATGATCCAGTAACCGCACATGTGGTGACCCGGGAATTGATGCTCAAAGATGTGCAGTTGATGAAACAATTCAACATTAATGCAGTTCGTATGGCCCACTATCCTAACGATCCCTATATGTATTATTTAGCTGATTTGCATGGTTTATATGTCATGGATGAGGCCAATATTGAGTCCCATGGAGTAGGCGCGGCCAATCAAGGCCCATACAACCCAGATACACACCTAGTCAACAAACCAGAGTGGGCGGCAGCCTATATTGACCGTGTGAGTAACATGTACCACGCCACTAAAAACAATCCATCAGTAGTGATGCGTTCATTAGGTAATGAATCTGGTGATGGTTCTAATTTAGAAGCCACCTATGACTGGCTGAAACAACAAGAGCCAAATAGCCCCGTCATATCAGAGCAAGCACAAATGCGCCGTCACACCGATGCCTATGGTCAAATGTATGCGCCTATTAGTGATATTGAACGATATGCTAAGCGCAAATTAGATACCACCCGTCCGGTTATTTTAATTGAATACGAACATGCCATGGGTAACTCTCTTGGAAACTTTAAAGAATATTGGGACAGTTTTGAAAAATACCCATCTTTGCAAGGTGGCTTTATTTGGGATTGGGTAGACCAAACTTTTGCTATGAAAACCCCTGAGGGTATTCCTTATTGGGGCTATGGCGGTGATTTAGAGCCAGATGCTACGGTTTCATCTTTAAGCTTTTCAGCCAACGGCTTAGTATTTGCTGATCGCACACCCTACCCTTATTTATGGGAAGTTAAAAATGTTCAGCAAAATATTGGTTTTAGCAGCAATGATATCAAATCAGGTGCGCTCACTATCACTAACAAGCATTATTTTGTTAGTTTGCAGGGACTCAGTTTGAGTTGGCAATTATTGGCTGATGGTAAACAAGTATCACAAGGAAAAACTTTGCCCCTAGGTGCCCAGCCACAGCAAAGCCAGCAAATTCAATTAGATTACGCTATACAACTGCAGCCAGATATTGAATATTTTCTGAATGTGCAAGTGATAACTGATAAACCCAATGGCTTGATCCCTAAAGGGCATATCACCGCTTGGTCACAATTGGCACTGCCATCAGTCTCAGTAATGGTAGAAAAACAACCTGAAGTAAGACTCTCAGTCAGTGATAAAAAACAAATTTATGGTTTTAAGGGTAAAGATTTTAGTTTAAGTATTGATAAAACAACGGGGTTAATTAACTCAATGGAATACTTTGGCGACGAATTATTAAAAGCGTCACCTCGACCCGATTTTTGGCGCGCGCCAACCGATAACGACTTACCTATCAAAGACTATGGCGACAAATTCGACCCATGGCAAAACGCAGGAAAAGATACTAAGTTAGTGTCGATAAAACTGACAGAAGAATCTAAGTATCAGGCAACAGTTGAAGTTGAGCATTATTTGAGTGCAATAGGTAGCCGCTACTTCACTACTTATCATGTGTTTGGCAATGGTGAAGTAAAAGTAGATGTATATTTCTATGCTGCACCACACAAAAAACAATCTGACATTCCGCGTTTGGGCACCTTATTTGAGTTAAACAAGCAATACTCCCAGGTTAACTGGTATGGACGTGGACCACACGAAAACTATGTGGACAGACGAGCATCTGCTCATATCGGTCAATATCAAAGTAATGTGGCAGATTTGTATGTGCCTTATGTGCGGCCACAAGAAAATGGTTATCGCAGTGACGTGCGTTATGTGTCGTTCCATAACCAAGACGGCAAAGGTATAACGTTTAAAGGTGCTCCGCTAATTGGTTTTGGTGCTCAATATTATGATACGGCTGATTACCACGCCAATGCTGCACAAGTAAAAGCTAAAAACCTTCACCCTCATGAACTGCCACAAAAGCAAAGAATTTATGTCAATATAGACTATATGCAACGTGGTGTAGGGGGCACTAATACTTGGGGTGCCAAACCATTACCTGATTATATTATTCCCTATTTGGACTATCAGTATTCTTATTCGTTTGTGCCTTATAACCAATCAACAAGGTAAATCATCATGAAAACAGTCGATTTGAGCACTCGTTTCTGGCAACAGGGATATCTTGTGATAGATGATTTTTTTTCAGTTGAATCGATGAATAACCTACAAAGTATCATACTCGGGCACTACGGTTTACATCCTCAATATGAGCATGAAGCCGCGTTCTTATCAAAATCAGCGACTGAGGTTATTCCTTGGTTTCCACAAAGATCTGGGGAACAAGCATTTGATGAAATTGAGCATTGCGCCAATATGCAGACGTTAACCGAGGCAATATTAGGAGAAGGTTGGAAATCACTGTATTGCATGACGATGTTTTCAAAAAAAGGCAGCAAAGGCCAAGCATGGCATCAAGACTGCCCATCCAATGATCCTCAACAATTTAACCTTAACCGCCTTGTTTATACTATGGATATTAACGACCAAGTGGGCGGAGAAGTGTTAGTGATGCCTGGCAGTCATCGGCAAGGTCAATTGCCTGCAGGCGAAGTAAACGAAAATTTTTCAGAACAAGTCATATTGGCCCCTAAAAAAGGTACTTTAGTTATAATACATGGGCATACATGGCACCGTGTTTTGCCTGTAAAAGGCGAATATCGTTTATCCACTAATTACAGAGCAATACCAGAGAACACTTCTGAGAATATCACCGACATTTGTGTTTATCGCAACATGCTATATCAATTTTCAACGTCAAAAGTATTAGAAGACAGATTAGTTTAAAGCCAACCTGACACAATCTTGGGTGAAGTAAAAGCGCTAAAAAACAGTCGATTAGGCCGACATATGCGGTTGCAAAAAATCAATGAAGTATTGTTCTGGCAGTGGATGACTCAAGTAAAAACTCTATATTTCATCACACCCCATAGAAGCGAGGATCGCTTGCTGCTCGAAACATTCGACTCCCTTCGCTATCACTTTTAATACCAAGTTACGCCCCAGTTCGATAATAGCGCGGACAATCGACAGATCAGCTGCTTGATGTTGAATATCGTGGATAAAAGAATGGTTCAATTGTGAGTTTATCTATATTAAATATTTGAAGATAGCTCTGGAATGAATAACCTGTACCAAAATCATCAATACCTAAGTGCCGCCCAAATTTTTTGAGCTGAAATAAGGTTTCAACAGCCTCATTTTCATTATGTATAATCCGCCCTTTGGACACTTCTAATTCTAATTCTTTCGCGGCTAGCCCAGTCTCCTTCAACGCATTAATCACTTAACTTTATAAGTCTTTACGGCCAAATTGAAGAGGTGAAATATTGACAGCTATAACTAAGTCAATCCATCCTAAACTCAATGGGTTTTGCGCTTGTTGACTGTTTTTAGAATAATCAGATTCGAAATGTTGTTGCTGTTTAGTAGCATAAAATTCGTACGAAGAGCGTTCTTCGTTTTATTAACGTATTATTTAATTGATGCAGCAAATCGTATGCAGGTATTTATTGCGAAATAAGCTCGAAATTTTTATTGGCGATATAATCGCTTTTGTAAAAAACCTCACTGCTGACTGCAATAACTAAAAACAATACAATGACAAATATATTGTCAATAAGCCTGACAGAGCGTTAGTTGACAATGTTATTCGACAATTGAAAAACTTATTTAAGTATCATTTATATTAGGGTGGTTGGTAAAACAACATTGCAACAAAACCATCCTCATATATTGCCCACAACCAGAACAAATTTCTAACGAGGAGGAGGCATACCGCCCATTCCTCCAGCCCCCCCCGGTGGCATCATACCTTGCATACCACGCATCATTTTTTTCATGCCGCCGCCCGACATTTTTTTCATCATTTTTTGCATCTGAGTAAATTGCTTTAGCAATCTATTCACATCTTGAATTTGTGTACCTGAGCCTGCTGCTATGCGGCGTTTACGTCCGCCTTTTATCACATCTGGACGTGTACGTTCACCTGGTGTCATAGAATTGATGATAGATTCCATTTGCACAAAGGATTTATCGTTAGCTTTTTCTTTGATCTGTGCGGTCATATTGCCCATACCAGGCATTTTATCCATCATCGACATCATGCCACCCATATTACGCATTTGCTCTAGTTGTTCTTTGAAATCCTGTAAGTCGAAGCCTTTGCCTTTTTGTACTTTTTTGGCTAGCTTCTGTGCTTTATCCTTATCGACTTTGCGTTCAACTTCTTCGATTAAGGTGAGTACATCACCCATACCCAAAATACGCGAGGCAATACGCTCTGGATGAAAGGCTTCTAGTGCATCAAGTTTTTCACCCATACCGATGAATTTAATGGGTTTGCCTGTAATGTGCCTTACCGATAGCGCTGCTCCACCTCGAGCATCACCATCCGCTTTGGTTAGGATCACACCAGTTAAAGGTAATGCGTCGTTAAAAGCCTTGGCGGTATTGGCTGCGTCTTGGCCAGTCATGGCGTCTACCACAAACAACGTTTCAATGGGATTGATAGATTTGTGTAATGCTTGAATCTCTCCCATCATCTCACCATCAACATGTAAACGACCAGCGGTATCCACTAGTAGTACATCGAAGAAGTGTTTACGGGCAAAATCTATTGCTGCATTAGCAATATCAATGGGTTTTTGATCCTCTGACGAAGGAAAAAATTCAACATCAACCTCTGCGGCTAATGTTTCGAGCTGTTTGATTGCTGCGGGACGATATACATCGACACTTACAACTAATACTTTTTTCTTTTCACGCTGCTTTAACAGCGCAGCTAACTTACCCACACTGGTGGTTTTACCTGCACCTTGTAGACCAGCCATTAATACAACGGCGGGAGGCTGAGCAGCTAAATTAAGTGATTCGTTAACCTGCCCCATCACTGACTCTAACTCTGACTGGACAATTTTAATAAAGACTTGGCCAGGATTAAGACTTTTACTGACTTCGGTGCCTACCGCACGCTCTTTCACTTGACCGATAAAATCTCTTACTACTGGCAAGGCAACATCAGCTTCAAGCAACGCCATACGCACTTCGCGTAAGGTATCTTTGATATTATCTTCGGTGAGTCGTCCTTTACCGCTAAGATTTTTAAGAGTTTTGCCTAAACGTTCGCTAAGATTTTCAAACATATACTATGCTACCAACAATTTTCTATGGGTTTATTATATAGAAGAAGCTAGCAGATAAGAATGCTCAAGCACATATCTACTTAGAGATTTTTCCAGTTAATGCTTAAAACTGAGTTGAACTATGTAATGTATCGAGGTTTAGTGTTAGTTTTAGTTTTATAATAGTCATTTGTCACCTTGTGTTTGGAAAATTTAGTTAGCAAAATGTTTATCTCAACTCTTCCCAATGTCATATCAAGAAATCTATCATGTTGATGGCTGCCATATGTTTTGTTTTTTATATCCTGGCTTCTGGCATCATCTTTTCTGGGATGTTTCAAAAAAAAGGTCCCAATAAGCTCGCAGCCATTATTAGTGTTTTGGTGGCTATGGGGTTACACATCATCATTTTAAGAAGCGGTATACTGATTGAACCTGCGATGGGACAGAATATGAGTATGCTAAATGTAGCCTCATTGGTGGGTTGGCTAATTAGCGTCACCATGCTGATAGCTTCTTTTAAATTACCCAACACTATTTTGTTACCAGTAGTATATAGCTTTACTGGCCTGATCGTTTTGCTGAGTGGTTTGATACCCAGTGCTCATGTCATACAAATCAGTGTGAAACCTCATCTATTAATACATATTAGTTTGGCCTTGTTTGCTTATGCATGTTTGGCTATCGCCTCTTTATATGCAGTGCAATTGTCTTACATCAATTTTCGCTTAAAAGAAAAAAACGCGTCTCTTTTGCATTCCTCTTTGCCTCCTTTAATGGCAGTAGAAAATATTCTATTCAAATTATTGTTAGTTGGTACTGTTTTACTGACCTTGTCATTAGTCAGTGGATTCATGTTTTTAGATAACATGTTCGCCAAAGAGCAGGCTCATAAAACTGTTCTATCACTTCTAGCATGGGGGCTGTATAGCGTTATTTTAATGGGGCATGCGTGGTTTGGATGGCGTGGGAAACCAGTAATATGGTCGACTATTTTGGGTGGAGTATTACTCACCCTAGCCTATTTCGGCAGCCGAATTGTTAGGGAAGTCATACTTAACGCTTGAATAGCATCTAAATAGCCCTTAAAGTGCGGGTTCTTTTCTACCATAGGATTTCCATAGTTGGAAGACATTGCCACCAGTAGTTTATTCATAATTCTCGGTGTTTTGATTTTACTCTCAGCATACTTTTCAAGCTCAGAAACTGGCATGATGTCCATTAATCGATATCGTCTTAAACATCTTGAGAACGAAGGGCATAAAGGTGCTCTCAGAGTACAAAAACTGTTACAGCGCCCAGACAGGCTAATTGGATTAATTCTAATAGGTAACAACCTTGTCAATATTGCGGCCTCTTCTATCGCTACCATTATTTGTATGCGCTTGTTTGGACATTTAGGTCTTGGCGTAGCAACTGCCATAACAACGCTTTCATTAACGTTAGTCATTTTAATCTTTGCCGAAGTGACACCTAAAACACTCGCAGCTTTGTACCCAGAAAGAATATCCTTTCCTAGCTCGATTATTTTATTGCCGTTACTTACTTTGCTTTACCCTCTTGTGTACTTAGTTAATGGTATCTGTAACAGTTTATTAGCACTTTTTCGAGTCAAACATACCGGTGAAGATGGCAATAGCCTTAGCCGCGAAGAACTGCGCACTGTTGTCGATGAAGCCGGCGCAATGATCCCGAAAAAGCACCAAGATATGTTAATGGGTATTCTAGACTTAGAAAACGTGACGGCTGAAGACATTATGGTACCGCGCAGCGATATTGTGTCTATCGACATTAACGACGAATGGAAAGATATTCAAAAGCAATTGGTTAACTCACAGCACACCAGAGTTTTGTTGTATCGAGATAGCATAGATGATGCGGTTGGATTTGTGCATGTCCGTGACGCGCTGAGATTACTCTCAAAAGATCAATTCACTAAAGCCACATTACTCAGAGCTGTACGAGAAATCTATTTCACACCTGAGTCCACCCCATTACATACTTTGATGTACAAATTTCAAGAGGTAAAAGAACGAATTGGGTTAGTGGTGGATGAATACGGTGATATTCAAGGTTTAGTGACGTTAGAAGATATATTGGAAGAAATTATTGGTGATTTTACCACTAGTTTTTTGCCTGACCACAGTAAAGAAGCCAATTTACAACAAGACGGCAGCGTATTGATAGATGGAAGTGCCAATATCCGTGAGCTCAATAAAGAATTAGATTGGCAATTTCCGACAGAAGGCCCTAAAACTTTAAACGGATTGATTTTGGAGTATTTGGAAGATATTCCAGAAGCAAATATCAGTTTACGTATTGCCGGCTATCCGATCGAAGTATTAGAGATGAAAGACAATATGGTGAAAACTGTGCGCGTTATACCTGAGTTCTACCGTAGTGATGAAATCAAATATTCTGAATAAATTACAGCTTGTTTTCGCTCGATCTTTTAATTTTATTTTTTAGGTACTCTACTTTTACGTCCAAGTTTAACAGGCGATCATACATCCTCTGAAGCTCATCATCGTGAGTCAGTTGCGATTTATTTACATCGGAACCCAAGGTTTGTTGCAAAACAGCTGGTAAACTTTTTCTGAGCATACGCTATATACCGGTACCTCAATCAGTTTTTTTAAGGTTAATTGACTCAATTTCTCAGTATTTAAACCGGGTGATAAATACGTTCTATATTGCCAGCCCCGGCAGCGAGATCATAATCAATGATGACTATACTAGAGGTATCAAATAACATAGATTTTTTATCAACGTGTACTTCTTCCAAAAAGTAACTCACAAACGGCATATGACTGACAACCAAAATAACATTTGGTTTTGATGGTGTTTCAAACAATGCATTAATGAAATCATGAGCGACTTTAGGATCGCCCTCAGGTATCACATCCTCACAGATTTGCTTTTCTATCACTTTAATTTGTTTACTGAGTTGCTCATATGTTTGCTGGGCACGAACATAACTGCTTAATATGGCAATATCGACTGCCACACTCGCCCCTAGGTAATCGTTCAACCATTTACCTGCTGTAATAGCTTGTTTTTCACCTAAGCGGGTTAAATTTCGGGTATTGTCCTGCACTCGAAATCTTTCAGCTTCGCCATGACGCATGATAATTAACTTCATAATTCTCGCGGAATATATTTTAACATTTGACTCTCTTGTTTCTAATATAACAAAAAATATAATTAAAAATCTGCACCTTTAAAAAATTAGTTTATGCTTGCAAAGTCTTTCAACACAGGGAAAGAGAATTTTGCTTAAAAGTGCCTACGATAATCGGCAATTTAACCATATTGAATTGGATAACGGCTTGCGAATTTTGTTAGTGCAAGACCCAAATTGTGTGAAAAGTGCCTGCTCTGTTACCTTCAACGTGGGGCACTTCAATGATGACAAAGATTGTCATGGCATCAGTCACTTATTGGAGCACATGCTATTTTTGGGTAACGATGAGTTCACGCAAGCCAACGCGTTTAATGATTTCATTGCCACCCACGGGGGCAGTATTAATGCGTTAACAGGTACAGAATACAGCAGCTATTTTTATGAAATTGTAGCTGAATATGAACAACAAGCCTTAACGCATTTATACGCAATGCTCAGTAAACCTTCTTTTTGCGAGTCTCTTATCGAAAAAGAAATCAATGCGATAGACGCCGAATTTTTATTAAAACAAAAAGACGATTTAAAACGTCTTTATCAAGTGCATAAAGAAACATGCAACCCTGCTCACCCTTTTAGTCAATTTTCTGTGGGTAATCACCAAACATTCGAGCCATTTAGTCCATCCCAACTCAAACAAAAATTACAGTGGATGTTTGAGCGTTTCTACCAACCTCAAAATGCTTGTTTGTGCTTAGTTAGTCAGCAACAGCTGTCAATCAGTGAAGAATCTGTTCGTCAACATTTTACTAAGTGGCCTTCAAATAATAAATTACCTAGCGAACCGCTTCCAGCACTTTACCTTGAGCAAAACCTAGGTGTGCAGATCAATATTTTGCCTTTACAAAAAGTGCGAAGAATGATTTTAACCTTTGCACTTCCCCAGCAACATTCTCACTACAGAAGTAAGCCTTTAAATGTCCTAAGCCATATTTTAGGTGATGAAGGTGAAGGGGGTTTATTACATTTTTATAAAACAAAAAATTGGGCCACTAGCTTAAGTGCCGGTGGTGGCATTGAAGGTAGTACTTTTAAGGACTTCAATATAAACCTTCAGCTTACAGACGAAGGTATTAAATATGCCGACGAAGTGATAACAGCGATTTTCTCATATATACAATTAATCAAAGAAAACGGTATTGCAAACTGGAGAATAAAAGAAACTGCCAACCTCAATCAACTCATGTGGGACTTCCCCAATCAAGCAAAAGCGATTGACGAAGCATCACACTTCAGTCATTCCATGTTCGAATACCCACCACAACACTTAATCGCAGGCGATTATATTCTGGATAAACCTGCAGTGGGTATTGTCTTACACATGTTAGGGTTTTTCTACCCCAAAAATATGCGTGTAAAAATAATTCATCCCCTTGTCAAAACCACTCATAACGCCAAATGGTATAATACGCCTTATAGTGTTGTTCCCATTGGAGCAAAACGCCTAACGTCTTTTCTAAGCGGTAATTGGCAATCAAGCTTTGTGCTACCAAAGGCCAATCAATTTATACCCCCTTGCAAACCATTAAAACCCATTGCCCCTGAATTTATTGTTCCCAAAAAGATTATTAGCAAAAATGGATTAGACATTTGGTATGGACAAGACGATAAATTTCATCAGCCCAAGGGAGATTGTTTTTTAACCTTTGATTGCCAAGCTGTAAATGAAGGCATTGATGTCACAACGACTAAAAGATTATGGGTAGCGTTGTTAAACGAAAAGCTTAACCAAAAATATTATCAAGCGAACCTCGCGGGCTTGCATTTTCATTTATATTCTCACCAAGGAGGTTTTTCTCTGCAAACTAATGGGTTTAGTACAAACCAGTTAGGGTTCTGTAGCAATATTTTGAACGAAATAGTTGCCAATAAAGATTTTTCTAGTGGCTTTTCTCAGGTGAAAGCCAAACAATATCAGGGCTTATCTAATGCACTATTAAACAAACCCATCAACCGTCTTTTTTCAAAACTTTCTGTTCTTATGCAACAACAAAACCACGACCCAGCAGAAATGGCTCAGGTCATGCAAAATTTAACACCTGATGATGTATCGGTCACTAAAGAAAAGTTACTTAATCAATTTCATTTAGAAGGACTGATATTTGGTGATTGGAGTAAGGATGAAGCATACAGTTTCAGTACTGATATCAAGAAATTCAGAATGCAGCATGCAACATATGCCAAAATTCACAGGGGTGTAGCAGATATTAGACACGGTAGAGTCATTTCCTACCAAGTGGAATGCCAACATAAAGACTCCGCTGTTGTCATCTACTTTCAGGCCCCTGACATGAGTCTCAAAAATGTGGCCCTGACCATACTTGCAGAACAATTAATTGCCTCCCCATTTTTTAATCAACTGCGCACCGATAAACAACTTGGTTACTTAGTCGGTAGTGGCTACATACCCTATAATCAGCATCCTGGTATAGGCTTTTACATTCAGTCACCTTATCATCCTGTTGAGTACCTTATTGATGCAATCCATGTATTTCTTCATAAAATCGTTGAAAATATTAACCAATATAGTCATGTATGGGATGCGCTCAAACAAGGCGTGATGCAACAATTAATGGAGAATGACACAAATCTAAGTATGAAAAGTCAGAGGTTGTGGATAGCCATAGGCAATCAAGATAGAACATTCACATACAACTCTCAAATGACCCAAACTATCTTAGATATTGATTTTTATGAACTCAAGTCCTACCTGATTTCACTCGTATCCCGACAAGGTTTTGGAGAAGCCATATTGTTCAGCTCAGGACAACATGCCCCTATTTCATTTAAAACCGAAGTCATAACCAACATTCAGCGTTTTAAATCCAACAGCCAATATCTTTGATATTGATGTGAATCAGCTGAAAAAACAGCAAATAACCACTTTTCTCAATAAGACGCCCGTTTTACAAGATTAATACTTGTAGCCGCTCTATAATTTATAGTGCTAAATACGGATATTAAGCCATTTAAGTTTAAGTATAAGTATGAAAAGTTAATTACTACCTTTGGGTGAGAAGTGTATATTCGCAATTATTAACATTCCGCAGATTTTTTTTGACCAAGTTATTTTGGCTTTTTTAGTTACCTGCGTCCATGGGGTAAACAATGTCTTTGTTAAATACTCTAAGCCTGAAGGCTTAATACAAATACAGTCACTAACAGTTTAGAAGACACTAATGGGTTTATGTGGTTTAGCACTTTTGAAGGCCTAAGCTGTTTTGGTGGCTATGAGTTCAAAAACTATCGGCATTCTCATAAAAAGCCCCATTTCTTACAGAATGATTTCACTAAAAAATTACTTTTAGACTCACAAGGTAACCTTTGGGTAACCACCCAAAACGGACTAGCAAATTACAATCCCTTAAAAGATAATTTTACCAATTATAATAAAGATAATAGTGATATAAAAAATCGGCCGCAAGCGTCCGAGTTTAAAACAGCCCCAACGGTTTGGCGTCCATTTCTTTTTTATCCAGCCCGATTAGTTGGTTTTGAACATATTTTCTGGTGGTCTCTTCATTCGCATTATCAATGGTTTCAAAAAAATAGCTATGTGTCCAAAGCTTACCACCCAAAAGTATCATTTCTTGAGCTCTCGATATAACTTAAAAAACTCTCTCGCTGGGATGCTTTTTATAACTTGCATTACATGAATAGGAGCTATTTTTGGTTCGCCTTTGAAAACTATGTGAATGTGATCTTCTGGGATTGCTAACTCTTGAATATCAAAATTGTATTCATATGCTATCTTGTGAATAATAGCTTCATCACTTCACGATAATGCTCAAAAAATACTTTGTAAGGATACTTCAGTATCCAAACAAAGTGATACATTAATCGATATACGTGATGTGTATTTCTCTGAAGTTACATATGGTGGAAAGCATAAACTGGAAAAGACCCACTTTGCACTGTTCAGCAAAGGGGTGAAGCCGTAAGGATTGTGCTCCGCTGGTTAAAACCAAAATTCATTACATCCAATAATATTCACTTAAGTCATAACCAAGAAATAGGCTGGCACCTTGGCAATGCCTGCTAATGTTGAGTTTTAATTTTATTAAATAAAATATATCCAACCCAACTTTGCAATAAGAAAGTTAGGTTGAATATAAAAAAAGGCTGCTATATCAACTTACTTAGTAAAAAGAACGACCTTCCTCAAGCATCTTTTTCAAGCTATGAGCAGGGGTAAACTTATCGCCAAATAACCCTTGATAATGCTCTAACC
>Ga0209199_1000431_pt1 | contig 60516 bp, 52 predicted proteins | sample COGITO_mtgs_1105_7_FD_184805 | JGI IMG/M metagenome (GOLD analysis project Ga0209199, IMG submission 184805) | Pelagic marine microbial communities from North Sea - COGITO_mtgs_110523 (SPAdes) (version 2) | ecosystem: Environmental > Aquatic > Marine > Epipelagic ... | reverse complement strand
CAGTGCCTCATGCCCATGTAGTGACTTCAACTACCCATAAAACATTGCGCGGTCCCCGCGGTGGTATAGTGCTGACAAATCATGAAGATATTGCCAAAAAGGTAAACTCAGCTCTGTTCCCCGGCAGTCAGGGTGGTCCCCTGTGTCATGTGATTGCTGCCAAGGCAGTGGCCTTTAAAGAAGCGGCCAGTGATGAGTTTGTTGAGTATCAAAAGCAGGTCGTAGCCAATGCCAAAGCCATGGCGGCCACCTTTATGGAGCGCGGAATTAACATTGTCTCCAACGGCACCGAAAATCATCTGATGCTGGTCAGCCTGATTGGCAAGGAATACACAGGTACAGATGCAGACCGCGCCATGGGCGAAGCCTTTATCACGGTCAATAAAAATGCTGTTCCCAATGACCCGCGCTCTCCATTTGTAACCTCTGGTCTGCGCGTGGGCACCCCAGCCATAACCACCCGCGGTTTTGGTGTTGACGAAACTGTGCAGCTGACGCACTGGATGTGCGATATTCTCGATAGTCTGGAAAATGGTACCTCCGAGCAGGTGATTGCTGAGGTAAAAGAGAAGGTGTTAGCGGTTTGTAAGCTTTTCCCGGTTTACGGATAGGCTTTGCCAACCAGTCTAAAAACCGCCATTATAAGGCGCCATTATAAAGCCCCACTGTGATGGGGCTTTTTTTTGATCTCTGATAAACGGAGTGGGATACATGACTGACCCGGAATTGCGACTGGCTGCCACGGCTGTACTTTTGCGCGATACAGAGCAGGGTATGGAAACCCTGTTGCTGCGGCGCAATGCCAAGCTGGCATTTGCCGCTGGCGCCTGGGTATTCCCCGGCGGCGCCATAGATCCGCCGGAGATTGATGCTGCAGATACCCAGATGCAGGCGGCAAGAGTGGCTGCCGTGCGCGAAGTGGAGGAAGAGTGCGGGTTGCAAATTGCCGAGCAGGAGCTGGTCCACTTCTGCAACTGGACAACGCCAATCGGCGAGAGCCGTCGCTTTGCCACCTGGTTTTTTGTCGCTCAGGCTCAGCGCAGCTCTTTAGATGTGGTTATTGATGATGGCGAAATACATGAATTTCAGTGGCTGAGACCTCAGCGGGCCGTTGACCTTCATCATGCCGGAGAGCTCAGCATGATGCCTCCCACCTACCTGTCTATGCGCCTAATCTCCCACTACCAGACCGCAGCGGAGGCATGTGAGCGTCTGGCACAGCGCATCCCCTATGAGGTTACTCCCATCCTTTGCGAATCCGAGCAGGGAATAGTCTGTATCTATCCGGGAGATGCCGGCTATGAAACTGCGGATTTAGTGCTGCCAGGGCCGCGTCACAGGTCTTTATTTTCCGGACAGGGCACCCAATATATTCACTCCGGCTCAGATGTCTCTGAACCAGCCATGGATCAACCCTGAGAGCAGGAATTGAGGGTCGTTTAATGGCGCTTAAATAACCATAGTTTGTGTTAAACTACGCCACCAAATTTTTGATGTGTTGCTATGTACTGTCCATTCTGTAATGCCGATGATACCAAGGTCGTAGATTCGCGCCTGGTCGCCGATGGTGGGCAGGTGCGTCGTCGTCGCGAGTGTGTAGATTGCAGCGAACGTTTTACTACCTATGAGTTGGCGGAATTAGTGATGCCCAGGGTGATCAAGACCGATGGCAGCCGCGAATCCTTTGACGAAGATAAGCTGCGTGCAGGCCTGCAGCGAGCCCTCGAAAAACGCCCAGTGTCCATCGAGAATATCGAAGTCTCCCTCTCGCAAATCAAACATTTTCTGCAGGTCACCGGCGAGCGAGAAGTTTCATCGCGCATTATCGGGGAAGAGGTGATGCGCCAGCTGCGGGAGCTGGACGAAGTGGCCTATGTGCGCTTTGCCTCAGTCTACCGCAGTTTCCAGGACCTCAGCGAATTCCAGGATGAGCTTAATCGCCTAACCGCTAAAAAACCTGATTCGGCTGACCAATAATGAGCACTATTGATCGCGAGATGATGTCGCGAGCCCTGCAGCTTGCTGCCAAGGGCCGCTATACCAGTTCTCCGAATCCCTCGGTCGGCTGTGTTATCGCCAGAGACGACGCGATAATTGGCGAAGGTTATACCAGACCAGCTGGTGGCAATCACGGCGAGATTGAAGCCTTGCAAGAGGCGGGCAATGCCTCCGGCGCCACCGTCTATGTCACATTGGAGCCCTGTAGCCACCAGGGCAAAACCGGCCCCTGTGCCGACGCCCTGATTGCCGCCGGAGTCAACCGCGCAGTGGTAGCCTGTGAAGACCCCAACCCAGCGGTTGCCGGGTCGGGCATACAAAAGTTGAAAGATGCCGGTATCGAAGTTGCACTTGGTCTCTTGGAAGATCAGGCGCGCGAGAGCAATAAAGGATTTATCAAACGTCACGAGCAGGGCACACCCTGGGTGACAGTAAAGATGGCGGCAAGCCTGGATGGTCGCACCGCCATGGCCAGCGGCCAGAGCCAGTGGATTACCACACCAGCAGCCCGCGCCGATGTGCAGCGTCTGCGCGCCGAGCAATGTGCAATTATTACCGGTATTGGCACGCAAAAAATGGACGATCCGTCCCTGACAGTGCGTATAACCCGCGAGGATGTTGGCGTTGAAGACGAGCTGAGGCAGCCCCTGCGTGTGGTGGTAGATGCCAAACTGCAGATGTCGCCCGAGGCGCGCATGTTCCAGCAGCCGGGTGACACTCTGGTGGCAACATTGGATGGAGCAGAACAGCGAGAGAAGTCTGCTGCTTTGGCAGCGGCTGGCGCCGAGGTGATTTTTTTACCTGCTATGGGTGAGCATATTGATTTACATGCGCTGCTGGCAGATTTGGCAGGGCGTGGCTGCAATCAGGTTTTAGTGGAAGCTGGTGCTGGTTTGGCTGGTGCCTTTATTGCTGAGGGTTTGCTGGATGAGCTGGTGTGCTATTGGGCTCCAAAGCTATTTGGCAATGAAGCGCGGCCTATGTTTAATTTGCCGATCGAGACGATTGATGCTCATTTGGCCTTATCGATCAGGGATATTCGTCAGATTGGTGAGGATATCAGGGTGAGGTTGTATCCGGATAAGGATTATTGATTTTTCGGCTGGGACTGTAATTAGGTAGCAAAGTTATAAAAACGGCATTTAGAACGCCGATGTTAGATTAGGGTTGCCGCAACCCTTGTGACTCATTAGATTTAAGTAAAAGGTGAAAAGTTATGTTCACAGGAATTATCAGCGCCATCGGCGATATCGCAGACCTAGAACAGCGCGGTGGCGATGTGCGCCTTACAATCCGCACCGGCAATCTGAGTCTGGCCGATGTCCAACTTGGTGACAGCATCGCCTGCAACGGGGCCTGCCTAACCGCCGTTGAACTGACCGGTGAAGGCTTTATAGCAGATGTATCAGTAGAAACATTAAACCTGACCACCATCAGCAACTGGAAAACCGGCAGCCGTATCAATCTGGAAAAAGCCATGCAGGCCAGTGATCGCTTTGGCGGCCATATTGTTTCCGGCCATGTCGACGGCATAGGCGAAGTAGTCTCCCTTGAAGAAGACGCAAGATCATGGCGCTTCCGCATTCGTGCGCCTCGCGACCTCGCCAAATACATTGCTCACAAAGGCTCAATCACATTAGATGGCACCAGCCTGACGATTAATAAAGTCGAAGGCTCAGAATTTGAATTAAATATTGTCCCCCATACCATGACCCATACCGTGATGGGTGACTACCAAGTAGGTACCCAGGTCAATTTAGAAGTAGATCTGGTCGCCCGTTATTTAGAGCGACTGCTACTGGGTGACAAAGCAGCAGATCAATAAGAAATAATAGCAAGACGCAATACAGCCGAAGAGAAGAGAAAATGGTACTTAACACAGTAGAAGAATTACTCGAAGATATCCGTCAGGGCAAAATGGTCATCCTGATGGACGACGAAGATCGCGAGAACGAAGGTGATCTGGTTATGGCAGCGCCCATGGTGCGGCCACAGGACATCAACTTTATGGCCACCTATGCCCGTGGACTGATCTGCCTGACATTAAACGAACAGCGCTGCAAACAGCTCGAGCTGGGCATGATGGTCGAAGGTGATACCAACCAATCCAGCCATGGCACCCCGTTTACACTGTCCATCGAAGCCGCTGAAGGTGTTACCACGGGTATCTCCGCAGCAGATCGTGCGCGCACAGTACAGGCCGCAGTAGCCGCCAATGCCAGGCCCGAAGACATAGTCCAGCCCGGCCATATTTTCCCCTTAAAAGCTCAGCCCGGTGGCGTATTGAGCCGGGCAGGCCATACCGAAGCTGGCTGTGACCTGGCACGTATTGCCGGCTTTGAGCCCGCCGCCGTAATTGTCGAGATTATGAACGAAGATGGCACCATGGCCCGCCGCGATGATCTGGAGGTCTTTGCTGAAAAGCATCAGCTAAAAATTGGCACCATCGCCGACCTGATTCACTACCGGCTGGTGACAGAGAAAACCACCCAGTGCATCAATGAACGACAGGTAAACACCCAGTTTGGTGAATTTACTCTAAAGACCTATTTGGATAACGCCCGCAATGAAAAACACTTTGCGCTGGTAAAAGGTGATGTGTCTGGAGAGGAAGCCGCGCTTGTACGTGTGCATATTAATCGCTCCGCTCGCGACCTGCTCGCCCTTGAGTCAGACGCCGGCTTTAACACCTGGTCATTCCATAAAGCCATGGCAGCTATTGCTGAAGAGGGGCGCGGTGTTCTGGTACTGCTCTACTATCCTGAGAGTGCCGAGGATATCGATGAAAACATAGCAATGATCCTGAGCCCCAGCAGCAGTAAGACACAGCCGGCCAGCGAAGTGGTTTATCAGCAAGTGGGCACAGGCTCGCAGATTCTGATGGACCTCGGCGTTCACAAAATGCGACTGATGAGTGCGCCCTTCAAATTTACAGGCATCTCTGGCTTTGATCTTGAAGTCGTAGAGTACGTCGACTGCAAATAGCGGAAACAGGAAATAATAATGAGTGAATTTAGACCTGAAGAAGGTAAGTTTAATCTCGGCGAGGTGCGCATCGCGGTGATTGCCGCACGCTGGAATGCAGAGATAACCGATGGCCTGTTAAACGGTGCTGTGCGCGCACTGGCCCGCCATAATATCAGCGGTGCTGCTGTCGAAGAATACCGGGTTCCAGGCGCCTTTGAGCTGCCTCTGGCCGCCCAGCGCGCAGCGCGCACTGGTCGCTTTGACGCCATTATTACCCTGGGTTGCGTTATTCGCGGCGACACACCGCACTTTGATTATGTATGCTCAGAGACTACCCGCGGTATTGGTGAAGTGGGTTTAAATGAGAACCTGCCCGTTGCCTTTGGTCTGCTGACCACAGATAACCTGCAGCAGTCACTGGATCGCTCTGGCGACAATGAAGAGAATAAAGGCGAAGAGGCCGCACTGACTATTTTGGAGATGCTGGCGGTCTTCAAACAGATGCAGAGCGCCGAATAATATGTCAAAACCCAAACAAAAACAGAAAGCCCGCAGACTGTTGGTGCAGGCACTGTACTCATGGGATGTGGGCGGTACAGATCTGGTTGATATAGAAGCGGAATTTCATGTCGACAATGATATGAGCAAAGTAGATACCGGCCTGTTTCACGATATTTTATTTGCTGTGCCCAAGCATCTCGCTGAGATAGATGCCAGCTATGCACCGCATCTGGATCGCGAGAACAGGGACCTGGATCCAGTTTCCAGAGCAGTGCTGCGTATCGCCAGCTACGAAATGCTTTACAGTATCGATGTACCTTATAAAGTGGTGATCAACGAGGGTGTCAATCTGGCCAAAACCTATGGCCCCACCGATGCCTTTAAGTTTATTAACGGTGTTTTAGATAAAGTGGCTGTTGATAAACGCGCCATAGAGGTCGCGGCCAATAAACGGAAGTAGCAGGCTCGGAGCCAGCGAGGGGGAAAGTCTGTCACAGCCAGAGAAAACAGATTCCAGCGAGTTTGATTTAATCGCAACCTACTTCAAAGACCTCACCGGTCAGCGAGGAGTGGCCCTGGGCATTGGCGACGATGCAGCCCTGCTGAATATGGCGGCTGGCCAGCAGCTGGTGGTTGCCACAGATACCATTGTTGAGTCCGTGCATTTTCCGCCTCAGGCTACCGCAGAGCAAATAGCCACCAGAGCACTCTGCGTCAATCTCAGCGATATGGCTGCCATGGGTGCCAGGCCCAGATGGTTTACTCTGGCTCTAACCCTGCCCAGATCACTGGCCAACGCCAAGTGGCTGGAGGGCTTTAGCCAGGGACTGGCCGCAGTGGCCGAACAATATGATATTGCCCTGATTGGTGGAGATACCACCGCCGGACCCCTGACTATCAGCCTTACCCTAATGGCCGAGGTGCCAGGCTCTGAAGCGCTGCAGCGCAATGGCGCCAAGCCCGGCGATGCCATTTATGTGACCGGAACTCTGGGAGATGGAGCAGCCGCGCTTGAGATGATCAATAGCAGTGACTTAACTCATAGTAAGCGATTACTAACTCGATTCTATCAGCCTCAGCCCCGGATCGAGGCAGGCATTAGGCTGCGCAATATCGCCACTGCCTGTATTGATATTTCCGATGGCCTGATTGCCGATCTCGGCCATATCTGTATGGCCAGCGGCGTGCGCTGCAATATACAGACAGAACTGCTACCTGTTCATCAAGAAATACAACAATTATGGCCTGAGCAGGCCCCGGATTGGGCGCTGACTGGTGGTGATGACTACCAGCTATGTTTCACTGTTCCCTCGTCTTATCGGCAAACAGTTGATCAGTGGATAGAGTCGGGCGACTTTGATGCCACAATGGTGGGTCAAATACTGGCACCAGATAGCAGCAATAACCTTGTTATAGTAGATGGCGACGCATCTCCAGACATAAAAAGAGGGTTCGATCATTTCAGCCATTAATCCCAGCCCCGCCGAGCTTATGCGCTCACCAACGCTAATGCTAGCCTTTGGTTTTGGCAGTGGCCTGTCCAGATATGCACCAGGCACTCTGGGTACCATCGCAGCCATTCCCCTGTGGTGGCTATTAACTCAGCTGTCTCAACCCCTATATCTGGGTTTGGTGCTGGTGGCGGCTATTGTCGGCGTCAGCATCTGCGGCAGAGCGGCTGAGCAGTTGGGGGTGCATGACCATGGTGGTATTGTCTGGGATGAATTTGTCGGCCTATGGGTGGCAATGGCCTTTTTGCCGGTAAGCCCCGTATCACTGGTGTTGGGATTCTCTCTGTTCAGATTTTTCGATATTGTAAAACCCTGGCCCATCAGTTGGCTGGACAAAAATATATCCGGTGGTCTGGGTATAATGATTGACGATATCGCTGCTGGCCTGGCGGCAGGCGGAACTGGTTGGTTGCTTCAGGTTTATATTATCGGCAACCTATAGCTCTAACCAATAATCTCCCGGCGTGGCCAAGAATAATAATGTAAAGGAATGAATGAGTGAAAGATAAGCTTAAAGCCCTGGCTGTGGTTTTTGTTGCGCTATTTGTAGCCCTGATGATGAACCTATTAAAACCTGAGGCTGCCAAGTCTCCGCAGCCAGAAGCGGCCATTGCGGTTAAGACGGCCATCGCCAATGCAGCTCAGCTAGAGATGCGGGTCGAGTCTCAGGGCGTCGTTAAACCCAGAACAAGAACCTCTCTGATATCGGAAGTCTCTGGCGCAGTATTGGAAGTGGCCGATGCCTTTGTGGTGGGCGGAACCTTTAAGGCCGGCGATAAGCTGCTAAAAGTCGACCCAACGGACTACGAAGTTGCAGTGCAGCGCGCGCAAGCCAGATTAATTAGCTCCAAAGCACAGATGGAGCTTGAGAAGGCCCGCTCCGCCCAGGCGCAAAAAGAATGGGCCATCACCGGACGACCCCTATCAGAAGCTCCTCAGCTGCTACTTCGCCGACCCTATCTACTGGAGGCAGAAGCCAATCTTCTGCAGGCAAAAGCGGAATTAAGGCAGGCCAACATTAAACTGCAGAAAACTATTATTCGAGCACCTTACGCAGGGATGGTATCCAAAAAGCTCGCTGATGTGGGCCAGTTTGTGGCTATGGGTACACCGATTGGCGAGACCTTTGCAATTGATTTTGTCGAAGTGAGACTGCCGCTCACGGAGAGTGACTTAACCATGATGGATGGCTTGTCGGCGAACGGTTCGCTGACCGACAAGGAGGTAATCCTGAGTGGCACTGTTGATGGCCAGACTACATCCTGGGTGGCACGTGTTGAGCGCTCCGAAGGCGTGGTGGATGAACTCAACCGCTCCCAGTATATAGTGGCCAGAGTGGCTGATCCCTACGGTCTGGCGGATGATAGCACCAGTACCAACACGCCACTGCGGGTTGGTACCTTTGTCAAAGCATCTATTGAAGGCAAGGTGCTCGAGAATGTATTTGCAGTGCCACGAAGCTCGTTGCTTGAAGGTTCAAGAGTTGGATTAGTTGATAGCAACGATCTGCTGAGAATTGTTTCCGTGCAAGTCGCCTCTGCTGACGACAATTATTATTATATTTCTGCCGGTCTGGATAATGGCAACCAGATTGTCACCAGCGCCCTTGGAACCCCAATTGAAGGGTTGAAACTAAGGATCAAAAATAGTCCTGCTACAGGAGTATCCCAGTGATCACCAAGAATATCGGGGGACTTATAGGCTGGTTTACCAGCAACCCCGTAGCGGCCAATCTGGCCATGATCCTTATATTTTGTGCGGGCGCATTATCACTGACCAACATCAGTAAAGAAATGTTTCCCCGCACTGAAACTCGAATGATTAGCATCAGTGCCCCCTACCCAGGCGCGGCACCAGTTGAGGTTGAAAAAGGCGTAATTCTGCCGATGGAATCCGCTCTTGAAGGGTTGCAGGGCATCAAAAAAATAACATCCGATGCGAACCGAGATTTTGCCAGAATCATACTTGAGATTGAGGCAAATGAAGATATCAATGAAGTCATGACACTGGTCGAAAATCGAATTGACGGTATTACTAATCTTCCCGATGATCTGGAAAAGCCCAGTGTGCAGCGCGCTCAGCGCAATTTATGGGCTCTTGGTGTCTCTGTTTACGGTGATATGACCGAGCGGCAAAAAAAGCTGCTGGGCGATGAGGTTTATGATGGAATCCTCGCATTGGGCCCAGTGAAAGAGGCTTCACTTTGGGGCGCTGGCCGGTATGAAATCTCAATTGAGGTGAGAGAAGATCGTCTCAAAGAACTAAACCTGACTCTCAGTGAAGTGGCCTCTGCAGTCCGCTCTTCATCTCTAGACCTTCCTGCTGGCATGATCAGAACAGAAAGCGGCAATGTGCTGGTTCGCACAGAGGGCAAATCTTATTATGGTAGTGATTTCGAAAATATTATTGTGCGAAGTGACCCGGATGGAACCCAGTTGCTGCTGTCGGATGTGGCCAATGTAAGGGATGAGTTTACCGAAAGCATTTACACCAACCGATTTGATCGACAAAGCGCCTTCACCGTTGGTGTGTTTTCGCTGGAAGGTCAAAATCTCCTGGATATCAGCCAAGCCGTTCATCAATATGTGGAAGATAAAACCAGCAGTCTTCCCCAAGGTATCAGCATTGCAGTGTTCAATGACGAGGCCTACTATCTAAATGGTCGCCTGAGCATGATGTCTGAAAACCTGCTGATGGGAGGATTTTTGGTCGCCTTGGTCCTTGGCATGTTTCTTAATCTCAAGGTAGCGTTTTGGGTAATACTGGGCATTCCCGTCAGCTTTGCCGGTGCATTTTGGCTAATGCCCTTGGGTGGCGTCACCGTAAATATCATGAGTCTATTTGCCTTTATTATGGTGCTTGGCATCGTGGTGGATGATGCCATCGTGATTGGTGAAAGTGTCTACAGTGAAGTGAAAGCCGATTACAAACGCGTCAGTGCCTCAGGTCAATTAACGGGCGTTTATACAGCGTCGACTGAAACCGTTATTCAGGGCGTCAAGAGAGTGGCGACCCCATCGACCATTGGTGTGTTGACGACCATGGCGGCCTTCGCCCCCATTATTTTTATTGGCGGTAGTTTCGACGGATTTACCAGGGCCATTGGCATAGTTGTGATTCTATGTCTGATGTTCTCATTAATTGAGTCTAAACTGATTCTTCCGGCGCACCTTGTTGGCCTTAAATTTGGCGAGCAAGGCAAAGGGGTGATTGGCGTCATTACAAGCTATCAGCGATCAATTGCCAGAGGCCTTGAGGATTTTATTGAAAATATCTATCGGCCAGGCCTGAAAAAAGCACTGGTAAATCGCTATGTCACGCTGGCGGCTTTTCTGGGTATTCTGATTATTGTATTAGGCGCAGTCAGCAGTGGTATCGCCAGATTTGAATTCTTTCCCAATGTTCCGGGAGACGATGCTCGTGCCAATATCGTAATGCAGGATGGAGCCTCTGCTGAAAGTCTTAACGAAACTGTCGATATTATTGAGCACTCAATTATTGCGATTGACCAACAGTACCGAGATGAAAATCCCAACTCCAGGGGCCTGGTTCAGCATGTCAGCTTCTTTGTTCGCGACGATACCAATGTATCCTTCAGGTTAGTACTTACCAAGTCAGAGTATCGCTCGGTGAGTGCTGTTGAAATTGCCCGACGCTGGCGTGAAGCTGTTGGTCTGTTGCCTGATGTGCGTGAGCAGCGTTACTCTGCCACTGACGGTCCCTCTGGCGCAAAGATAAGCCTCTCTCTGTCCGGCTCAGATCCCGAGCAGCTAACTAATGCGGGCATTGAGCTGCAACAGTATTTAACCCAGTTCCCCGGCGTCTATGATATTTATAATTCTCAGGGATCGGGCAGTAAAGAGGTTCTTATTAAATTAAAACCCTATGCCAGTCAGGTAGGGGTCACTTTGAGAGATGTGGCTGTCCAGGTGCGGCAGGCATTTTATGGCGAGGAAGTGCAGAGAATCCAGCGTGACTCTGACACCATAAAAGTCATGGTCCGGTATCCAATCGAAGACCGCCGCTCTATCGCCACTCTCGAAAATATGCTGATCCGCACCGGCAATGGCCAGGCGATAGAAATAGGGCAGGTTGCCGATATTAGTTTGGGCTTGGGCCTGACGTCCATCGACAGACTAGATCGCAAGCGAACGGTAACCATTACCGCGGAAGTTGAAGAAGACAGGGTACAGAGCGGCGACGTTGTTAGAGACGCCCGAACCAAGTTTATTCCCCAGCTGTTGGAAAAATATCCCAGCGTCGGGTTTAGGCTCAGTGGTGGCACTCAGGAGCAGGGTGAATTATATATCAAGATGGGGATTGCCCTTCTTTCCTCTCTGTTTATGATCTATGGTTTGCTGGCTGTTCCATTGCGCTCATATCTGCAGCCCATTGTTATTATGTCAGTGATTCCGTTTGGGTTTATCGGCGCGGTTGTTGGGCATATCCTCTTTGGTATGTCCGTTAATATGTTATCCATTTTTGGCATTATTGCCCTTGCCGGGGTTGTGGTGAATGACAGCCTGATACTGGTGGAGTTTGCCAACCGGGGCAAGGCTGAGGGACTCAGCGCTGAAGACGCGATTATAAATGCGGGCACCAAGCGATTCCGCGCTATTTTGCTGACCACATTAACAACATTTGTCGGGTTGCTACCCCTGCTGTTTGAAACCAGTGTGCAGGCGCAGTTTGTTATTCCAATGGCGCTGTCACTGAGCTTTGGTATTCTGTTTGCTTCGTCTATCACATTGCTGCTGATTCCCTGCCTGTATTTAGTGGTCGAGAAAAACCATAGGTTTGTGAGCATTATGCTATTGCTGCCTCTGCTGATTGCGGCCAGCTACTTTTTTGTATTTATCGGCATTATATCGATGGCTCTGTTTTTGAGTATTGCCATGCTATTGCTAATTATTGGTGTGGTTCTGTTTGTGGTTAAATTCTTCGGGTATTTCCCTGAGCCTCAGGCCCAAAGCTAAAACAACCTGTAGAGATTATTCGCAACTGCTATAGTTAAGGGGATAAAAAAGCAGTCAACAGCATCCAGGAACAGGATGCTCGATACAATCAAAGGAAGGATAGTCTCTCTTGAAAAAGAAGTTATTGCCAATCGCGATTATTGGCATCGCAGCCATAATCTCAATCGCCATGAACCTCCTAAAGCCTGCACCATTAAAGGCTGATTCTGTAAATGCCTCTATTGCCGTCAAAACCCAGATATTGCAGAGCGGGCGAGCTGTGCTGTCGGTTGAATCTCAGGGCACGGTTGAGCCACGCACAAGCAGTTTATTGACCTCAGAGGTCTCCGGCAGAGTATTAAAAGTATCGCCGCAGTTTGTGGTGGGCGGCGTGTTTAAAGCCGGAGACGTGCTGCTCGAGTTGGATCCAACTGATTACCAGGTCGCCTTAAAGCGTGCAGAGGCTAATCTGCTGAGTATGAATGCCCAGCTGACCTTTGAGCAGGCCCGTGCTACCCAGGCACAGAAAGAGTGGGCCATGACTGGCCGTCCTGCTGAGGAGGCACCATTGCTTGCTCTGCGCGAACCCTATATTGAAGAGGCCCAGGCTCGACTGTTGCAGGCCGAAGCTGAAGTTAAACAGGCTCAAATCAAGCTTGAACGCACCAAAATACGTGCATCCTATGCAGGTATGGTATCTGCCAAGTCTGTGGATATTGGTCAGTATGTCTCTGTGGGCACCAATCTGGGGGAAACCTTTGCTATTGATTTTGCCGAGGTGCGGCTGCCTCTGACCAAGCGTGATCTGTCGAAGATGAATAGTTTCTCCCGGTTGGACAGGGACCATCATTTGCAGGTTGATCTACTGGGTTCAGCAGATGGTACTGTTAAACGCTGGGATGCCAAATTGGTGCGCTCGGAGGGGGTGATCGATAAGGTTAATCGCTCACTCTATGTAGTTGCTCAGATTGATGATCCCTACGGCCGTAACAGTGCGGATAAATCTGCTGCAACACCTCTGTTGATGGGTACCTTTGTAAAAGCCATTATTGGTGGCAAATCTATTGAAAATGCCTTTGCTATACCCCGCAATGCCCTTTTGGAGGGCAGTAAAATTGGGTTGGTGGACGCTGATAAGCGTCTGCGCCTGAGGTCAGTTGAGCCGATCTATGCAGACAGACAGTTTTATTATTTGCTCGATGAGGTTGAAGAGGGCGATGAGATTATTGTCAGTACACTGGGTGTGCCCATTGAAGGTATGAGGGTTACACCTGAAACTATGGAGCTGGCAGAGGTAGTCTCTGATGGGGACTGATTCATATGGGTTAATTGGCTGGTTTAGCAAAAACCCGGTGGCGGCCAATCTGTTGATGCTACTAATTATTGCTGCCGGATTTATTTCGGTAAGCAATATCAGCAAGGAGATGTTTCCCGTTGGCGAACTGGATCAGATTCAAGTTATTGCTGTTTATCCCGGCGCAGCGCCAGTCGAGGTAGAAAAAGCGGTTATTTTGCCCATGGAGTCTGCTGTGCAGGGGCTTAAGGGCATTAAAAAAATCACCTCTACCGCCAGCCGCGATCTGGGCGTTGTCAATCTTGAAATTGAATCCAATGAAGATCTGCAGGAGATGGTCTCGCTGGTGGAGAATCGCATTGATAGTATTGTTAACTTCCCCGAGGATCTGGAAAAACCAACGGTTCAGAGAATGACCATAGACGAGGCTCGCTGGGTGATGGGTATTGCGGTGGCTGGAGATATGGACGAGCGCACTCGCAAGAGGCTGGGCCAGGAGATGCGCGATGAACTGCTGTTAATGGACGAGATAAAAAGTCTTATCCTCTGGGGTGTTGATGATTACGAGATTTCCATTGAATTAAAAGAGGATTTACTGCGGGAATACAACCTTACCCTGGCCGAGGTGGCCAATGTATTGCGCAATTCATCCATTGATCTGCCAGCTGGAATGATCCGCGCTTCTCAGGGCAATATTCTGGTGCGCACCCAGGGCAAAGCTTACACCGGTGAGGCATTTGCCAATCTGGTGGTGCGCAGTCAGGCAGATGGCACTGAGCTATTGCTGGGAGATATTGCCGATATTCGGGATGGCTTTGCCGAGACCAATACCATGGTGCGCTTTGATGGCCAGACGGCTTTTAATCTGGGTATTTTTGCTGCCGATGGCCAGGATATTCTGACCATCAGTGATCGTGTAAAAAAATATATAGCGGATAAGCGAGAGACATTGCCTCAGGGGCTGGTGATTGACGAGTTTTTTGATATCTCATTTCACCTTCGCGGCCGCCTTAATATGATGGTGGAAAATCTTGCCCTGGGAGCTGTGCTGGTGGCTATCGTGCTGGGGCTGTTTCTCAATCTGCATGTGGCCGGTTGGGTGATGGTAGGTATTCCGGTGAGTTTCCTGGGTGCATTCTGGCTGATGCCGGTCAATCCCTATCCGGTGACCATTAATGTATTGAGTCTGTTCGCCTTTATTATGGTGCTGGGTATTGTGGTGGATGATGCCATTGTTATTGGCGAGAGTATTTTTGCCGAGGCCAAGGCGGACTATAAGCAAAAACTTGGCATTGATGGTTCAGCGCCGAATAAGGATATTGGCTACAGCGCCTCTGTTGCAACCGTGATTGCCGGGACTAAAAAAGTGGCTATGCCATCGACTATTGGTGTGTTAACCACCATGGCCGCCTTTGCTCCAATGCTATTTGTCGGCGGCGCTGCAGCACCTTTCTTTGAGGCGATCGCGGTGGTGGTGATTCTCTGTCTGCTGTTTTCCCTGATTGAATCCAAGCTGATTCTGCCCGCTCATCTGGTGGGCCTGCGTCTGGGGCGTCCAATGACATCGCGTATTGCATTTTTAGAGCGCTGGCAACGCAATATCGCAGCCGGTCTCACCCAGTTTATCGATACACTATATCAGCCGATTTTGCAGCTGTGCCTCAGGCATCGCTATGCCACATTGGCCAGTTTTCTGGCGTTTCTTATTATCTCGATTAATGCGGTCAGTACCGGTATTGCGCGGTTTGAGTTTTTCCCCAATGTGCCCGGCGATGGTGTTCAGGCACAGATTATTATGCAGGACGGTACCTCGGCAGAAATTATGCGTGAGACGCTGTCTAGAGTAGAGGCAGCGGCTTATCAGATGGATACCGATTACCGAGCTGAATACCCTCAGGATAAAGGTTTGTTAGAACATCTGATTTTTTACACTGAATCCGATACTCAGGCGATGTTTATGATGTCTCTGACCCTTCCAGAAGAGCGCAGTATCAGCGCCTTTGATATTGAAAAGCTGTGGCGCGACGCGGTTGGCCCTCTGCCCAATGTGCGTAAACAGCGATATTTCGCCGGCACCAATGCCGGTGGAGGCGCCAAAATCAATCTCACCCTGTCCGGCTCTGATCCACAGCAACTGACCCAGGCTGGTAAGGAGTTGCAAACCAAACTTAGCGAATACAATGGTGTGTTTGATATCTACAACAGTCAGGGCGCCGGTGGTCGCGAAGTGCTGATTAGCCTTAAACCCCATGCCAGCCAGCTGGGTATTAGTCTGGGTGATGTGGCGCGGCAGGTACGTCAGGCATTCTACGGTGAGGAGGTACAGCGGCTGCAGCGGGGTTCAGATACGGTTAAAGTGATGGTGCGCTATCCTTCAGAGGATCGTCGATCTCTGGCCACATTGGAGGCCATGCATATTCGTACTGCCAATGGTGAGTCTGTGGCCATTAATGAGGTGGCGGATATTCAACTGGGTCTGGGGCTGACTGCAATCAACCGTATTGACCGGGAGCGCACAGTCACCATCAGCGCAGATGCAGATGCAGATGCCAGCAAGGTGCAGAGTGGTGAGGTCATCAGCGATTTAACTGAACATTATATACCTCAGTTGCTGGCTAAATACCCGGGCCTTAAATTCGGTCTTGGGGGTGCCAGCGAAGAGGAGCGCAAGCTGATGCAGCGTATGATTATTGGTTTTGTGGCCTCCATGTTTTTGATTTATGGGCTATTGGCTGTGCCATTAAAATCCTATATTCAGCCGCTGGTTATTATGTCTGTTATTCCCTTTGGCTTTATTGGCGCTGTGATTGGTCATCTGCTTTTTGATGTGTCTATCAGTATGCTGTCAATTTTTGGCCTGATTGCTCTGGCTGGCGTGGTGGTCAACGACAGTTTGATACTGGTGGAGTTTGTTAATCGCGGGCGCAGCGACAATGAGTCAATTGATCAGGCACTGCTGGGGGCGGGTAAAAAGCGTTTTCGGGCGATTTTGTTAACCACCATGACCACCTTTGTGGGTTTGCTACCCATGCTATTTGAAACCAGTATGCAGGCCCAGTTTGTGATTCCCATGGCCCTGTCCCTAAGCTTTGGTATTGTATTTGCCACAACCATTACTCTGGTGCTGGTGCCCTGCCTGTATCGAGTCATTTATGATTTGCGCGATTCGAAACGATTTCCTGCGGCTGCTGACGAGCAAGCACTGAGCTAAGCACTTCGTTAAACTCTGAGCCAGGGGCACAAAACCCGCGTAAAAACCTGCACTGAGGGCAGGTTGCGGCTACAATGCGCCCTGTTATTAGAAATGCGCCCTGTTATTAAATCATTCACCGGAGTTTGTTTGGTGCTTCGCTTTATTGAATCTTCAAAATTGCCCACCCGCTGGGGTACTTTTGATATCCATGGTTTTGAGGACCCATTTAAGGGTAAAGAGCATATTGCCATTACCATGGGTGACTGTGCTGCTGCTGAGCCACTGCTTATCAGAATTCATTCAGAATGCCTGACTGGCGATGCGCTGGGAAGCATGCGCTGTGATTGCGGTGAGCAGTTGCAGGAAGCGATGAAGCGTATCTCAGAGCTGGGCCGTGGCGCGATTTTATATCTGCGCCAAGAGGGCCGCGGTATCGGGCTGGTCAATAAAATTCGTGCCTATAATCTTCAGGATCAGGGTGCTGATACGGTTGAAGCCAATGAGCGATTGGGTTTTGGCGCTGATATGCGCGACTATTCAATCTGCGCGCCCATGCTGGAGCATCTGGGTACCAGACAGGTCCGCTTGATGACCAATAACCCCCGCAAAATTAACGCTCTTAAAGATTTGGGTATTGATGTGGTCGATCGCGAGCCTATCCAGGCTGATAGCAACCCCCACAATGTGCAGTATCTGTCTACCAAGGCAGGCAAATTGGGCCATATGTTTAAGGATAAGAGTAACCACAAGGAAACAGACGAGTGACAGTTCAGTCAAAAGGGTTGGCTAAAAGAATTATTCCCTGTCTGGATGTGGACAAAGGGCGCGTAGTCAAAGGCGTACAGTTTGTCGATATCCGCGATGCCGGCGATCCTGTAGAAGTAGCTCGGCGCTACAATGAACAGGGCGCCGATGAAATTACCTTTCTTGATATTACTGCCAGTCACGAAGACCGGGATACCACTCTGCATACAGTTGAACGTATGGCAGGTGAAGTCTTTATTCCCCTCACCGTGGGCGGTGGTGTGCGCGAGCTGCAGGATATTCGCAATCTGCTAAATGCCGGTGCCGACAAAGTGGCTATTAATTCCGCAGCAATCCATAACCCGGAATTTGTCCGTGAGGCGGCGCAGCGCTTTGGCTCTCAGTGTATTGTGGTGGCTATAGATGCCAAGCAGGTCGAGCAGGGTGATAATCCGCGCTGGGAGATCTTTACCCACGGTGGCCGCAAGCCAACGGGTATCAATGCGATTGAATGGGCAGAAAAAATGGCAGACTTTGGTGCCGGTGAAATTCTGTTGACCAGCATGGACCGTGATGGCACTAAAAATGGTTTTGACCTGAATCTAACATCGCGAATCAGTGATGCGGTTAATGTACCGGTAATAGCTTCTGGTGGTGTAGGCAATTTGCAGCATCTGGTGGATGGCATTCTCGAAGGCAAGGCCGATGCTGTGTTGGCGGCCAGTATTTTTCACTTTGCTGAGTATACAGTCCCCGAAGCCAAGGAATATATGGCTCAGCGCGGGGTTAATGTGCGGCTACAGAGAGCCCGGCTGTAAAGTGCCCGGCTATAGAGTGCCCGGCTGTAAAGAACCCGGCAAAAAAAACCGCACTTGCGTGCGGTTTAAACATAACAGCTTGTACAGGGCCATGCATTTACATTGGGTTGATTCTTAACAGTGGCTTCATCAAAAAGCCAAAGGGGTTAGCCAGTTTAATAGGTGCCTTTAGAGCTGAGAGGCAGATGCATTCCCCATTCTGCGCTCCCATGGGCTGGTGCACATCGCCGGGCTGGCGAACCAAAAAATCACCTTCTTTATAAACCGAACGCTCATCAGAGAAGCTGCCCTTGAGGACCACGGTATATTCCACACCACTGTGGTCATGCTTTGGGGTTTTACCGCCAGCGCAGATTCTATGCAGTGCCACTTCAAAGTCGCTTTGGCCGGTTTTAAAACGGGCGATATCTACAGAGGCCGAAAGGCGCTTCCAAATAGGTTTGTATTGAGGATTCTTAATCAGTTTGCTGACCGAGTGTGGGAATCCCTTTACTTCTGCCGTAACTGAGGGCTCTGGGTTCGCTTCCGCGCTATCAATCTTTGCCATCACCGAATCAAAAAGGCTGTCGTCAACTTCGGCGCTCTCTGCTTCGGCCATCAATTGCGACCCTACCTGGTCGAGGCGCAGCAGCTCCGTGCGGCACTGTTCACAAAAATGTAAATGCGCGGACACACAGATAGATGGCGCTGTAGCCAGGGTGCCGGCTGAAAATTCCACCAGCATAGTAGCGTCTGGATGGTGGGTTAGGTTATAACTCATGGGATAGCTCATCTCGGTATTCTGGAGAGACCAGGATCTGCATTTTCTGCAGGGCCAGCCTTACTCGTGATTTAACGGTTCCCAGGGGCAGACCAAGCTCTTCAGAGGCTTCTGCATGGGATTTTCCTTCGAGATAAACTTTACGCAGAATCTCATCCTGCTCTTTGGGCAATTGAGAGAGAGAATCTTGCACCTTGCTCTCGCTGCGCTTTTGGCGCAGCAGCGAGACAGGGGTTTCCTCATCAGGCTCATGCCAGTAATCTTCGTTCTCGAGGGGTAAATGTTGGGTATTGCTTTTGCGCCGGAGCATATCAATGCGACAGTTGCGCGCTACGGTATAAATCCAGGTGGTTGCCGAAGCTTTCTCTGGGTTATAACCTGCGGCTTTCTGCCACACTTTTATCATCACTTCCTGCACCAAATCTTCGCTCAAACCGGGGAACCATCCCTGATGCCGGTTAGCTTGGGCGAAGCTTTTTAACAGAGGTGCAAAGTGCTTAAAAAGTCGAGCAAAAGCCTGTCGATCGCGATTCTCACCCACGGCAATCAGAAGCACACTCCACTCGTCCGAGCGCTTCTCCGGGCTGTTTAGTACAGCGACTTTACCAGTCGGCTGATTATTTTCGTCTACGATATCTATGGTCTTTCTCAACATGCCTACACTGCCAATTGCTACCTTAACAGCTTTACGGGGCTTTGCATCTGATGGATCACCAAATTATTGCTGTTAGCAGCAGTTCACATGCGTTGATAACCCTGTATTATCAATGGCATAACGAAAAAGAGTGTTAAATGCCCAGAAAACTGCCGTCCCTTAATGCACTGCGAGCCTTTGAAGCCGCCGCGAGGCTATCGAGTTTTACTCAGGCTGCCGACGAGCTATGCGTGACTCATGGTGCGATAAGTCAGCAGATCCGAGTACTTGAGGACTATTTCGGTCAGCCTCTTTTTGACCGCATACATGGCAAGGTTGTGCTCAATAGCGCCGGGTTGGTCCTGTTGCCGGTTATTAGTGATAGCCTCGACCAAATTGAGACCGTTAGCAGCAAACTCAAGGCTGGCAGTGGACCTGAGATCCTAACCGTTAATGCAACTACAATTTTTGCCTCCCATTGGCTTATTGCGCGCCTGCGAGACTTTCAGCAGAGGCACCCGGAGATTGAGGTTCACCTGGCCCCAACGCCAGCCTTCCCCGATAATTTAGGGCGCGGAATAGATGTGGCTATCCGCTGGGGGGCGTCTAATATGGCCAATACTAGGGTCGAGAAACTGATTGATGTGGATACCTTTGTGGCCTGCGCTCCCAGCCTGATCCATGGTGCAAACCCACTGCTCAAACCAGAGGATCTTATGGCTCATAATTTGATCCATGATGATGATGGTCAGGCCTGGCAGATTGTATTGCAGGAGCTCGGCGTTAAGGGGCGCAAACCCGCCAAAGAGCTATTTTATGCTGATTCTGGACTGGCCCTGCAAGAGGCGGTAGAGGGTGGAGGGTTAATTGTAGCCGGCAGTTTGCTAGCGGCCCGAGATTTGGAGGCAGGGCGCCTGGTTATTCCTTTTGAATGCTTTATCCCCCACCGCAAGGACTATCACCTCTACTATCCCGAGCAGACTGCCAGTCAGCCCAAGGTAGAGCTTTTTTGTGCCTGGATCCATGAGCAGGCCGCCATATACCGCTATAACAGGCTGGATTATCGCCGCTTTATGCCCTGAGCCTATGTTAGCTCTGTTAGTTTTTCTAACAAAAGCTGATAAAAATTATCGTTTGTAGGTTGGCTTGCAGCCACCTTAAGCTGGATACCCACATTAACAGGTTAGGTATCAACCTTGATGTTGCAGTCTCCAAGTCGCATTTTTCACCGCAATCTTAATGCCCAGTTACCCGTAGCTATTGCAGGTGAGGGCGTTTATATCCGCGACAAACAGGGGAATAGATATCTGGATGCCTGCGGCGGTGCTGCAGTCTCATGCCTGGGTCATGGTCATGCCAGAGTCATAGACTCAATCAAACATCAGCTCGACTCCATGGCCTATGCTCACAGCGGATTTTTTACCTCGGAGCCCAGCGAGCAACTGGCGCATTTTTTAGCCCACCGTGCTCCAGACGATATTGAGCAAGTCTACTTTCTGTCCGGAGGCTCAGAGGCGGTAGAGGCAGCGCTCAAAATGGCGCGGCAGTATTTTCTTGAAGCTGGGCAACCCAGCAAGCACAAATTTATTGCCCGTCGCCAGAGCTATCATGGCAATACCCTGGGTGCACTGAGTGTTAGTGGCAACAGGTGGCGGCGCCAGCAGTTTGAGCCAATGCTGATGAATATTGAGCATATCAGTCCATGCTATGCCTACCGCGATCAATTGGATGGTGAAACCGAGCGAGACTACGGACTGCGTGTGGCTAATGAGCTGGACAGCAAAATTGAAGAGATGGGGGCGGAGAATGTTATCGCCTTTATTGCCGAGCCAGTTGTGGGTGCTACCGGTGGTGCGTTGGTGCCGGCTCCAGGTTACTTTAAACGTATCCGCGAAATATGTGACAAGCACAATATATTGTTAATTCTCGATGAAGTGATGTGTGGCATGGGCCGCACTGGCTCAATGTTTGCCTGTGAGCAAGAGGCTGTTCGACCGGACATTATCACCATTGCCAAAGGTCTGGCGGCCGGTTACCAGCCGATTGGCGCTACTCTCTGTTCTAATCATATCTACAGTCAGTTTCGTGATGGTTCAGGCGCATTTCAGCATGGCCACACCTATGTGGGGCATGCTACAGCCTGTGCCGCTGCACTGGCTGTGCAGCAGACGATAGAAGACGACAACCTGCTGGACAATGTGAATCGTATGGGTGAGCTGTTAAACCTGGCGCTGCATGATCGCTTTGGCGAACATCCCTATATTGGCGATATTCGCGGTCGTGGACTGTTTCGGGCCCTGGAGCTGGTGGCTGATCGCGACACCAAGGCGCCCCTGTCGCATGAGTTGTCCATTGCCGCCGAAATCAAGAAACAGGGCATGGCCCAGGGATTGGCCTGTTATCCCAACAGTGGCACCATTGATGGTTTAAACGGCGATCATGTGTTGCTGGCGCCGCCCTATATCATTGACCAGACCCATGTTGAGGAGATTGTAGACAAGCTGGGCCTGGCTGTAGATGCAGCACTAAACTCAAAAGGAATACTCATCTGACAGCTCCTAGTCCAATAATGATTGCTGTGGCTCCCAATGGGGCGCGCAAGCAAAAAGACGATCACCCGGCCCTGCCTATTAGCCCAGCAGAGCTGGCGGAAACTGCTGTGCAATGCCGCGATGCTGGCGCCTGCATGATTCACTTGCATGTGCGCGATGCCGGGGGCGGACATTCTTTGGATGTGGATGCCTACAGGTTGGCGACCACAGCTGTGCGCGATGCGGTGGGGCCGGATATGGTCATTCAGATCACCACAGAAGCTGTGGGAATCTACACTGTAGATCAGCAAATTAGCATGGTTCAGCAGGTAAAACCCGAGGCAGTTTCACTGGCAATTCGTGAGCTCTGCGCTGGTGCTGATGATGAAATTAAAGCGGGCCAATTTTTTAGCTGGTTGAACAGAGAGAAAATTTGCCCCCAGTACATTTTGTATTCTGTTGAGGATGTAATGCGATTTAACAGTCTGCGTCAGCGGGGGGTTATTCCTGGTGATACTGTTTGCGTTTTATTTGTGCTCGGTCGTTACAGTAAAACTGGGGCATCTTCGCCACAGGAGCTGTTGCCCATGCTTAGAGCTGCAGACGACGGGATTATCTGGTCGGTGTGCGCCTTTGGAGCCTCGGAGGCGGCCTGTATGCTATTGGCGGCTGAGTTGGGTGGTCATGCCCGCGTGGGGTTTGAAAATAATATGCAGCTGGTAAGTGGCGAGCTAGCATCAGATAACAGTGCATTAATTACTCAGGTGGTGGATGCTGTTGAACCTTTTCAGCGCTCCAGCGCATCAGGTATGGAGGCGAGAGCTATAATGCAGCTGTCAAATCGATAGGACGTGAAATAAAAATAAAAGTGAGACCAAAGTGGAATAAAAAGGATGAAGGGGGTGACGAAGGGTTCCTATTCGTCGTTTAGAAATATAAGCTAATTAAGTAGTACAAAGTAATTTCATAATAATATTTTTTGGGGGAGTAGCATGACTTATTTTAAAAAAGCCTCGTTAGTAGCTGTGGCAGTTTCCGCAGTTGTGGGATCAGCGCAACCTGCTTTTGCGCAGGGTGGCGAAGCCGCTGAACTTGAGGAAGTAGTAGTAATGGGCAGCAGAAGCAATAAGCCCAGATCTGCCGCTGACTCAACCGTGCCTGTAGATGTATTTTCTGAAGCTGAACTATCAGCCTTTGGTAACCAGGCAGATATCACTGATACTTTAAAAGCATTGGTGCCTTCTTATACAGCCACGCCAGCAACTGGTGATGGTAGTGCATTTATTCGCCCTACATCACTGCGCGGTATGGCGCCTGATCAGGCGCTGGTGCTGGTTAACGGCAAGCGTCGTCACCGTTCTGCTCTGGTGCAGTTTTTTGCGCCTGCGGCTGGTAATGGTGCCCATGGTGTTGATGTGGCCATGATTCCAGGTATCGCACTGAAAAATATTGAAGTGTTGCGCGATGGTGCAGCGGCTCAGTATGGTTCTGACGCTATTGCTGGTGTGATGAACCTGCAGCTGAAAGATGCCGCCGAGGGTGGTTCTATTCAGGTTCAGCACGGTGAGTTCTTTGAAGGCGAACAGTCTACAAGAGTGGCTGCCAACGGTGGCTTTGCTCTTGGTGAAAATGGCTTCTTAAATGTCAGTTTTGAGTCTGTTGATAACGACGCACTTTCGCGCGGTATTCAGCGTCCTGTTGGTCAGGGCCTGATCGATGCAGGTGTACCCAATGTAGGTGCGGATTCTCCTTTCGGTGATGCACCTTTCGTGCAGACCTGGGGTCGACCCGAAACCAGTGGCGATCGTCTGTTTTTCAACGCTGGCATGACAGATCCAAATACTGGTGTTGAGCTCTATGCTCACGGTGGCTATGCGGAGACCGATGGTCGTTACCGCTTCTTCTATCGCGCAGGTTATGACACTGATTGCTCTGCTGCACACAGCACCATTGCGGCGCTCTGTCAGGAAGATAACTGGGTAGACGGCACATTGCGACAGGGTTATACCCCTTACCTGGATGGTGCTCAGACTGATATTTCATTGGTCGGTGGTATTCGTGGTGAGATGGAGTCTGGCATGACTTATGACATCAGTCTGAGTCGCGGTGCCAATGAGCTGCGTTATCTGCTCAATAACACTACAGCGCCCAACCAGGGTGTAGCTGCTGATGGGTCTTTCCAGCGCGACTTTGATCTGGGCGGCTATGATCAGGAAGAAATCAACTTTAACGCAGACTTTAGCAAAGCCATTGGTTCTGATATGAACCTGGCTGTGGGTCTTGAGTGGCGTGAAGAGACCTTCACTACAGTACCTGGCGAGCTTGCCGCTATCAATGGTAATACCAGTGGTATGAGCAGTGTTAAGCCTGCAGATGCCGGTGCATTCTCAAGAGATAACGTGGCTGTTTATGCTGATTTAGAGCACGATGTTAGCGATGATCTGCTGATGCAGTACGCCTTGCGCTATGAGGACTTCTCTGACTTTGGTAGCACCGCCAACGGTAAGATTGCTGGCCGCTACACTCTGAGCGACAACCTGACTATCCGCGGTTCTATGTCGACTGGCTTCCATGCTCCTACGCCCGGTCAGGCCAATGTAAGTACCGTTATCACTACCTTTGATGGCACTACTGGTCTGCAGGTTGAAGAGGGTCTGGTACGTCCAACCAGTGCAGCTGCACTGGCAGTAGGCGGCGCGCCGCTCAAAGAGGAAGAGTCGGTTAACCTGAGTCTTGGTTTTACTACAGACCTGACTGACAACACCAGCCTGACCTTTGATATGTATCAGGTTGCTGTCGATGATCGTATCTACCGCACAGGTGATATCCCCAATGGTACTGGTGGTTCAGTGTCTTTCTATACCAATGCACTGGATGTAGAGCATCAGGGTTTCGACCTGGTACTGTCTTCTTCATTCGAGCTGGTGTCTGGAATGGAGACTACTGCTAGTCTGGCCTTTAACCACAATACTATAGATGTTACTGGTCAGAAGACTATCAACGGTATTCAGCCAGTAAGAGACTCTTTGGTTGAGGATATTGAGAATAACTATCCTGAAAACCGCTGGGTACTCAATACGCTGACCAATATCAGTGATGATCTGAGCCTGATGGCCCGTGTTAACTTCTACGGCGAGCACTATGATGAGCGCGGTACCATTGGTGCAGAAACATCACCATCGGCGCAGATTGACAGTATTATCTACTTGGATATCGAACTGGGTTATGATGTTAGCGAAAACCTGCGAATCACTGCTGGTGGCTCCAATATCCTCGACGAGTATGTGGATGAAATTGGCGCACCCAATGCCAACCGTATGAGTGTGGGCTTGCAATACCCACGTCGCACCGCGGCAAACTACGAAGGTGGTTCCTGGTACTTGCGAGCTAACTACAGCTTTTAATTAGATGTTCAATTAAAACTGGCTGAGCGGGCTCATTAAATTTTCTGTAAAGCATAATAGGGTTGAATAATGAGTCTGACTCAGCGAATAGTTGCCGCAATGGTTTCGGGCCTCCTGGTGGGGGCCCTTCTTAATTTTCTCTCCAGTGGTAATCTGGGTTCCACTGCTGCTGTTATCTGGCTTGATCTGTATCTGGTCGATGGCCTGTTCGATACTGTTGGGCAAATTTTTGTCCGCTCCCTAAAGCTGTTGGTTGTACCTCTGGTATTTGTCTCCTTGGTCTGTGGTGTGGCCTCTCTGGGCAATAATTCGCGCATGGCTGTTGTCGCCAGTAAAACAGTAGCTCTGTATATGACAACCACCGCACTGGCTATTGCTCTGGCGGTCACAGTGGCCAGCATTGTGCAGCCCGGTGTGGGTGTGGATCTGGCTATGACATCAGAGTTTGTGGCCAAAGAGGCGCCGCCGTTAAAAACGACCATTATTAATATGTTCCCCAGCAACCCAATCCAGTCTATGGCTCAGGGCAGCATACTGCAGGTGATTGTATTTTCCCTATTGATGGGCTTTGCCATCTCAAAGAGCGGCGAGACAGGCGAGCGGGTGGGCAGCATATTTACTGCATTGAATGAAGTGATTATGAAGATGGTTATGATTCTGATGAATCTGGCGCCCTATGGCATCTTCTGTCTTTTAGCTAAATTATTTGCCGGCCTGGGTATTGGTGTGATTTTGAGTCTGGCCAAGTATTTTTTCACTGTGGTATTTGTGCTGCTGTTGCACAGCTTTGGTGTCTATTCATTAATTTTCAAAACTGCTACCGGCCTCAGTGTCAGACGGTTCCTTAGCAAAATGCGTCCGGCGCTGATGTTTGCATTTAGTACAGCTTCCAGTGGTGCCACCATGCCAGTGACTCTGCGTACCGTGGAGCAGCGAATGGGTGTCAATAACAGTGTTGCCTCCTTCACCGTGCCCCTGGGCGCCACCATCAATATGGATGGCACTGCGATTATGCAGGGAGTGGCTACAGTATTTATTGCCCAGGCCTATAATATTGGTTTGGGTATGGATGCTTATCTCACCGTGGTGCTGACTGCCACTCTGGCCTCAATTGGCACTGCAGCCGTGCCCGGCGTGGGTCTGGTTATGTTGGTGATGGTACTTAACCAGGTAGGTCTTCCGGTGGAGGGCATAGGCCTGATTATAGGCGTGGATCGCTTGCTGGATATGATGCGCACGGCGACCAATGTGACCGGTGATGCCATGGTTACCAGCGTTGTTGCCAAAACTGAGGGCTATATGGATACAGATATCTTTAATGATCCGGAAGCCGGGGTTATCAGGAAGGTTTAGAGCAAAATATGGTGCTATGCTTAGGTTTTATTTGCGTCAGAGTATTGTAGGTATTTCGCCCGATGAATCAGTTTCAGGTCATTGATCAACAGCTTTCCAAGACAGATGTCACTGCCTATGGCAATCAAATAGCGCTGCTTTACCAGCACCATATCGCCGAAAAATCATTGCGCTTTCAAGCCATTCTGGAAGCCACTGGTTACGAAGATCTGCTGATTGGGTCGGGTGAGACCAAGATGCAGTTTCAGGATGATATGGCTTATGCCTTTAAGGCCAACCCTTATTTTCGTGAATGGGTGCCTCTGGCCACCAGAGCTGGTTGTTATTTGCAGATCACTGGCGCAGCCAGCAAGCCGAGATTATTTCTCCTGAGCGTCGAAGATATCTGGCACACAGCGCCCGAGAGTCTGCCTGCAGGGTTTGAGCAGGCCTTCGATATTATCGAATATGCCAGCATAGATGAGGTAAAAAAATGCCTCGGCACAGCCACTGCCTTTATCAATGAAACCAATGAACTGGAGGCGGTGGCTGAGTTCTGGAATCCACAGGCTGTGCTTCACCAGATTGATTTTCAGCGCCGAGGAAAGACTGCCTACGAGCAGGAGTGCGTACGTGAAGCTAATCGCCGGGCAGTTCCTGCCCATCGCGCCGCCCAGCAAGCCTTTATGCAGGGTGCCTCTGAGGTGCAGATTGCCGCTGCTTATCTGGCCGCCTGCGACTGCCGCGAGAATGAAATGCCCTATGGCATTATCGCCGGGGTCAATGAACATGCCGCCGTATTGCATCACCATAATTTATTTAAGCAGCCCCAGACGCCGCGCAGTTTTTTGATTGATGCCGGGGTTGAAGTCTATGGTTATGCCTCGGATATTACTCGCACCTATGCCTATGATTCGGGCAGTGATTTTGCCGCCATGATTGAGGTGATGGATAAAAAGCAATTAGAGCTCTGTGCCGAGGGCGGTATTGGCAAAAGCCCCGTGGATATCCATGTGCTTTCCCAGCATAAAATTGCCGAGATACTGATTGAATTTGATGTGCTGAAAATATCGGCAGAAGAGGCCGTTGCCAATAATATAGCGGCTTCTTTTTACCCCCATGGGCTGGGGCATCATCTGGGCTGCAATGTCCATGACAAGGGCAGCCAACTGGCCAATGCCCAGGGTGATATGCTGCCGCCACCAGAGAAGTATCCCAAGCTGCGCTCCGGCGCCCCTATGGTCGCCAACCAGATTCATACAGTCGAACCTGGGCTGTACTTTATTCCTGCCTACCTGGAGAAGCTCAAAGCCGGAGAGCATACCAGCTCGATTAACTGGTCAAGAGTCGATGAGTTTGTGCCCTATGGAGGTATTCGCATCGAAGATAATATTATTGTCCATGCCGATAACAGTCTGGAGAACCTCACCCGCGATGCCTTTGCGGGAAGTCAGTAGCAAACTGACAGCACAGGACCCCAGTGACCGATTACGAATCTATCTTTAAGGCTGCCAGTGCCTGCTGCTTAATCTGCAGCTTGTAGATTTTTTCTGAGGCGGTTACCTCTTCTCCAAGACGCTGATCGGGCACCGATTAAACAGCGGTCTAGTATTGAGATTCAGGCAGTCGAACTACCATGCCCTCCATTGCTGCGGTCACCTTGACCTGACAGGCCAGGCGGCTGGTTTCCTCTGTATTGTCGACCATCTCCAGCATCTCTGCTTCATCCGCGGCTGCGCTGCCTGCAGCTTGGCTCCAGGCGGGGTCGATCATACAGTGGCAGGTGCAGCAGACACAGCAGCCGCCGCACTCAGCAACAATGCCCTCGATCATATTGTCCAGTGCGCCCTGCATCAGGCTGACGCCCTCTGCCACATTGACGCTATATTCAGTGCCATCGGCTTCTATATAGTTGATTACCGGCATATTATTGCTCCGTGATTAATGTTTTTAGTTCGGTTGTTTCATCGGCCAGTACCGCCATATCTGCGGGCTGGGCCTGCAAAATAAGTTTTTTTGCCAGCATAAAATCTTTGGGGCGGTTGATGCAGTCGGCGGCGAGAATTGTATTGTCTTTTAGATAGAAGACAGTAAAACTGCGGCTGGCTTTGTCGCCCCTGATGATGGCATCTGTATAACCCTGGTTCATTCCGGCAATTTGCAGTTTGACATCATATTGATCAGACCAGAACCAGGGCAGTTCGGCATACTGTTTGTCTAGGCCACAGATGCTGGCGGCTGCTGCCTTGGCCTGTTCAGTGGCATTGGGCACAGACTCCAGTCGCAATCTGGTATTAAGAATTGCATTGGGGTGGTTGGTACAGTCGCCCGCAGCCACAATATCCGGGTGGCTTGTCTGGGCAAATTCATTGACCAGAACGCCATTGTCCACCTCCAGTCCCGCGTCTGAGGCTAATTCGGTATTGGGGATAACACCTATGCCAATAATCACCATATCCGCAGCAATTTTAAGGCCATCACCGCAGACAACGCCGCTGACGGCACTGTCGCCCTCAAGGGCTGTGGCCATGGTGTTGCACCTGATATCGACGCCATTTTCCCGGTGCAGACGCAGATAAAATTCGGAGGTGGTTTCGGAGGCCACGCGCTTTAGTAGCCGTGACTCTGTTTCCAAAACAGTCACAGCTATACCCAGTTTGCTAAGTGATGCGGCTGTCTCCAGGCCAATATAGCCACCACCGATAATCACGGCGGTTTTTGCACTGGCGGCAGATTGCTGGATACCAGTAACATCATCCATGGTGCGCAGATAGTGAACGCCCCGCAGGTCGGCGCCGGGAATAGGCAGTGGTCTGACTCTGGCGCCAGTGCACAGGGCGAGCTTGCTAAAACCCAGGGTTTGGTTGTTGTCTAGCTCCAACTGATGAGCCTGCACATCTATGCGCTTAACCTTAACGCCCAGCATAAAATTTACATCGAGCTTTTCATATGCTGCCGGCGCTCTCAGTGCCAGTTGCTCTTTGATGCTATCGCCAGCCAGATAGGCTTTGGACAGGGGCGGGCGCTGATAGGGCATATGATTTTCTTCACTAATAACTGTAATACCGCCATCCCAGCCATTTTGCCTTAGGCTGATAGCCAGTTGCACCGCGGCATGGCTGCCACCAATGACCACAGCGGATCCTGTATTACCCATAAAATCTTTTAACCGTTCTTATTTTGGCAGCAGTGTAGTCGTAAATGCCTCTGAGGAAAACGGCTTAAAGTGAATTAATCTACTGGCAAGGTCCCAGAATAGGTGTAAATAGATTAAAATGCCCGCCCTGGTCAAAGGCCTTCTAGTGACAGTTTCATGGAACAAAATTCGCCACAGCAACATTCCAGATTGGGTATTGGTATCGATTTTGGTACCAGCAACAGTGCAGCTGCCATTTTTGATGGTCAGCAGCTGGTGCTGGTCAAGTTAGCGCCTCCCGACAGCATTATGCCGTCGGCCAACTATATAGATAAGCAATATGTCTCTGCCATTGGCCAGCAGGCAATCGATAGTTATATCAGTGGCAATCGCGGGCGCAAGGTGGAGCTCAGTGCCCAGCTGCTCGGTGAGGCGCGCACCGGCACTGGGGGCGGTGAGACTGCCATGGGTGGCCCCGGAGAGTCCGATACCAATAAGGTGTATGGCCAGGCATTCAATGATGGCAGTTTGCCGGGGCGGCTATTTCGCGGTACCAAAAGGCTTCTGGGCGACAGGGTAAATGATCGCATTGCTATCTTTGATCGATCATTCCGTCTGGTGGCACTGGTTACGCCCATACTGCTGGGTATTCGTCAGGCCCTTGAGGCAACCATGGGGAAGTCGGTCAGCCATGCCTGTATTGGCCACCCGGTAAACTTTGAGGGCAGTGGTGATGGACGCAACAGTACCGCTCTGCAGCGATTGGGTGAGTCCTATGGTCATGCCGGTATTAGCCAGCAATCATTTTGCCCCGAGCCCACGGCGGCAACCATTAGCTATCTGCACAATAACCCCCAGAGTCGCGATGAGTTAGTACTTACTGTAGATTTTGGTGGCGGCACTCTGGACTTCAGTGTGCTGCGCCGCAAGGGCTCAAGCTTTGAGGTGGAGGCGACCCATGGTATTGCTCTGGGCGGAGACAGAATTGACCAGTGTATTTTTCGCGAGCTAGTATTCCCGCTACTGGGCAGGGGCGAGCGCTGGAGTCGTGTGGTGGATGGCTCGCCGGTGGATACTTTGTTCCCCTTTGGTGAGTACCAGGAGTTGCTGATCAATTGGCCGATCAGCTATATGCTTAACCAAAATAAATTCACCGCTCCGGTGATGCAGCGTATGACACAGGCGGACCAGGCGGCGGATAAATTTAAACGCCTCTATGATCTGATTCAGCAAAATTACAGCTACCAGGTCTTTGAGGCAATCAAGGCCTTTAAAGCCCAACTGTCGGTGGCTGAGGCGGCAGTGCTGGATATCCCCGAAATTGATATTCAGGTAGAGATAGAGCGCTGGGAGTTTGAAGCCATGATAGCTCCGCTGCTATTCGAATTTGAACAGGCTATTGCCAAAATACTCGATAAGGCGGGTTATCAGGCCAGAGATATAGATCTGGTGCTGCGCACCGGTGGCTCATCGTTAATTCCTGCGGTAAAGGATATTCTCGACAACCAGTTTGCCGGCAAGGTGGTGGAGCACGACCCCTTTACCAGTGTGGCGGCAGGTCTTGCCATAGCTGATTACCATCAGTATGCCGAGGCAGATCTAAGCTAAATCTGCTACTTTTTGGTTAAATAACTTACTTGCATGTAACAAGCAAGATTACTAGACTGTGCCGCTAAACACAGGCTTTTATGCCCGGAGCTACTATGAGCAAGCCCTCAGCCAAAATAGATAAACTGTCTGCGCCTGATACCAGCCCTCAAGGGGCACCACCGCCACTGCGCTTTGTTACCGCCGCCAGCCTTTTTGATGGTCACGATGCCTCAATCAATATTATGCGCCGCATTCTGCAGGGGGCCGGGGTAGAGGTTATTCATCTGGCTCACAATCGCTCGGTAGCCGAGGTAGTGGAAACTGCATTGCAGGAAGATGCTCAGGCCATTGCCATCAGCTCCTATCAGGGTGGCCATGTGGAGTACTTTAAATATGCGATAGATTTGTTGAAACAGGCGGGGGCACAACATATTCGTGTATTTGGCGGTGGCGGTGGAGTGATTGTTCCCGCGGAGATTGCTGAGCTCCAGGAATATGGCGTAGAGCGTATTTACTCGCCCCATGATGGCCAGAATATCGGCCTGGTGGGTATGATTGAGGATATGATCCAGCGTAGCTCTCTGCACTCGGGTTCGCCGCTGATAACAGAGTCTAACAAGCTGAATATCGCCGAGGGTGGCCTGCGTAATTTGGCGACTTTAATTACTGCTATTGAGCGCGGTGAGCTGGACGAAAAGCAGCTGGGCTCTATTCGCGAACAGGCGCAGTTTTTAAACAATACTGTGCCGGTGCTGGGTATCACAGGCACTGGAGGGGCAGGTAAGTCATCGCTGACAGATGAACTGATACGCCGCTTCCGTCAGGACAGCGCCGACCAGTTAAAGATTGCTGTGCTGGCCATTGACCCCACCAGGCGCAAAACCGGCGGCGCTCTGCTGGGTGATCGCATTCGCATGAATTCTATCTATCACCCCAATATCTATATGCGCTCCATTGGTACCAGAGGTGCAACGGGCGAAGTGCCTGAGTCGCTGACCGATATTATCAGCGCCATGCGTCTGGGAGGCTTTGATCTGGTGGTGGTTGAAACTCCAGGTATTGGCCAGGGCGATGCCGGCATTGTGCCCTATGTGGATGTGCCAATCTATGTAATGACCCCAGAGTTTGGCGCCCAGAGCCAGCTGGAAAAAATAGATATGCTGGACTATGCCGAGCTGGCCATTATCAATAAATTTGACCGTAAAGGCAGCGATGATGCCTACCGCGATGTGTGCAAACAGATACAGCGCAACCGCGAGGCCTGGGCCCAGTCTCCCGATACCATGCCGGTATTTGGCACCATTGCCTCCATGTTTAATGATGATGGAGTGACCGCAGCCTATCAGGAATTACTAACATTGCTGCAGGCCAGAGGTCTGCGTCAGTTTGAACAGCATCTACCCCCTGTGACTATTCGCACATCCTCAGAAAAATCTGTGGTGGTGCCCGCTGAACGTCAGCGCTATCTGGCAGAGATTGCCGCTGTGGTGCGCAACTATCACAGCAACGTGGCCGTGCAGGCCAGTCTGGCCCGTCAGCAACAGCAGCTGACAGCCACCAAGGCCATGCTTATTGAGTCCGGGGCTGAGGCGCCAGCAGAGATAGACCTGTTGATCGCCAGCCGTGCCAAGAATATGCAGGGCGCGGCCGCAGAGCTGTTGGAAAAATGGCCCTCTGTGGTTGAGGCCTATTCCGGCGACGAAAAAATTGATGTGCTGCCCAATGGCAAGCAGGTCACCACCAAGCTAAATACTATTTCCCTGTCGGGCAACAAGGTTTCACGAGTGTCACTGCCGCGCATGGAGGATCATGGTGAGCTGTTAAAGTGGCTAATGTTGGAAAACCTGCCCGGTGAGTTTCCCTATACAGCGGGGGTGTTTCCCTTTAAGCGCGAAGGTGAAGATCCGGCGCGTATGTTTGCCGGTGAGGGTGATGCCTTTAAAACCAATCGACGTTTTAAGGCGCTGTCGGAATACAGTGATGCCAAGAGACTGTCCACAGCATTTGATTCGGTAACCCTGTATGGCTGGGACCCGGATGAACGTCCGGATATCTATGGCAAGGTCGGCAATGCCGGTGTCTCTATCTGCACTCTCGATGATATGAAAGCCCTCTATGATGGCTTTGATCTCTGCGATCCCATGACCTCGGTATCCATGACTATCAATGGCCCGGCGCCCACTATTCTGGCGATGTTCTTAAATACTGCAATCGACCAGCAGGTTGACCAGTTTGCAGCTGAACACAATCGCCAGCCCAAACAGACTGAGTATGATGAATTGCGCGCCAATGCATTAACCCTGGTGCGCGGCACAGTGCAGGCCGATATTCTCAAGGAAGACCAGGGCCAAAATACCTGTATTTTCTCCACAGAATTCAGTCTGCGTATGATGGGCGATATGCAGCAGTACTTTATTGACCATGCCATTCGCAATTTCTACTCTGTTTCTATCTCTGGTTATCATATTGCCGAGGCTGGAGCCAACCCTATCTCTCAGCTGGCCTTTACCCTGTCCAATGGCTTTACCTTTGTGGAAGCCTATTTGGCCCGGGGCATGGATATTGATGACTTTGCTCCCAATCTGTCGTTCTTCTTCTCCAATGGTATGGATCCGGAGTACACCGTGATGGGCCGGGTCGCCCGGCGCATCTGGGCTACATCGATGCGCGATCGCTACGGTGCCAATGCTCGCAGTCAAAAGCTGAAATACCATATTCAGACGTCGGGCCGTTCTCTGCACGCTCAGGAGATGAACTTCAATGATATTCGCACTACGCTGCAGGCGCTGATTGCTATCTATGACAACTGCAACAGCTTGCATACCAATGCCTATGATGAAGCCATTACCACGCCCACCGAAGAGTCGGTGCGCCGGGCGCTGGCTATCCAGCTGATTATCAACCAGGAATGGGGTCTGGCAAAGAATGAAAACCCAAGTCAGGGTGCATTTATTATCGATGAGCTTACCGACCTGGTAGAAGAGGCGGTGCTGCAGGAATTTGAGAAAATTTCTGATCGTGGCGGTGTGCTGGGTGCCATGGAGACAGGTTACCAGCGTGGCAAGATTCAAGAGGAGTCTATGTTCTATGAGCATAAAAAGCACGACGGCTCTCTGCCTATAGTGGGGGTCAATACCTTCCTCAGTGAAGCTGAAGAGGCTGATGTGGAAATTGAACTGGCCCGCTCTACCGATGATGAGAAAAAGAGCCAGATCAGGCGGCTAAGAGAATTCCATGGGCAGCATAAGGATGCCTCTGAAGCCATGCTCAAGAAACTTCAGGATGCGGTGCGTCAGGGCGATAATGGCTTTGAAGTGCTTATGGAAGCAGTGCGCTGCTGTTCTCTGGGACAGATAACCAATGCACTGTTTGACGTGGGTGGTCAGTACCGCCGTAATATGTAAGCATTATCTGTCACTGCCGAATGCACAGGAAATAACAGTATGGCCAAAGCTCTTCGTCTCACACAGGTTGAGCGTAAAGAAATCTCCGACGCCAAAATGCTAGAAGCTGCCATTGACTTAATTGTCGAGCGCGGCGCCGAGCAGGCGACATTAAAGGAGGTGGGCGAGAAAGCGGGCTACTCACGCGGCCTGGCTGGCTATAGATTTGGCAATAAAACTGGCCTTTTTGATTTTGTACTGCGCTCTGTGGGCGATGAATGGCTGGCAGAATTAACCGGCGTAACCAGAGGCAAAAATGGCTTTGACGCCATGGCAGCCGCTCTGGACGCTCATATCGCCTTTTGCGAAGAGGCGCCCAAGCATGTAGAGGCTTTTTATCGACTGTGGTTTGAGTCGCTGGCTCCTGAGTCTCCCTTGCAGCCTGTTATTTTGGGTATTCATGAACGCCGTCGCGCCGATGTGATTGGCTGGGTTGAAGACTGTATTGCACAGGGGCACAGCTCAGTAGCGGTGTCACCTGAGCTTATTGCTGACCAGTACTGTGCATCTGTGATTGGCATTGTTTATCACTGGATCAGCGATCCGGAAAATCTGGATGAGATGCGTGCCCGCCACAATGGCCTGAAAAAAGTGATGCAGGTAATGCTCGGCCAGCACTAATTGGCGAGTCTTTTCCCAAAGGCGGCAAAACACCTCTATCTTGCGACTAAACAGCCCGCAGCAAGCAATTATTAGTTGCATGGTCAGCGGGGCCTAATTACTCTTGCACATTATCATAACCAAAAACTACTAGATTAATTAGGGGGTTCGCATGGCCGGTTCAGCATCGGGTAATTCAACAGCAACATCGGTGGGTGACCAGGAGTCAGGGACACAGACATTTGCCTTTATCGCAATGACCTGTCTGTTTTTCTTCTGGGGCTTTATCACTGTTCTCAATGATATTTTAATCCCCTTCCTAAAAGAGTCATTTGACCTTAACTACACCCAGGCCATGCTGGTGCAGTTTTGCTTCTTTGGTGCTTACTTTATTGTCTCTCCGTTTGCCGGCAAGCTAATCGACAAGGTGGGTTATCAGCAGGGGATCGTTCTCGGACTGTTAACGACCGCCACTGGTTGTGTCCTGTTTTATCCCTCTGCGAGCCTAAATGTATACGCTTTATTCCTGTTCTCGTTCTTTGTGTTGGCCAGTGGTATTACTATTTTGCAGGTTGCGGCTAATCCCTATGTAACGGCTCTGGGGCCTGAGAGTACAGCGGCCAGCCGACTTAATCTGGCTCAGGCAGCCAACTCGCTGGGCACCACTGTGGGCCCAATTATAGGTGCTGCCCTGATACTGGGTGTGGTGGCGGCAGATGCCTCTGCGGTTCAGGGGCCTTATTTGATGATTGCCGGCCTGCTGGTAGCTGCGGCGCTGATTTTCCGCCGTATTAAGCTTCCGGTTCTGGCCCATGTTGAAGCCACAGAAGAGGCGTCGGCTGAGAGTGTTTGGAATCACCGTTCACTGGTTCTGGGTGCGCTGGCCATTTTTCTCTATGTGGGTGGCGAAGTTTCTATTGGTAGTTTCCTGGTTAATTATTTCTCTGAGAGCTCGATTGCCGGAATGAGTGCCGTCGATGCAGGTGAGATGGTTGCCTACTACTGGGGCGCGGCTATGGTAGGTCGCCTGGTAGGCGCCTGGTTGATGAACTATATAGCTGCCACCAAATATCTGGCCATCAATTCTGTGATTGCTGTGGCGATGATTGTGGTCAGCATGAATAGCACTGGCGATGTTGCCATGTGGTCTATTCTGGCGGTTGGTTTCTTTAACTCTATTATGTTCCCCACTATCTTTACCCTGGCTATTAAGGGTCTGGGTTCATTGACCAGTAAAGGTTCTGGTTTGGTGTGTCAGGCTATTGTGGGTGGTGCGCTGGTGCCGCTGATTCAGGGTGTGGCTGCCGATATGATCGGTATTCAGCTGAGCTTTATTGTGCCAATGCTTTGCTATATCTATATTGGTTGGTATGCGCTGAAAGGTGCGGACCAAAACTAAGTCCACCACTCTGCAATTATAGACAGGTCCGGTAATCGCTCCGGGCCTGTCTGTTTTGCCCCATTGTTTTATTCTCTACCCAAATTCTAATCTGTTCACATAAACCTATGTCGCTATCAGTGTTGATGAAACGCTGCGAACGCTGTACTGTCTATTAGCTACAGGTTTCCAGCTTGTCAGCACCGTTTAACAACAACGCTTTCTAACATCCACTGGTTGCCAACATAAAGATGTCACAGACATCGCAATAATAAAAAGGGGGAGTTGGGCAGTGGAGCCTAATCAGTCAGTATCTATTCAAACCGAAGACCAGGGCTTTTATCAGGGCTTTAATATTATTGTGGCGGCCTTTCCCAAGGTGCTTATTATTGCGCTGATTATCTGGGTTGGGCTATCGCCAGAGCGCGCTGGCGAGCAGTTGTTGGATCTGCAGCTATGGTCAACCTCTTCCTTTGGTGGCTGGTATATGTATGTCACTGCATTCTTTACCCTGGCCTGCCTGTTTTTGGCGCTGTGGCCGCGCACCGGCAAGGTGGTGTTGGGTGTCGCCGGGGAAAAACCAGAATTCTCTATGTTTACCTGGCTCTCTATGATGTTTGGTGCAGGTATTGGCGTTGGCATGCTGACCTATTCCACAGCCGAACCTATTTTTCATTTTGCCAGTAATCCCGACACTATTCAGGGCCTTAGCACTGGTATGGATGCCGATAATGTGCGCAATGCCTATAAATGGGCGCTGCTGCATTACGGGTTAACGCCCTGGGCCTGCTACGGTGTGGTGGGTATCTCTCTGGGCTATCTCTGTTACAGCCGAGGTTTGCCGCTGACCATTCGCACTGGCTTGCAGCCACTATTTGGCAGCTCCATGTCTGGCGCTCTGGGTCATCTGGTGGATATTGCTGCCATTCTGGCGACCTTGATTGGCCTGGGGGTGACCATTGGTTACGGTGTATCCCAGTTTGCTTCCGGTATGTTTAATATCAGTGGTATGCAGTGGATAGTGGATGGAGCGGGCAAGCCCACTTTGGCGGCCCAGATAACGGGCCTGGTGATTATTATCGGCGCCTCTTGCCTATCTGCGCTATCTGGTTTGCAGCGGGGTATTAAATGGTTATCCAATATCAATATGGGTCTGTCGATGTTTCTGGTGCTGTTTTTTATCCTGTTTGGCGCCACGGCCTTTGCGATTAAATCATTTGGCTACGCCATCTGGGACTATCTGCTTGCTCTGCCATCCATGTCTACCACAGTGTGGAATGATCCGGATACCGAGGTAGGGGCTGCACTGCAGAGCTGGCAGGGTGCCTGGAATATCTTCTACTGGGCCTGGTGGATTGCTTTTGCGCCCTTTGTGGGTCTGTTTTTAGCGCGGGTATCCCGTGGCCGCACAGTGCGTGAATATGTGCTGGGCGCTATGATTATTCCTTCACTGATCTGTCTGACCTGGTTTACCTTTGTGGGCGCTACCGCCATTGATCTTGAGCTCAGCGGTGTGGCACAGGGGGCTATTGTGGGTGCGGATATCTCTGCCCAGTTATTTAAAACCATTAATCTAATGCTGTCGCCAGAGCTGGCTGTAGCTCTGTCAGTAGTGGTAGTGACCCTATTGCTGACTTTCTTGGTGACCTCGGCAGATTCCGGTATTTTGATTATCAATACTCTGGCCTCTGGTGGTAGCCAGACTCAGAAGCAGGCGGCCCATGTGATTATCTGGGGAGTGATCTTTGCTCTGCTGGTGGGGGTACTGTTGGCCGCTGGGGGTATGGATGCTCTGCGCTCGGCGATGATTATTGGTGCGCTGCCATTTTCACTGGTGATGGGGCTGATGACTATCTCTATGATTAAGGCGTTGCTCTCCCATAGGGACTAGCTTTTCAGGCTCTTTTTGGACACACAAAAAACCGGATTGGGCTTAGCCACAATCCGGTTTTTTTAGCCTAAAGAGTTTTCGGCTCTTTATCTGTTGGCGATCCTTTAAGCGTTTTCGACAATACGCTTCATATCAGTCATATAACCGCGAAGCTCGTGGCCAATGATTTCTACATCATGGTCGCGAATAGCGTCGTTGACTTCAATCAGTCGAATATTATCCACGGCATTGGAGCTGTCAGTTAAACCGCCGCCCAGATCTTCCAGAGTCAGACTGTTGGCGTGATCCTGCAGCAGCGGCACTGCGGCATGGGTAAACAGATAGTTGCCGTATTCTGCTGTGTCAGAGATTACCACATTCATTTCGTAGAGCTTGTTGCGGGCAATACAGTTGGCGATCAACGGTGTCTCGTGCAGTGACTCGTAGTAGGCAGACTCTTCGATAATGCCGGAGGAAACCATAGTCTCAAAGGCCAACTCAACACCGGCTTTAATCATGGCCACCAAATAAATACCTTTGTCATAGAATTCTTGTTCAGTGATTTCGGTGTCGCAATCTGGTGCCTGCTCAAATGTGCTCTCGGCAGTCGCAGCGCGCCACTTCAGCAGATTGGCGTCATCATTGCCCCAGTCCACCATCATGGTACGAGAGAATTCTCCCTCAATAATGTCGTCCATATGCTTTTCAAACAGAGGACGCAGGGTCACTTTTAGTTCTTCGGACATATCAAAGGCTTTGATTTTGGCCGGGTTGCTTAGGCGATCCATCATATTGGTGATACCGCCGTGCTTGAGCCCTTCGGTTACCACTTCCCAGCCATACTGAATAAGCTTGCGCGCATAGCCTGCATCAACACCCAGATTGAGCAGCTGCTGATGACCCAGTACGGCGCCAGTCTGCAGCATGCCACAGAGAATAGTCTGCTCACCCATCAGGTCTGACTTAACTTCGGCAATAAATGAAGACTCCAGAACGCCAGCTCTGTCACCACCAGTGGCTGAGGCATAGGCTTTAGCGATGGCCAGGCCATTGCCATTGGGGTCATTCTCTGGATGCACGGCGATCAAGGTAGGAACACCAAAGCCGCGTTTGTACTCTTCGCGCACTTCTGTGCCCGGGCATTTGGGCGCAACCATAACCACAGTCAGGTCAGGTCGAATCTGCATGCCTTCTTCAACAATATTGAAGCCGTGAGAATAGGCCAGAGTAGCGCCCTGTTTCATCAGGGGCATAAAGGCTGTTACTGCCGCAGTGTGCTGCTTATCTGGGGTCAGGTTAAGCACCAGATCCGCGCTGGGAACCAGCTCTTCGGCAGTGGCAACATTAAAACCATTCTCTGAAGCCCATAGATAAGACTGGCGCTTCTCAGCGATAGCCTGCTCGCGCAACGCGTAGGAAATATTCAGGCCAGAGTCGCGCATATTCAAACCCTGGTTCAGGCCTTGGGCGCCACAGCCAATAATAACGATATTCCAGTCTTTGAGCAGATTGCACCCATCGGTGAATTCATTGCGATCCATAAAGCGGCATTTGCCGAGCTGAGTAAGCTTGTCACGCAAGCTGAGGGTATTAAAGTAATTAGCCATTGTTCGTCTCCGGCCACCTATAGGTGGATGCTGTTGGTTTTCGGCGCGCATTGTAACTGTTTTTATGTATTGCTTTAAACGATATATATTCATTACTATGTTGCATTTTTTGCAACACTTGAGCTTGTGGCGTAAGCTGCAGTCATGGATACCAAGTCGTTAAAATTATTCCAGCATCTGGCCAACAGTCTGCACTTTGGTAAAACTGCTGCCGCCTATCATCTCAGCCCCTCAACCCTGAGTCGCTCCATTCAGCGCTTGGAAGAGGAGTTGGGCAGCCAGCTGCTGATCCGCGACAATCGCTCAGTGTTACTGACCAGAGAGGGCAAACAGTTTCTCGCCTATGCGGATCAGCAAATCTCCCAGTTAGAGTTTTTAAAGCAGTCGCTCAATGCCTCTCAGCAGGAGTTGTCGGGCTCGCTAAATATTTATTGCTCGGTTACTGCTTCATATTCCTACTTGCCGCCGTTGCTGGGAAACTTCCGTCGGGCTCATCCCAATATAGATATTAATCTCGACACTGGTGATGCTGCCGATGGCATAGACCAGATAAAAAACCAACGGGTAGATGTGGCGATTGCCGCCCGGCCCGATGACCTTGTTCCCAGTATCCATTTCCAGACTATAGCCGCTGTACCCCTTGCCATTATTGCTCCCAATATCGACTGCTCGGTGAAACGGGCCTGGCAGGCCGAGACCGTTGACTGGGCGAATCTGCCTATTATCCTGCCCGAGCACGGGGTGGCACGAAAACGATTTGAGCGGTGGTTTAGAGATAAACATCAGGGCCGCCCCAATGTCTATGCCCAGGTTTCTGGACAGGAGGCTCTGGTTAGCATGGTGGCTCTGGGTTGTGGTGTTGGTCTTTCTCCTATTGTGGTGGTGGATAACAGTCCGGTTAAAGAGCGTATTCAGATACTGCCGGATACTAGCATTGCGCCTTTTGATTTGGGACTCTGTTGTTTTAAGAAAAAATTGGATGACCCTATAGTGGCAGAGTTTATGGCGATGGCGACTCAGCCATAGATGCTTTCTATTTCGCTTTCTCAGTAGCGAAATTATTATTTAGTCCTATCGACCTAGTAATTCTTAGCAAAGTGGTTGCTCACTTTTATCCCTTTTAAATTACTTATCTATCGCCTTATGCCAGCCGAATATAGGTACTAGTTGTATCTAGGCTAACTATTTCAACGCACTAGGACTGTGCATGTAACTGTTTGATTAGATAGAAATGGTGCGAAATCCACTGGAAAAATTAAACTTCAATATTAATCAAAACAGATTATAACGAAAACAAATTAGCTATTTATTTCAGCAGCTTACAAAAAACCAGAGACATAAAAATTATTGTTGGCATAGAAATCGCATTATCACAGTAGTGTGGTCATAACCTGTAAGTACAAGTTGCTTTAAAAGACAAAGCTACCAAAGCCTTATTTCTTTTTGCATGCAGAGTTTGGATTCCCACAATTTCTTAATGAGCAGTGGAGTTTCTAGTGCAACAAAATGCCATTCAGTTAATGGACTCGGATTTAGCCGAAGGTCAGCCCGTCTTGAAAAAGCGAGGGCAGATTAAAATAGATAATGTCAGCTTGATTTTCGGAAAAGGCAAGCAGGCTAATGTCGCAGTTCAGGAAACCTCTTTAAGCATCGAGCCTGGAGAGTTTGTCTGTATTCTCGGTCCCTCCGGATGTGGAAAATCAACATTGCTCAATTCTGTTGCAGGCTATGTGACGCCGACTACAGGAATGGTATCGGTTGATGGCGAAGCCGTGGTCGATCCTGGTCCGGACAGGGGTATGGTGTTTCAGCAATATTCCTTACTCCCCTGGAAGACGACGTTTGAAAATATTGCCTTGGGACCTAGTCTCTGTGGCGATTTGGAAGCCACTCAAACAGCAGAATATTTTCTCGATATGGTAGGTCTTTCCAAGTATCGAAATCATTATCCCGCAGAACTCTCCGGTGGCATGCAGCAGCGAGTGGGTATTGCCAGAGCCTTGGCTACTAATCCCAGTGTGCTGCTAATGGATGAGCCATTTGGCGCGCTGGACGCACAGACTCGACTGGTAATGCAAGAGAGTTTGCTCGAGGTCTGGAGTGAATTTGGAACCACGGTTCTGTTTGTTACCCATGATGTTGATGAGTCGGTTTTTCTGGCTGACAGGATCATCGTAATGAGTGCAAGCCCGGGCCAGATTGTTGCTGAATTTGATAATCCATTACCCCGGCCACGCTCTCAAGATATGGCGACACGCAAAGATTACATCGCTATTAAACAGAAGTGCCTGGATGTTATCCGCGCAGAGAGTCTGAAAGCCTTCGAATTGCAGAATGCATAAATACCTAACCCTTACAATTTTTTGAGCCCAATAAGCGAAAATATTATGACGACGGAAACGGCACCTTTAACAGATTTAGAACAGCGTGTTATCGCACGGATTCAGGAAAGCGACTGGGTTTCTCTAACCAGTGAAATGGTTCGCACCGGACAGCCCCACTCAGTGAATCCTCTGGACCCGGATATTGCCGCAGGGGAGGAAGAGTCTATTGCGCTGTTTGTGGCTGGCAAGCTCGAAGCCATGGGCTTCGACGTTGAAAAATTTGAATCTCAGCCTCACAGGCCCAATGTGGTCGGACGCCTGAAAGGCACTGGGGGTGGTCCATCGCTAATGCTTAATGATCACCTTGATACCTATCCCGCGGTCGAGCCTGAGCGCTGGGATAAATGTGGTCAGGATCCATTCAATGCCACTCGCCATGGTGATTGGCTCTATGGGAGAGGAACCTCGGATACCAGAGGTAACCTTGCTGCCTCGTTATTGGCAGTCAAAGCTGTCCTTGATGAAGGCGTCAAACTAAAAGGTGATCTGGTTTGCTGCTACACGGTTGACGAAGAGAAAAATGGTTTTCATGGGTCGATCTATATGACCAAAACCATGGGCTTGCATACAGATTACTCTATCACTGCCGAGCCTACGGCTTGGGGCGGTGACACTGACGACTGGGGTATGAATATATCGGTCGCCAATGCTGGCAACTGTCTGGTCGAGTTGACAGTTACAGGTCTGAAGTCGCATATCTGGCGACCGGACACTGGTGTCAATGCCATTACTATGGCATCCACTCTTGTCGAGCCGTTAAATCGCATGAGCTTTTTTCACCAGCCCGCCGAGTTAATGGGGCACACGCCACCCTGTGTTTGTGTGGTGAGAATTGATGGTGGCCTGCCGGGGGAGATGCAGTTTTCACCCGACAGCTGCACCATGATACTGGCGATTGTTGGCATTATGCCGGGCATGACCATTGATACTGTGATTGAAGATATTTCTCAGGTAGTGGGCAAGTGTTTAGATGGAGTAGATGAGGCAGGGTTTAGTGTTCGCCAGGTGCCAGACTCATTATTTGTCGGTGGTACCGATCCGGTTCCAGAGCTCGAAGAGCCCAATCTTTCTATTACCAAAGCCTATCAACAGTTGCTGGGCGACAAGCCCCATATCAATCGCAAGAATGCATTTAACGACACCATACGTTTCCGTGAAGCTGGTATGAATGCAGTTACCTTTGGTCCTGGTGAAGATGGCTGGTCACCCATCAATGAAGGTATTTCTGTACCCAAGTCTGTTGCCGCGACCAAAATTTATGCTCTGACCCTGATGAATATTCTTGGTGTGAGTGAATAATGATGAGTAATTGGCTTAAACGCGACAATAATCAAAGCTTTGTCATTTCGTTGGGATCTGTGGCCGCCATGTTGGGAGCCTGGGTTTTTGTTACCGAGACGGGACTGGCTAACCCATTATTTTTGCCTGGGCCCAAGGCGATTTATCTGGCCTTTATTGATGTTCTTTTTGATGGCTATCAGGGATCAACCCTGATAGAGCATGTGGGCACCAGTCTGTATCGAATACTCCTGGCATTTCTCCTAGCCTGTTTAGTTGGTATTCCTCTGGGCATTTCCATGGGGATGTCGAAAACTGCCCATGCGATTTTTAATCCATTTATTGAATTTTATCGCCCATTGCCGCCGCTGGGGCTCTACACCCTGTTAGTGATGTGGCTGGGTATTGGTGAGTCATCGAAATTGGCGCTGCTGTTTCTGGCGGGACTTCCGGGAATCATTATCGCCACTGTGCAGGCAGTTAAGGATATTAATCCAACTTTTGTATTGGCAACCAAGTCTCTCGGCGCATCGCGAATGGAGCTAATTCGTGAAGTGTATCTGCCGGGCGCAGGGCCGACGATTCTGACCGGTATGCGAATATCGCTTGGTTTTGTCTACACGGTTTTAGTCGCCGCTGAAATTGTGGCTGCTACTGCTGGCATAGGTTGGATGATCTGGGATGCCGCTAAATTCCTACTCAGCGATATTGTAATTATGGGACTTATTATTTTAGGACTAACAGGGATAGCGCTAGACGCCGTTATGCGCTTTATCGGTTATGCACTTATGCCCTGGACTCGGGCAACACGGCAATTTTCGAAAGACTGATATTTTTATTTCACTATTAAACTCACTCAAAAGGTACTTTTATGAACAAGCAATTGAAAGCAGTATTCACAAGCGTATGTCTGTCGCTGATGTCCACAGTGGCAATAGCAGATAAGCCAGAGACAGTCACTGTAGGATTTCTTAATCTGGTAAACGCCCAGTTGGTTACCAAGTCATTGGGTCTGGTACAGAAAGAAATGCCTGGCGTAGAAATCAAATACATCAAAGTAGGCGGTGGTGGCGATATGTTGCGTGCTATTGCTGGCAAGCAAGTTGACTTCGGTGGTCTGGGTAATCCACCTGCGGCTATTGGGGTAACCCGGGGCCTTCCCATTCAGGGAATCATGGTTCTGAATATGCTTGACTACGTAGAAGCCCTGGCAGTGAGAACCTCAGCAGGCATCAAAAACCTCAGAGATTTAAAAGGCAAAACTATTGCCGCACCATTTGGTTCAACAACTCATTACCTGTTGCTTAATGCCCTTGCTGATGAGGGTATAGATCCAGCTTCAATGAAGATTGTTGATCTGCGTCCAAACGATATCGCACTGGCCTGGAGCCGTGGTGATATTGATGCTGCATGGTTCTGGGAGCCTGCTCTGGGTCGTGTACTCAACGATGATGGCCACCTGTTCAACACTTCTGGACTGATGGCTGCCCGCGGCTACCCAACCTGGGATGTTGGCGTTGTTATGAACGAATTTGCCGAAAAATATCCAGACTATGTCACCAAGTTCCTCAAAGCTGAGTGCGCTGGTATCGATTTTTGGCTGAACAACCCAGCTGAAACTGCAAAAATTATTGCTAAAGAACTAGAGCTTTCTCTTGATGATGCGACACGCATGATGAAGGGAACAGAAATGGTCCCCTGTGATAAGCAGCTTACTCAGCAGTACATTGGTACCACTGAGGACAACGGTGGTTTTGTTGATACGCTGGTTTCTACAGGTAACTTCCTGTATGAGCAAAAGCGTCTGCCAGCTGCCGCTTCTGAAAAGAAGATGTCTGACTTTATTCACCCTGAATATCTTGAATCTATCATCAAGTAATTTTCTGAATGGCAGGTATGCATCATGCATACCTGCCTGTTCAGAGCTCTATTAAATCGACTATTAATATGAAACCCAATTCAGCTATGGAATCAATGAGCCTCTCAATATCCAGCTTACAAGCTGGTTATGCCGAGGGTAGGATTTCACCTGTCGATGTTGTCATGGAAGTTTATCGTCGCATTGATGCGAGAGGTGAGGACCATGTGTGGACAGCTCTGTCTGACAGGCAGGGCGCATTGGAAAATGCACAGGAATTACTCTCTGTGGATTCGGGATCACTGCCCCTCTATGGCATCCCATTTTCGGTAAAAGACAATATTCATGTACAGGGTTTGCCAACTACCGCGAGTTGCCCTGGTTTTTCACATTATCCACAACAGAGTGCAGTGGTAGTGAAAAAATTAATCGCCGCCGGTGCCATTTTGATTGGTAAAAATACCATGGATCAGTTTGCTACTGGCCTGGTTGGTGTGCGCAGCCCTGGTCATCCGGTTAACTCATTTAACCCAGAGTATATCCCTGGAGGTTCCAGTTCCGGATCAGGTGTTGCCGTAGCAGTTGGCCTGGTCAGTTTTTCTCTGGGAAGCGATACCGGCGGTTCAGGACGCATCCCGGCCGCACTCAACAATATAGTTGGACTTAAACCTACACCTGGAATGATCAGCACAAAAGGCATGATTTATGCCAATCGATCATTTGATTGTGTCCCTATCTTTGCCCTGACTTGCGCAGATGCCAAGCTGGTTTTTGATCAGGCATCCGGAGTGGATATCAATGACCCATTTTTGCGAGCAAGGCAGCAAGCTGCCAATAAGGTCCCTGAATCCTTCGAAAAGTTGGTCGTTGCAATTCCAGACGAAAAAAATCGCCTGTTTTTTGGCGATAGCTTGGCTGAGCAGTGCTTTGACGATGCCATTGAAAAAGCAAAATCAATGGGCGCTGAAGTGAAAGAGATAGATTTCACGCATTTTGTGGAAGCAGGCAAGATGCTTTTTGACGGTCCATTGCTGGCTGAACGCTACTCGTCCCTGGAGTCATTTTTAGACAGCAACCCGGATCAGGTTAACAGCAATGTGAAATCCATTGTCGAGAAGGCCAGGCAGTATTCAGCCGTTGATTTATGTAAAGAGTACTACCGGATAACTGAATTAAAGGCGCTGACAAGAGCTGTATTTTCCAATATTGATATTTTGATGGTGCCCACGGCTGGGACTATCTACAGGATTGACGAGGTTGAAGCTGATCCGGTCAATCTCAATACCAATATGGGTTACTACACCTACTACGCCAATATATTACAGCTGTCGGCGATTGCCGTGCCTGCAGCTATAAGGGAGGACGGTCTGCCATTTGGAGTATGTTTTTTGGCTGGCCCACAGGACGACGCTTCACTCGCCGCGCTGGGAGGCACATGGCAGCAGTCTACCAACCTGTTATTGGGAGATAACGCAGGATTCAGGTAGTAGGCAGATAACAATTTTCGCAAAAACTATCCATCAACCTAAAATGTAAGGAATTAATATGAACTTAAAGACCTCAACTTCACTCTGTGTATTGGCAGGCTCACTGCTGGCCACCAGTAATAGCTTTGCAGGTGCAAAAATGCAACTGTCTGACGATTCTGCCATTGAATTTGGCGGCAGCATTCGCACTGAATTAATATCTCAGGAAGACGGCGCTGCAGAAGGCGATTCAATTTCAACAAATCTGCACAGCATGCGTTTTTACCTTAAGGGTAAAGTAACCGATAGCATTGCCTTTCAGCTTCAGACAGAGCATAAAGGCGGCACTATGGTAATGCTCGATACACTGGCAAAATTTAAAGTCAGCGACAATGTTAATGTATGGGCTGGCCGTTTTATTCCGCCAAGTGATCGCTCCAACCTGAGTGGCTCCTACAATCTTCCAACCTGGCAGTATCCTGGTGTAGTTTCCAAATATCCAATCCCGCAAAAAGGTGGTCGTGATGATGGTATCGCTATTATGGGATCTAAAGCAGAGGGTCGTCTGGCATACTCTTTCGGCATGTTTAATGGTAAGCAAGACTCCGCCGTACCTACTGACAGCGAAGCATTCTCAGGCCGCCTGGCTTACAGTTTCTGGGATAAAGAAGGTTACCTGACCAGAAGCACGTATTTTGGTAAAAAAGATATTCTAACTGTTGGCCTAACCGCTATGCAGCAAGAAGATGCTTTTGGTGATGGCACTGCCACCTCAGATTTCCTGGCCTATAACCTCGACTTTATGATGGAAAAGAATCTGGCCAGTGGAGCATTAGCCACAGTTGAAGCAGCTGTTTATGACTATGACCAGTATGGCGGTAACACTGCCAAAGAAGGTGACGCCTATATGATATCTGTATCTTATATGCCACCAGGCGAGTATGGCCCGGGTCGCATACAGCCAAGTCTCCGATACCAGTCCTTCTCACCAGCTGATAGTACGGTAGAGGATACCACTCGATGGGATGTGGGTATTACTTCCGTTATACGTGGCCACGGTGCCCGTATTGGACTGTTCTATGGCAGTCAGGACACTGCGGGAAGCGGTGATGTATCTGTTGTTAAAATCGGTCTACAGTTAAAGCTATAAGCCTTAATTGACAGCCATATAGAGCAGATATGGTGGTAGCTTGATCCCAAGCGAGCTACCGCCAACAGGTTCCTTAAAGCAGCTTAAGGAATGTTTTAAAGAAAATAGCTATCTCAGGATAGCTATTTTTTTGTCTTGTAAAACATAACACTGAGTCAGCAGGCTGGTTAATACCAAGAGGTTGATATGTTGTATTAGAAGATAGGCAATGCTCTCCAGATTAATGCCCTCCAATAAACTTTTCGAAAACATACTGCCCTGAAGCTGTGCAAAATTGGTTGGGGTTTGTATCTGTTAACTTTTGTAAAACCACGTAATTTAAATAAAAAAAACCATATAAAACAGGTGCCTAAAAAACTAAATAAGATAAATCATTAATCTTGGCACGCGCTATGCATTACTAAGGTGAATGGTTATAACACGCCATGACAAGTTAACCCGGAAAACTTTTAAAAAGGCTTTTAAAATGAATATCAGAAACAAACTAGTTCCAGTTATCGGTTTGTTAGCAGCTTTTGCTATCCAGGCACAGGCTGAGACAATTCGTATCGCCATCGGCCATCAAAGTATGTGTACAGACACTTATACAGCGGGCATTGTAGTAAAAGAATTAAAACTACTTGAAAAGCACCTTCCAACAACAGGTAAATATGCTGACGTCGAATATGATGTTAGCTGGAGCGATTACTCTTCGGGAGGACCAATCACTAACCAAATGATGGCTAACAAGCTTAACTTTGGCGTGATGGGTGACTATCCCCTTATTGTTAATGGCGCCAAGTTTCAGGCTACTGATTCATTGCGTACCAAATATATCGCTGGTACCGGTTATAACCTCAAAGGCAGTGGTAACGCGATTGTTGTTCCTGTTGACTCCGATATCTACAGCATTGAAGATCTCAAAGGTAAAGATGTTTCTGTACCAGTAGGTAGTGCCGCATGGGGAATGCTGTTAAAGGGCATGCAGGATACTGGCTTCTCAAAGAAAGACTATATGTTGAAGAATCAAAGTCCAGCTGTTGGCGCTGCTAACATCGCTGCCAGCAAGATTGATGCTCATGCCGACTTCTGCCCCTGGTCTGAGTTGATGGAGTTCCGTGGCACGGGCCGTAAAATTTATGACGGCAGTGAAACCGGTGTTCCCTATCTCCACGGTGTCGTAGTGCGTGAAGACTTCGCCGACAAGTATCCAGAAGTTGCAACAGCGTTTATTAAAGCTGTGTATGAAGCTGGAGACTGGATTAGAGAAGATCCTATCAAAGCTGTTGATCTGATGGAGAAATGGACTGGTGTTGAGAAAGAAGTGCTGTATATCTATTTCTCTGAGGGTGGTCACCTGACGCTTGATCCTACAATCAAATCTGAATGGGTCGATGCGCTCGAATTTAACCATGGTGTTTTGGTAAATGAGAAGGCAATACCTCCACTGGATTTTGGTGAGTGGATCACTGAAGAATATGTGCAGGCAGCCTACAAAGACCTTGGCAAAAGCTACAGTAAAGAGAAGAACGCAATGGTTGATCCAGCTATTGAAAATGCCAGCTTACCCATGGAAATCTGGCACTCTCGAGAAGGGATATCTTCCTATAAAACTATTGAAGAGTTGCTGACAGCAGTTGACGGCTACCGCAAAACTGGTGCCAAGCTAAATGCTACCTATGTCTACGACAAAGAGACTGGTCTCAAGCTATTCGGCAAGACAGCATTCTTTGTTCTCACCGACAAAGGTTTTGAAACCTTCCTGCGCAAGCCAGATGCTGATGCATTCGCCTCTGACATCAAAGGCAAGGTAATGGATTACGAAGCAGCCCTGGCAACACTGGGAAGCTAAATTAGATCTGTTGTCTGTCTAAATACGATTTGCCGCCGAACAAAATTATTTTGCCAGGCGGCAAATTACTCCCAACTGTAAAAATTAAATTGAGTAGTTGATATGAGTGTAACCAGCGCGGGTAATAGTATTAAAAATCAAGTATCCGGCATTCAGGAAGACGCAGTAGTCGACGCGTCGGCGGCCAAAATCGCCGTGCCTGAGGCTAAGCCAGTTGTCCTTGAGCCAGCTCCCTCGCTAACTGAGAGACTATCCTCTCTACAATTGCAGTCTGTCCTGGTAGGCGGCCTGTCGCTGGCAATAGGTGTTTTTATTTGGCACCTGGCGACCAAATACAACTTTAATTATTTTATTAATTTTGAAAATGTGCCATCACCAATAAAGGTTGGTGGGGCATTTATTGCCCATCTGGGCGATCCAGAATTCTATATTCACATTGCTGTGAGTATTCGACGAATTTTAATAGCCTACAGCATAGCTGTAGTACTCGGAGTGATTACCGGTGTGATAGTCGGACGCTCAAAAATGGCCCGCGCCGCGGTGCTCCCCTATATTGAAATTGTTCGCCCCATACCTGCAGTCGCCTGGATTCCACTGGCCATCTTGATGTGGCCAACAGAAGAGTCCTCGATTGTTTACATTACTTTTTTGGGTGCGCTGTTCCCAATTATTCTTAATACCTTGCACGGTGTTGACCAGACCCCGGATGTGTTGATTCGCGCTGCCCGTTCATTGGGGGCGAGTAAATTTGCCGTTTTCTACCATGTGGTATTGCCTGCCGCGCTGCCCAGTATTGCTGCTGGCCTGGCAATTGGTATGGGTATCAGTTGGTTCTCGCTACTTGCAGGTGAAATTATCTCAGGCCAGTACGGCATAGGGTACTTTACCTGGAACGCCTACTCGTTAATTAATTACCCGGATATTGTTGTGGGCATGCTTATTATCGGTGGTTTGGGAACCCTCTCTACCTATCTGATCAAGTTAATGATGAAGCCGGCGCTGCGCTGGAAAGAAAAGCAGCGGTAACCAACTATGTCCCGAATTGATTTTATAAAGCATACCCTGTGGCAGAACCTAACAGCCTGGCTGAGCCTGGCTGTCGTTTTCTCGGTGCTTTATTACCTGGCGTTAATGATGGCGTTAATCGTCCGCTTCGAGGGCTTACCCAACTATCTTAACTTCCATGAATGGGCGTTTAATATCGAGCGCATATGGCTTTCCACACCCTCATGGTTTGACAGTTTAGTTATTATGAAAGACGAGTGGTTGCTGGAGATTGGATCTATGAATTATGACTACGGCACTGGTATTTCAGAGTGGAGTCTATTTATCGCGCCAGCCAAAGTCTTGGGGGTGCTGTTATTAGGCATTCTGCTATCGGCAAACTATTTATTGCTGCGTAATGGCAATCGAGTGTGCTCTCCCAGAGCCACTCGTGGCGCCAGTGTGGTCACAGGCCTGGGCGCTACCCTGGTTTCACTCGCCTCAATCACCATGTCCTGGGTAGTCTGTTGTTCGACTCCTACCTGGGTGGTAGGGCTAGCCATGATGGGTCTTGGTGTATCAACTTCTCTATGGCTTGAGCCCATAGGTATCTGGGTCAATATTGCCGGTTATTTGTTTTTGATAGCTTCCCTATACATAGCGGCTTCTCGTGCGACAGCTGATCCTCAGTATCAAGTCGACGCCCATATTTAAACCAGTTTAGGAAACAACAATGAACGCAGATGTAATCTCAATGTATAAAAACAAAGCCAAAAAAGCTTTCGGCAGCGATAAACCTGGGCAAATCGAGATACAGGGTGTAAGCATTGTTTTTGGTGCTGGTGCTGATAAGAATGTGGCAGTTAAAGAGACTAGCTTGACCATTAATCCCGGTGAGTTTGTCTGTATTCTTGGTCCCTCAGGCTGCGGTAAATCAACACTTCTTAACTCGGTCGCGGGCTATGTAACTCCCTCGTCCGGTCAGGTTCTAGTTGACGGTGAGCTAATTACCCATCCGGGTCCGGATCGTGGCATGGTATTTCAGCAATACTCATTATTTCCATGGAAAACAGTGGTACAAAACATTGGTTTTGGCCCGAAGTTAGCAGGCTGTAGCAAGGATGAATGTAGCTCTATCGCCAATACCTTTTTGGCCATGATTGGTCTCACAAAGATAGCTGATAGTTTTCCGGGTGAACTGTCCGGTGGCATGCAGCAGCGGGTGGGTATCGCTCGCGCTCTGGCCAACTATCCTCGCGTGTTATTGATGGATGAGCCATTTGGAGCTCTGGATGCACAGACCAGAATTATGATGCAGGAAAGTCTGCTTAATATCTGGTCTGAATTTGGTATAACAGTGTTATTTGTTACTCATGATGTTGATGAGGCGATCTTCCTTGCCGACCGTGTTTTGGTAATGAGTGCCAGCCCAGGTTCGGTGATTGCTGATCTTAAAGTCGACTTGGAACGACCACGCAAACCAGAAATGGCTACGTCTGATGGTTTTGTTGAGTTAAAGAAGCAGTGTCTGGGCCATATTCGCGCAGAGAGCCTCAAGGCCTTTGAGCAGGTTGGAGCCTAAACCATGCTGCCAGTACGCAATAGTTTTCTCGTCGCTCTCATCGTCGCGGCTCAGTGTCTGCTTGTCAGTCAGACGCATTCAGCTACAGAAGACTATGTAACTCTCAAGACCCCGAATGAGATTAAGCCTTTCTTGCTCAGTGATCAATATAACCAGGCATTTGGACTGGAAAGATTAAAAAATCACTGGTCGCTGGTGTTTATTGGCTTTACTACCTGCCCGGATGTGTGCCCAGTAACTCTGGCAAATCTTGAGGCAGTGCGAGCCGAGATGGGCCTGCGACTCAGTCCAGGCAAAATTCCACGCATACTATTTCTTGCCGTTGATCCTGACCGAGATACTCCTGTTTTAAAGGAATACCTTGCTTATTTCCATCCCGAATATATAGGTCTAACAGGTGAGGTTAATCAGATTGATAAGCTTATAAATAGTCTTAATGCATTTTATCGTTTGGATAAAAAGACACCAGATGACAGTGACTACGATGTGTTGCACACCGCCTTTGTATCAGTGATTAACCCCGAGGGAGAGATGGTTGCCAAACTTAACCCACCGTTCCACCCTCATAAGACGGGCAATTTTCTGATCCAACTAATTCGAGGATTGAAGTTCGATGATTAGGATAATTTCGCTGGGTGTATTGGTTGCTGCCTTGCTGATAAATATGTATTTGAGTGCCGGAGTCTCTGACAACCAAATCCAGGTGGTAAATGCCTGGTCTCCGGCGGCTCCGCCCACAATGGCAATGCATGCGGGCTATTTAAGTTTGCAAAACCATTCCAGCGAAACCATTGAGCTGGTAGCGGTTTCCAGTCCTGCGTATAAAAGCATTGAGATTCATGAGTCGCTTTTGGTTGATGGCGTCCTAAGCATGCGCATGCTGCGCGGTTTATCTGTTGAGCCGCGCAAAAAAATTCAATTCAAGTCCGGTGGTCTGCATCTAATGATGCACCAGCCATTGGCCGTAAGACAGGTGGGAGATAGCTTTCCGGTCAGCTTTAAGTTAGCGGACGGTGCCCTCATTGAATTTTTGATGCAGGTTTCGAGCACCGGTCTGGTAGATACAGAGGCCAGTAGCACTGATATGCATCATCACCATCATTAGATGCCAATACAGATGATTGGATTAAGGGTAAATCATTTTAAGGCGAGTGTCTTAGCACTAGTATGTGGTCTTTCATCACCTTATGTTATGGCGGGAATGATTGATAAGGAGGGAATGGCGGCATGGGAAATTTGCGCCATGTGCCACAGCCTCAATGGTATTAGCCGGATGGCAAAGTTTCCCAAGTTAGCGGGACAAAAGCCGGCTTATATCATCAAGCAATTCAGGGATTTTAATGCCGGGCGAAGAACTAATGATGGTGGACAGATGGAGGCCATCACTACAGAAGTGGACATTGATGCCATAGAGGCCATAGCAAATTATTTTGCCCAGCTGCCACCGCCACCGGCGGCCAAATTAGAGTCAGACTCTGAAAGCTCGCAGCTTTTTAATGATGGCGAAGAAATATTTTATCAGGGTGTTGGCAGAACCCAGGCATGCGCTAACTGTCATGCTCAATCGGATTCTCTAGAGAAACAGCAAATCGCCGCAAATGCTCCCTGGTTGTTTGGCCAGCATAAGAATTATCTGGTTAAGCAATTAAAAGATTTTAAATCTGCAAATCGAGCTAACGATGTCACCGTCAGTATGCATCAGATAGCCAGAAATTTGTCTCCGCAAGCTATAGATGCAGTGACATTTTTTCTTGCTCATAAACAGCCGGGCAAAGGGTCCGAATAGAGGGATATTTGCACCTGTTAGGTGCACGATTTCGAATCATTTTGGTGCTCTTTTCTATTTTGCACCATTTGGCTTCAGTCCAGTGATAGTAAGGGTTATAGAGGTATTTTTGTTGCAAAAAATCTTGTTATTACTTGTTATGACAAGTACAATTAAAGACTGAAAATTGGAGTCGCGATATGGGTTCTTTAGTCAACGAAAATATGTCTCATTTACCTCTTTATATGCAGATAAAAGAGGCCTTAAAAAAGGACATTCTGGGTGGGCACTATGCCCCTTACCAGAAGATGCCTTCTGAGAGTGAGCTGATGTCGTCGTTTGGTGTCAGTCGCATAACAGTTCGACAGGCGTTGAGGTATTTGCATGTCGAAGGTTTGATTTTTACGTCTCAGGGCAAGGGGACTTTTGCCAGCAAGCCCAAGGCAACACAGGATGTGAAATATCTACAGGGATTTGCTGAGGCCATGGGCCCCAAGGGTTATGAAGCCTCTGCCAGGCTAATCAGTATTCGTGAAATGACGCCGAGCAGAGAAGTGCGCAGCAAGCTGGATGTATTGGCTAAAGACGGTGTTGTTGAGGTGGTCAGAGTTAGATATTTAAACCGTGAACCGGTCTCTGTTGATACCTCTTACTTTCCCGTAGAAATAGGTCGCAAATTATTTTCAAAGGACATGATTGGCGATATTTTCCCACTGTTGGAAAACGAATTAAGAATTGAATTAGGTCATGCGGAGGTCAGTCTGGAAGCGCGACCAGCGGACGCCGGTCTTGCCAAGTTACTCGATTGTGAGTCTGGTAGTCCGATCATGTGGGTACAGCGATTGACCTATGATCGGCTTGGCAAGCCTGTTGATTTTGAATACCTGGCATTTCGTGGTGACACCTATAAGTACCAGTTCCAGATAGAAAGATCGTAACCGCAAAACACTGGTTTTTAAGCTGCAAAAAATTAATCGGTGAGAGAAATCTCACTTAAATATTGGAAATAGGACGAGGAAACACATGAATCTCCCTGACGACATATCGGTAAAAGACGTTGATGTATTGATCATCGGTGGCGGCACTGCTGGCCCCATGGCAGCAGTAGCTGCAAAAGAAAAGAACCCCGATGCTTCTGTAATGCTGCTAGAGAAGGCTAATGTAAAGCGCTCTGGCGCCATCAGTATGGGTATGGATGGGCTTAACAATGCTGTTGTGCCAGGCCACTCTACGCCTGAGGACTATGTGAAAGAGATCACCATAGCCAATGATGGGGTACTTCTGCAAAAAGGTGTCATGACCTATGCTGAGAACTCTTTTGCAATGATTGAAAAACTGGATAACTGGGGCGTCTACTTCCAGAAAGATGAGACTGGCGAGTACGATATGAAAAAGGTGCATCATCTGGGCACCTATGTTCTACCTATGCCCGAAGGCCATAACATCAAAAAGATTCTCTATCGACGTTTACGTCGTCATCGTGTAATCGTTGAAAATCGCTTCCAGGCGATTCGTGTGATTAAAGATAGTGAGGGTAACGCCTGTGGCTGCATATCACTTAATACACGCACCGCTGAAGTTTTGGTGATTCGTGCCAAATCTGTTGTTATGTGCACTGGTGCCGCGGGTCGAATTGGTTTGCCTGCCTCCGGATATCTCTATGGTACTTATGAGAATCCATCCAACTGTGGCGATGGTCATTCCATGGCCTATCAGGTGGGTGCCGAGCTAACTGGCCTTGAGTGCTACCAGATTAACCCCCTCTTGAAGGACTACAATGGCCCCGCCTGCGCCTATGTAACTGGCCCTCTCGGTGGTTATACCGCCAATTCCAAAGGTGATCGTTTTATTGAGTGCGATTACTGGAGTGGTCAAATGATGATGGAGTTCTTTAATGAACTGCAGGGCGGTAATGGCCCGGTATTTCTGAAGCTTGACCATTTGGCTGAAGAGACCATCCAGGAAATTGAACATGTTCTTCACACCAATGAACGCCCTAGTCGCGGCCGTTTCCACGATGGTCGTGGTGTTGACTACCGAACCAAAATGGTAGAAATGCACATTTCTGAAATCGGTTTCTGCGCCGGTCACTCTGCCTCTGGTGTATGGACCAATGAAAAAGGTGAAACCACCGTGCCTGGTTTATATGGCGCTGGTGATATGGCTTCGATCCCCCATAGTTATATGCTCGGGGCTTTTGTATTCGGTGAAATCTGTGGCACCAATGCCGCTGAATTCGCCGCTGGTAGGGATTTTGCTGAGCTGGATGTGGATTTTATCACCGCAGAGCGAGATCGAATCCTAGCGCCAATGAAAAGAACTGATGGTATCCCTCCCAGCCAGTTCGAATATAAAGTCCGACGCCTGGTCAATGACTATCTACAGCCACCCAAGGTGACCAAGAAGATGGATATTGGTCTGCAGCGATTGGAGGCTATGGAAGAGGATATCCAATATCTCTACGCACGTGATGCTCATGAACTACTCAGAGCCAACGAAGCTCAGCATATTTATGACTGCGCCAAAATGGCTGCTGTCGCGTCCATGTATCGCACAGAGAGCCGGTGGGGTCTGTATCACCACTATGTGGATTATCCCGAGAAAAATAATGAAGACTGGTTCTGTCATGTCCAGCTATACAAAGATGAGAGTGGCGACATGGTTTGTAAGACTCGCCCAATCGACCCCTATGTCGTCGAGCTAGATGACAGTGAAAAGAATGCCTACGCGCAAATGCGCGTTCAGCAGGCCGGCTAAATAACTAAATTTATGGAGCATTATCAATGCCAATAGCATCACAAATTTCAATGGTTCCCGTCGTAGTAGATGACGACAAATGTATCGCAGAAAAAGGTTGTCGGACCTGTATCGACGTCTGCCCGCTCGATGTTTTATGGATAAATGAAGAGTCAGGCAAGGCGCATATGAAGTATGACGAATGCTGGTATTGCATGCCCTGTGAGACAGACTGCCCGACAGATGCAGTAACAGTAAACATTCCTTACTTATTGCGCTGAGGCTATCCATGTCAAATTTTACAGATCCACTATTAATTTCGATTGAGACACGACTACAGGATGCTGATCCAGGTATTCGCCGAGTAGCGGTTATGGAGTTGGTTGATAGCCCAGAACCCGAAGCAGTTGAGCTATTAATTACTGCCCTCAGCGACTCTGAGGCTGATGTGCGTATGGAAGCGGCCAAGGTTATTGATGAGTTTGAGCCCATAGATATGATGGACGCGCTGGTCGAAGCACTGACTGCGCCCGACGAAAACGTGCGCAATGCAGCCGCCAGTGCTCTGGCAGATTTGAAGGATAAGTCCGTAGCACCAGCTCTGTTAGAAGCACTAAAGAAAGATGATGTTTTTGTTCTTTCCGCTGTGTTGCGCGCCCTTAAGCAACTGCGGATCAAAGATGCACGCTCATACGCGATAGAACTTTTGCAGCACGCTCACCCGAGTGTTCGCCGAGAAGCAGTAGGGGTATTGGGTTATCTTCAGGAAGTTGAGAACCTGCCTCAGTTGATGTCGGTGGTCAGCAATGACGCCGACCCCGAAGTTCGCCGGGCTGCGGTAGGAACCTTAATTTTTGCTCCTGCGGCTATGGTGTCTGACACGCTTATGTCCGCCATTACTGATGAAAACTGGCTAGTCCGAGTTGAGTCGATTAAAGGTCTGGGCAAGCTTAAGGTGGCAGAATCACTGGGACTGCTAATGTCTGCGACAGATGATGAGCGCTGGCAGGTGCAGGAAAAAGCAGCCGAAGCCATTGGTATTCTTGGCAACCCAGAGGGAATTTCTGCTCTCGCCAACTGTATCGAAGATCCGATCAGTAATCTGCGTAAATCAGCGGTTGCTGCTCTGGGTGAGATTAAACATGTTGATGGTCTTCCTCTTCTGGAAATTGCCAAGAATGACAATGATCCGGATGTGCGTAAATTGGCACGCTGGGCCAGTGAACGTATCGCAGATGCGGCAGAAGCGGAGGCGTAGATAATGACGTTTGTCGTTACTGAGCAATGTATTAAATGTAAGTTTACTGATTGCGTTGATGTATGTCCGGTAGATTGCTTTCACGAGGGCCCCAATTTTGTGGTTATCAACCCGGAGGGCTGCATTGATTGCGCTCTCTGCGTACCAGAATGTCCTGTGGATGCGATTTTTGATGAGGCGGATCTACCTGATGAGTTCCATGAGTATATCCAGATCAACGCCGATTTATCTGAGACATGGCCTGAGATTACAGAAACCACAGATCCGCTCCCGGATGCTCAAGAGTGGGCAGACCAGCCGGGCAAGCGTGATGCGCTCATTATGAGCCTGTGATTAATCTCGGCTTTAAGGTTCCATCGATTCGGGCCAACCCATAGATGAATTCAGATGCACCTCATTCGGTTAAATACAGGAAGCAGTCTGAGGCTCTGGAACTGACATGGGCTGATGGTAGTAAAAGCTCGATTTCAGGGCAGGCCCTAAGAAGATATTGCGCCTGCTCTGTTTGCCGGGCTAAAAACCAGGTGGGTGTTGATGTCATAACGGATAGAGCCCAGGTATCGAATATCGTACCAATGGGCACTTCCGGAATTCAGGTTATTTTCGCTGATGGTCATGATAAAGGCATCTATCCCTGGCCCTACCTGCGGGCCATTGCATCAAATCGGGCAATGGAACTGATTAACTGAATATAGCCCTGGCAGATTGATAGAAAGCGCTGCTTGCGGTTAGGTACTAACTCTTTATTTGACGGGCTTCCGGCCCTTTTATTAAATCTTTATAGGAATGCTTAAGTTATGGCTACATTGATGACTGAGACAGTCACCGAGGTGCATCACTGGAACGATACGCTGTTTAGTTTTAAAACAACTCGAGATATGGGTTTCAAGTTCGAAAATGGTCATTTCACAATGATAGGACTCCAGCAGGAGGATCGTCCTCTGCTTCGAGCCTACAGTATCGTTAGTGCCAATTACGAAGAAGAGCTGGAGTTTTTCAGTATTAAAGTGCCTGATGGCCCGCTCACCTCCAAACTGCAGCATCTTAAAGTTGGCGATGAGGTCCTGGTTAACAGCAAGTCCACTGGAACATTGACTGTGGGCAATATGCTGCCTGGCAAGCATCTCTATCTATTTAGTACAGGAACCGGGTTAGCTCCTTTTTTGAGTATTATCCGAGACCCTGAATGTTATGAAGCCTACGACAAAATTATTCTGACTCATGGCGTGCGCAATGTTAATGAGCTGGCCTATCAGGATCTAGTGACCAACCTGTTGCCCAACAATGAATATTTTGGCGAAGAAGTACGTGAAAAATTAATCTATTACCCAACGGTGACTCGCGAAGATTATCAATTTCAGGGGCGTATCACTGATCTGATTGTCTCTGGTAAATTATTTGATGATATAGGTCTGCCGCCACTGAATCCTGAAGTGGATCGAGCCATGTTATGTGGCAGTCCAGCTATGCTCAAAGACACTGTAAAGATTCTGGACGAGCGTGGGTTTGTTGAGACTCGCCACGGTGATCTTGGCACCTATGTTATTGAACGCGCCTTTGTTGAATAACGCAGTGACATTGCCAAGGGAACAGTCAGTTCGTCAAATTCTAGAGACTACTCTGGACCCATTTCTGCAACGGGATTATGCAAGCTTGGGTGCCATAGATGAGTTGTCGGTGCACGATGACCAGGTTTTTTTAAAATTAAAACTGGGTTATCGGGGCATTACCTCTGAAGCCAGGATTGCGCTCAGTGTTAAGGCCAAGTTGCAGGCCGCTGGGTTTGCCGATCCGCAGGTTGAGATTAGTGGCGAAGTGACCGCCTGTCCCAGTCAGACTGGCACTGGGCATCTTCGGGAAATCAAAAATATTATTATGGTGGCTTCCGGCAAAGGTGGTGTGGGAAAGTCTACTACAGCGGTTAACCTTGCTTTGGCACTGCATGCTGAGGGCGCTAA
>Ga0209199_1000426_pt1 | contig 60687 bp, 53 predicted proteins | sample COGITO_mtgs_1105_7_FD_184805 | JGI IMG/M metagenome (GOLD analysis project Ga0209199, IMG submission 184805) | Pelagic marine microbial communities from North Sea - COGITO_mtgs_110523 (SPAdes) (version 2) | ecosystem: Environmental > Aquatic > Marine > Epipelagic ... | reverse complement strand
CGCGACCTTGTCTCTCGTGTCGCTTCGGAATTTGGCATTGATAGTGACCTCGCCGCTGGCCCCGCCTTGGCACTGGGTGCCTCTGAAAGCACGCTGATCGAGATGACCGGCGCCTATGCAGGCATTCTTAACGGTGGATCGTCGGTAACACCTTACGGGTTGGTCGAACTGCGCCTGCTGGGTGACGATGAACCTTTGATGGGAACGGGTGGCGGTATTGGTGAACGCGTCGTTCAACAAGAGGCTGCGCGTCAGCTTGTCTATATGATGGAAAAGGTCATTTCCGAAGGAACCGGCGCGCGGGCACAGTTTGGTGGGCGTGCATTGGCTGGCAAAACCGGAACCACGTCGGCCGCAAAAGATGCGTGGTTCATCGGATTTTCCGCTGATTATGTTGCGGGTGTCTGGATGGGGTATGACGACAACACGCCGCTGACCGGCGTTACGGGGGGCGGGTTGCCAACAGATATCTGGCGCGAAGTCATGAGCCGTGTGCACGAGGGGCTTCCCCTCAATCCGCTGCCAATGTCCGCGCCAATTTCCCCGACCGACCTTGGTGAAACCGCGCTTGGCCAAAGCGGTGATGCCGGATCAGGCGGCACCAGAGATACCGGCAATATTATTGATCAAGTGCTTCGTGATATTTTTGGTGGCAGCAATGGTTCCGGCAGTTCGTCGCCTTCGCCGGATGCAGGGAACCGGTAAGCGGGGTTGACCCTATCTTAAGTAAACTGTGGCCTATTCGGTTTGGTCAGGGACTGGTTTCCCTGACCTGATCGGGAAAAACACAGGTTACTATGGCCGCAGATACCAACCAGAATGGTGCCGAAGAATTGCGTGCCTTTCGGCGGCAAAGCCGTGCCTTGTATTGGATCGTCGCACTGTTCAGCCTGTTTGCCACGCTGCTGACGCTGACAGGCCCTATTTACATGTTGCAAGTCTACGACCGGGTTCTTGGCTCCGGATCGCAAGAAACACTCTTGGCGTTGTCCTTGCTTGTGGTATTCCTATATTGTGTTTTGGGGTTGCTTGACGGCGCGCGGGCCCGCATTTCGTCCCGGATTGCTGCACGGTTTCAAACTGCGGCTGAGGCGCGGGTTTTTGACGCAACATTGCGCCAGCGGCATCCGGCCGCCGCAACCGGCTTGAACGACCTCGACGCGATTTGTCGCGGATTGAGCGCGCAAATCATTGGCGCGATCTTTGATCTGCCTTGGACGCCAATCTTTTTTGCCGTCATCTTTGTTTTTCACCCGTTACTAGGGTTACTGTCGGTTGCGGGTGCTATTGCACTAATCGTGATCACCTGCGCCAACCAAGTTTTTTCAAGGCGCGATCAAACACATGCCACCGCGGTGGTGATTCAGTCAAAAATAATGCTGTCGCAGTTGCAAGCAGAGGCTGAAACTGTTCAGGCGCTATCCATGCAACAGGCATCTTTTTCGAAATGGAAGCGCATGCGGATGATGGCGTTGACCCACCAATTGCGTGTTGCGGATGTTGGAAGTGGTTTGGCAGCATTGACCCGCATGCTTCGATTGATGCTGCAGTCCGCGATGCTTGGCCTTGGCGCGTGGCTGGTTCTGTCACAGCAAATGACAGCGGGTGGTATCCTTGCCGCATCTGTCTTGTTGGGGCGCGCATTGACGCCCATCGAAACACTGTTGACGCATTGGCCTGTTGTGCAGAATGCACATCAAAGTTGGAAACAACTGGCGTCACTACTGAGCCGTGTACCCAAAGTGGTGCCGCGCATCCAGTTGCCAAAGCCAGATGCAAGGTTATCCCTAACAGGCGTTACCGTTTTCCCACCGGGGGAGCGGCGCGCGGTGCTGCGGGGATTGAATTTCACCCTTGAGCCGGGTCAGGCGCTGGGCATCATCGGTCCATCCGGGTCCGGCAAATCGACACTGGCAAAACTTCTGACTGGCACGTGGCCAGTGGCGGCGGGAACTGTCAGGTTAGGGGGTGCCGCATTGGACCAATATGATCCTGATATGTTGGGTAAGCATATTGGCTATCTTCCGCAGAGACTACAGTTGTTTGATGGCTCTATTGCGCAAAATATTGCGCGCCTTCAGGAGGTTGTTGACCACGAAAAGGTCATTGCTGCCGCAAGGTCGGCTGATGCGCATGATATGATCCTTGCCCTGCCCAAAGGCTACGACACCCTAGTCGTGGACGGTGATGCGCGGCTGTCTGGTGGGCAAATTCAGCGGATTGGGTTGGCGCGCGCGTTGTATCACAATCCTGCGGTTGTCATTCTTGATGAACCCAATTCGAACCTCGACAGCAATGGTTCTGTCGCGCTGAACCACGCCGTTCGCGACCTGAAATCACGGGGTAAACTGGTTCTGATCATGGCGCACCGGCCTGCGGCCATTCAGGAATGTGATCTTTTACTGATGTTGGATGACGGCGCACAAGCGGCCTTTGGACCCAAAGAAGAGGTTATGGGGCGAATGGTCAAGAACGCGAATTCAATCCGGGCCATCCCCAAAAAAGCAGCAGGCGCTGCATGACTGACCATTCCGAATATGACGCGGCTACCAAAGGCCCGGTTCTGCTTGGGTTGGCAGGGATTTTGGTGCTTGTTTTGGGCTTGGTATTCTGGGGGCTGACGTCGCGGATTGCTGGCGCAGTTGTCGCTCCTGGCCAGATCGAGATCGAACAGAACCGGCAGATTGTGCAGCACCGCGTAGGGGGTGTTGTCACGGCCATCCACGTACAGGACGGGGCTAAAGTGCCCAAAGGTGCAATGCTCTTACAACTGGACAGCACGGCCCTGAAATCACAGCTCGCGACGTTTAACGCGCAACTTTTTGATATATCGGTAAAAATGGCACGCCTTCGCGCGGTATTCGAAGGGGCAGATAGCCTTGTCTTTGCGACAGAACTACGCGCGCGCGCAACGAACGACCCTGCCGCGCAGGAAATGATGGCGGGTCAATACGAGCTTTGGCAGGCCAGCGCCGTCGCGCGCTCGATTGCGCGCGGGGCATATGAAAAGCAAAAAACGCAGCTTGCTGCGCGCATCACTGGCTATAATGCCCAGAAAGCAGCCTTGTCTGCGCAATTGGCATTGTTGCATCTGGACCTCGGAGATCAGCAAGCTCTGTTTGACAAAGGGCTCGCTGTCGCGGCATCGGTCCGCAAGCTGAAGGCGGAAAAAGCGCGTCTTGTGGGTTCATTGGCGGACCTCGATGCAACAAGCGCGCGCATCCGTGAAGAGATGCTCGGGCTTGATTTGTTGATGCAGCGCGATGAGGCCAAAGCAACTGAACAGGCGCTTGGCAGATTTCGAGATCTGCGTAGCCAAGAACGTGCCTTGGACGCGCAAAGCCGCGCCTTGCATGATCGGATCGCCGAACAGGCTGTGCGCGCGCCTGTTGCCGGTGTCGTCTATGGGTTGCGGATACAGACGCCGCAGGCTGTTGTCCAAAGTGCCGAGCCGCTTATGTACATAATCCCGCAGGATCGCCCGCTTTTGATCGCTGCGCAGGTTGACCCGGCCCATATCGCGCAGGTCTTTGTGGGCCAAAGTGTCGGATTGCGCCTGAACGCGTCCGGTCAACAGGCTGTGCCAGAACTGCAAGGGGTCGTGCGCCATATCTCGGCTGATACATTTGCAAACCCACAGACTGGAAGCCGCTATTTCCGGGTTGAAATTTCATTGACGCCAGATCAGATAGACGTGCTTGGGGGGGCATGCTAGGTTTCGACTTGGCATGTCGGTGGATGCGGTCATAAAGCTGCAAGAACGACCGCCGATTGTCTATCTGCTGGAACCTGTCGCCGCGTATTTTTCGCGTGCTTTTCGCGAAAGCTGACGGTGGCCCTTCCTGTTTGTGATTGGCTGCCTTAACGTTTGCAAATCACTTCGCAAAGGAACACCCGATGAACATCACCGCCCGCCTTGCCGAACTTGGCGTCACTCTGCCGGACGCACCTGCCCCAGCGGCGAATTATGTCCCGTTTGTGCAGGTAGGTAACACGCTGTTTGTCTCCGGACAGATATCCAATGGCCCTGATGGTTTGATCGTCGGAAAGCTTGGCGATGGGATGTCGGTCGAAGACGGCGCTGTTGCGGCAAAGTCTTGTGCAATCAGCCTGTTAGCACAGGTCAAAGCCGCTTGCGGTGGCGATATTGAGCGCTTGGTGCGGGTCGTCAAGCTGACGGGCTTTGTGAATTCTACTCAGGATTTTACGGATCAACCCAAGGTCATCAACGGATGTTCTGATTTTCTGGCTGACGCCTTGGGAGATGTAGGGCGGCATGCACGTTCTGCGGTGTCTGCCCCTTCATTGCCATTCGGTGTTGCCGTTGAGATCGAAGGCATTTTTGAAATCAAATGACCCTGCCACGATGTTTTTATGAACGTCCTTTTGCACACCGTGCTTTGCATGATGTGACGGACGGACGGCCCGAAAACAGCCGCGCGGCCATACGCGCGGCTATTGCTGCTGGCTACGGAATTGAAATTGATGTCCAGCTTAGCGCGGATGGGCATGCCATGGTTTTCCATGACTACGGGTTGGAAAGATTGACCGGGACAGAGGGCGATGTCCGCGAACGCACAGCCGAAGATCTGGAAAAAGTCGTTCTGCTTGGCGGGACAGAAGGCATTCCTGATCTTTCAGAGGTCCTGAACCTGATTAACGGTCGCGTGCCGCTGCTGGTTGAGATCAAAGATCAGGACGGTGATATGGGCACAGCAATCGGACCCTTGGAACACGCGGCCGCGCAGGCGTTGGCGTCCTATGATGGCCCCGTTGCCGTGATGTCATTCAACCCCCACTCAGTGGCTGAAATGGCAAGGATTTGCCCCGATATCCCCAGAGGTATCGTAACCAGCGCGTACCGGTCAGAGGATTGGCCGCTTAGCCCCGCAATCTGCAACCGGTTACGTGATATTCCTGACTATGATCGCGTTGGTGCGTGTTTTATCAGCCATGAAGTGGATGATCTTGCGCGCCCACGGGTCGCTGAGCTGAAGGCGCAAGGCGCAATGATTGCCTGCTGGACAGTCACAAACGCAGAGCAAGAGAGAGAAGCGCGTAAAATTGCTGACAATATCACCTTTGAACAGTATCGCGCGAAGCTCAGCGCTTGAACCATGAACGCAACGCCACACATCGTGACGTGAATGATGTGAGGCAGCTATGAGCGCGCAGGAAATCGAGATCAAGATTGTGACGGATCTGGCTGAAATCGGCCAGATCGAATGGGACGCCTGTGCCTGCCCCGAAGCCGCGAGCGGCGCGCGCCCGAATGATCCGTTCACGACCTACCGGTTTTTGTCGGCGCTTGAACAAAGCGGAAGCGTCGGGGCAGGGACAGGCTGGCAACCGCAATATCTGACAGCGAACATTGAAGGCCAACTGATCGCAGCCGCCCCCCTTTATGCGAAATCGCATAGTCAGGGCGAATATGTTTTCGACCACAATTGGGCGCACGCGTTCGAGCGGGCGGGCGGGCGGTATTATCCGAAATTGCAGGTCGCCGTCCCTCATACACCTGCGACTGGGCGGCGTTTTCTGGTGCGTCCGGGGTTTGAGGCCAGCGGAGTTTCTGCGCTGATCCAAGGTGCGGTGCAATTAACCGATAACAACGCGCTGTCATCGCTTCACGTTACCTTTTGCACCGAACAAGAGGCCCGGCAGGCCGAAGAGATGGGTTTGATGGTCCGCAAGAGCCAGCAGTTTCATTGGCGCAATGCGCAGTATACCAGTTTTGATGATTTTCTCGCCAGCCTGAATGCACGCAAGCGCAAGAATATCCGCAAAGAACGCGCCCAAGCGCAAGCCTTTGGCGGTGAAATCCACGCCTTTACCGGTGATCAGATACAACCCGAGCATTGGGATGCGTTCTGGAAGTTTTATCAGGATACCGGTGCCCGCAAATGGGGAACCCCCTATTTGACGCGCAAGTTTTTTGATATTGCTCAGGAAACACTGCGCGATGACATGGTGCTTGTGTTGGCGGCGCGTGAAGGACGATGGGTCGCCGGCGCCCTTAATTTTATTGGGGCAAACGCGCTTTTTGGCCGGTATTGGGGCTGCGTTGAACATCACCCCTGTCTGCATTTTGAGTTGTGCTATTATCAGGCGATAGATTTTGCCATCGCGCAGGGGTTGGCTACGGTCGAGGCAGGCGCGCAGGGTGAACACAAACTGGCGCGCGGTTATCTGCCGACGCCGACATGGTCATTGCATTGGATGCGTGATCAGGGTTTTGCGAATGCCGTCGGTGATTACCTGCAGGCAGAGCGCGAGGCAGTCGATCAGGAGATCGAGATATTGACGGAATACGGCCCTTTCAAACGGGCGAATGTGGAGGAACAAGAATGAGCGAACGATTGAGTGAGGAAACCCGCAAAACGGTGTTGAAGCCGCTGTTCGATACGGGCTGGGCCATGGTCGATGGGCGGGATGCGATCCAGAAAGAGTTCGTGTTTGCGGATTTTGCAGATGCTTTTGGGTGGATGACACGCGTTGCGATCTGGGCCGAAAAGTGGGGCCATCATCCCGAATGGTTCAACGTGTATAAAAGCGTTCAGGTTACACTGACGACCCATGATGTTGACGGGCTTAGTACATTGGATGCGAAATTGGCGCGTAAGATGGACGGGCTTTCAGCAGGGGCCGCGCGCTAGAACCAGAAGATGGAAACTGGGCGCTTTAACAGCGCCCAGTCCAAGTATCACATGCTTGCCAAAAGGCCTTCGCCACCGGAAACGTCGCAGACGCCGGGGTTTTCTTCTTCCTGCAGCAAGGTTACTTTGCCGTCATCGACCAGCATCGCATACCGCTTTGAACGTGCGATCAGGCCGGCCGGCGGCGCATCAAAATCCATGCCAATAGCCTTGGTGAATTCGGATGATGCATCGGCCAGCATCGTGATTCCTGCGGCGGTCGCGCCGGTCGCTTCGCCCCATGCTTTCATCACGAAAGGGTCATTGCAAGAGATGCAGATGATCTCGTCCACGCCTTTGGCGTCAAACTGGTCCTTGGTGCGTACAAAGCTGGGCACATGCGCAGAGTGGCAAGTGGGCGTGAACGCACCCGGTACGGCAAATACCACAACTTTTCTGCCTTTGACCTTGTCGGCCATTTTGACGGGCGCGGGACCGTCGGCGCCCATTTGAACCAAAGTTGCGTCAGGCAGGGTATCCCCTTGGGAAATTGTCATGATGTTTACCTTTCAGGTCATTGTGTTTGATCTTACCCTGCGTATAGGTTTCACAGGCCGCTGCGACCAGTTATTTTACAAGGAAACCTCATGCGCCACATCGTTGTCATCGGAGCAGGTCAGGCCGGATCATCTTGTGTTGTCAAACTTCGCAATGCGGGGTTTGAGGGCCAAATCACCCTGATCGGAGAGGAAAACGTGCCGCCCTATCAGCGCCCGCCGTTGTCCAAGGGATACCTGATGGGTGACATGGTGTTGGAACGGATGTTCCTGCGGCCAGAGGCGTTTTATGCCGAGAACGGTATTGATCTGCGCATGGGGCAACCTGTGGACCGGATCGACCGGGCGGCCAAGATCGTGCATGTCGGTGGCGATGCGATCGGGTATGACGCGTTGGTGTTGACGACAGGGTCCACGCCGAACCGCCTGCCTGCCGCGATTGGCGGTCAGTTGGACGGGGTCCATGTGGTTCGTGGTCTGGCAGATGTTGATGCGATGGCGCCGCGGTTCCAGCCGGGCAAGCGGGTGTTGATCGTTGGCGGTGGCTATATCGGACTTGAGGCGGCAGCGGTTGCGGCCAAACTGGGGCTGAAGGTCGTATTGGTCGAGATGGCAGAGCGTATTTTGCAGCGCGTCGCCGCGCCGGAAACCAGCGATTTCTTCCGCAGGCTCCACACAAAACACGGCGTCGATATTCGCGAAGGTGTCGGGTTGAAAACCCTGATCGGAGAGGGGCATGTCACCGGCGCAACCCTGACGGACGGTTCCGAGAGTGACGTAGATTTTGTGATTGTGGGTGTCGGCATTCAGCCCGCAACCGCGTTAGCGGAGGCAGCGGGCCTAACGCTTGACAACGGGATCAAGGTTGATGCGGCAGGCCGCACGTCAGACCCGCATATATGGTCAGCGGGTGACTGCGCGTCGTTCCCTTATCGGGGGAGGCGCATCCGGTTGGAATCGGTCCCGAACGCGATTGATCAGGCCGAAGTGGTGGCTGAAAACATCATGGGGGCCGCCAAGAACTATGTGGCGACGCCGTGGTTCTGGTCAGACCAATATGATGTGAAACTGCAAATTGCGGGCCTGAATACAGGCTATGACCGGGTCGTCACGCGTGCCTCGGATGCGCAAACTGTGTCGTTCTGGTACTATCGTGGCGATGAACTGCTGGCGGTTGATGCGATGAATGATCCACGCAGCTACATGGTGGGAAAACGGTTGATTGAGGCTGGTAAATCACCTGATCTCGCGCTGATCGCAGACCCCTTACTTGAGCTTAAAACACTGCTGCGCGCATGAGGATTATCGCCGGGCGCAATCGGGGCACGGTGCTGTCCGATGTAGGGCAGGGCGATGCAGCAGCGCATCTGCGGCCCACTTCCGATCGTGTCCGCGAAAGCCTGTTTTCCATGCTTGTCCACCATGACGTCATCACCGGTGCGCGCGTGCTTGACCTGTTCGCAGGTACCGGCGCGCTGGGGCTAGAGGCGGTGTCGCGCGGTGCGGCAGAGGCGGTTTTTGTTGAAAACGGACGTGTCGGGCAGACGTTGATCGCCGAGAATGTCAAGAAACTGCGGGTAGGCGAGCAGACCAAAATGATGCGCAGTGATGCGACGATGCTGGGCACCTGCGCCGCTGCGCCATTTGATCTGGTGTTCCTTGATCCGCCCTATGGCAAGGGGTTGGGCCAGCTTGCTCTGGCCGCTGCCCACGCGGGTGGTTGGTTGGCCAAGGATGCCATGATCGTCTGGGAAGAGAACGCGCCGATGTATGCACCCCAAGGGTTCGCGCGCATCGACAAACGCAAATACGGCGATACCCATGTGACGCTTTTGCGCGTCGCGTGACAGCTACATCTCGGCGCGTATGACCGCCCCCAGACGCTTGATCCCTTCGTTAATCTTGGTGTCATTGGCGAGCGAAAAGCTGAGCCGCAATGTGTTCGCGCCAGAGCGGTCTGCAAAAAATGCCTGACCGGGCACGAATGCCACACGCTGCGTCTCAAGCGAGGCGCGCAGCAGATCGCCGCCGTTCATATGCTTGGGCAGCGTGACCCAAACAAACATCCCGCCTTCGGGCTTGGTCCATGTCACACCAGTTGGCATATGTGTCTCAAGCGCGCCGAGCATCGCGTCGCGTCGCGCCGAGTAAGTGGCGCGCAAAGAAGCGGTGTGTGCGTCAAAGACAGACCGCGCTACAGTGTTGATTGCCATCTGGTTGATGGTCGAAGAATGCAGGTCGGCCGCTTGTTTCATCAGCACCAACTGGCTGATCACATGGCTTGCCCCGCAGACCCAGCCCACGCGCAGACCGGGTGCGAGTGATTTGGAAAAGCTGCCACAATAGAGTGTGCGGCAGTCTTCAATCGACCCTTTGCGCGCAATTTCGAGCGCCAGCATCGGCGGGATCGGATCGCCATCATAACGCAAGGACTGATAGGCGGAATCCTCGATCACTGCGATATCAAGGTCATCGGCAAGTATCAGGATGTTTTCGCGCGCGTTCAGGTCCAGCGTTTCACCGGTCGGGTTTGCGAAATCGACCGATGCATAGGCAAATTTTACCCGGCCTCCCGCCTCGTGCGCTGTTTGCGCATAGTCAGACGCGGACCGGTTGCCGCCGGGGATCAGGCGGTCAAATGTCGGCTCATACGCGTTGAACGCCCCCAGCGCACCCATGTAGGTCGGCCATGTAACCAGTGCCGTATCGTTGGGCGACAGCATCAGTTTGCCAAGGTAATCAAGTGCTTGCTGAGATCCCGATGTGATGATGATGTTATCGCGCGTGCATGGCACACCCAATGCGGCCATCTGGTCCACGATCCAGTCGCGCAGGGGGGCGTACCCTTCGGACACGGAATATTGCAGTGCTGCAGCGCTGTTCTGCGGAGAAAGTGCGTCAACCATAGCGTCCTGAAACGCCTTGGTTGGAAACATCGCAGGATCAGGAATGCCGCCCGCGAATGAGATGATATCAGGTTGATCCAGAAGCTTAAGCAGCTCGCGGATTTCGCTCGCTTTCATGCGACCCATGCGGGTTGCAAATATGTCTTGCCAATTCATGTCAGAATCTCTTCCCTATTTTCAGGCAAGACACCATATCCACGAAACTATGGCAATACTTATTACCTATATTACGCAAGTTTCTTGCGCAAGGCGCGCCCGAGCGAGGTTCATTTGGACATGAGGCCGATCCGCAGTATCATCAGTAGATGACAGACGCGAGCATCAACGCAGGCGGTTTCGCGCACAGCACTGCCAAAGAAAAGGCAGAGCCGGTCCGTTTGCCTACGCTTCAACCACTGGGCGCGCCTGTTCTGATCTATGATTGCGTCACCCCGCTGGGCGAAGAGACGCTTTTGTCATTGCTGATGAAACGGATGATGAAGGACGATCAGCCGTAAGTCGGATGAAACGTGCCCGCAGGCGAGAGCGTGAATATCTCGACGCCATCTTCGGTCACGCCGACGGAATGTTCAAACTGGGCGGACAGGGATTTGTCCCGCGTCACTGCGGTCCAATCGTCGGCAAGGGTCTTTGTCTCGGCCCGGCCAAGGTTCACCATCGGCTCAATGGTGAAAAACATCCCCGGTTCCAGCACCGGACCGGTCCCCGGTTTGCCATAGTGCAGCACATTTGGCGGGGAATGAAACACGCGCCCCAAACCGTGCCCGCAGAAGTCCGTCACAACCGACATACGGTGGCTTTCAACAAAGCTTTGGATGGCGTGGCCGATATCACCAAACGTATTGCCGGGTTTGACTGCAGCAATGCCGCGCATCAGACTGTCGTGGGTCACCTCGATCAACCGTTCGGCTTTGCGGGGCAGTTTGCCTGCGACATACATGCGCGAGGTATCGCCAAACCAGCCATCGACAATCACCGTGACGTCGATGTTCAGAATATCGCCATCTTTCAGCTTTTTGTCACCGGGGATGCCGTGGCATACCACATGGTTCACGCTGATGCAGCTGGCGTGTTGATACCCTTTGTAACCGATCGTCGCGGATTTCGCGCCAGCGGCGTTCACCTTGTCTTCGATAATGCGGTCAAGCTCAGCCGTGGTTTGGCCCACGACCACATGCGCGCCAATCTCGTCCAGAATCGTCGCGGCCAGCTTGCCAGCGGCATGCATACCGGCAAAATCGGAGGGGTCGTAAATGCGGATGCCGTCTTTGGTCTGCCGACCTCGGTGCTGTTCGTTCACGTCTTTGTCCAGTCTGATCGTTTGGGTCTGTTTAACTTGCGGGGCGGCCAAGGACCAGAGGGGCGGCCAATGTCACGGCTTGTGGCGAGATATGGGTGCCGATGCACAGGGTTTCCACCCCTGCCAAAGCCGCAGTCGCGTGTGCGGCGGCATAAGTCGGGTCAATGTCTTCTGCCATCGCAACATGCGTGCAATCGGTGCGTTGCACCAGATACAGCAGGATGGCGCGGTGGCCTGATGCCGCGACCTTGGCCAATTCGCCTAAATGTTTAGCACCTCTTGCTGTGACACTGTCGGGAAATTCTGCCAATTCCGCTGTGCGCGACAGCGTCACTGATTTTACCTCGACATAGGCCTCGGGCAGATCATCTGCGCTGAGCAAAAAGTCGATGCGGGAATTCTCGCCGTATTTCACTTCGGGTCGCACCATGGTGTAATCGGCAAGCGCCTCGATTTCGCGCGCTTGCAATGCTGCTTTGACCGCGCGGTTGGGTAGGCCGGTATCGACGCCAGTGAAATGCCCGTTCTCATGGTCTACCAACCGCCAGCCGAATTTGAGCTTTTTTTTGGGGTCATCATTCGGCTCGAGCCAGATTTTGGTCCCGGCTTCAGCCAGCCCCATCATTGAGCCGGGGTTGGCGCAATGGGCAATTACCTCGCGCCCGTCCTCCAGCCTGCAATCCGCCAAAAAGCGTTTGTAGCGGCGGATCAGGCGGGCAGGGACAAGTTCGGTTTGAAAGCGCATGGACGCGGGCCTATACCGTTCACAGACGCACCTCAAGGAGTTCGCAATGCCCAACCCCACTGCCGCCATGATCGTGATCGGAGACGAGATCCTTTCGGGCCGGACCCGCGACAGCAACATGCACCATTTGTCGGGTCAACTGACCGAAGCCGGAATTGATTTGAAAGAAGTACGCGTCATCGGGGATGAGGTTGATACGATTATCAGCGCGGTCCGAGCGATGGCAGCCAGCTATGACCATGTGTTCACCAGCGGCGGGATTGGGCCAACCCATGACGATATCACGGCCAATTGCATAGCTGCGGCTTTCGGCGTGTCCATCGACGTGCGGGACGATGCGCGCGCCATATTGGCGGCCCATTACGCAAAATCCGGCACCGAATTGAACGAGGCCCGTCTGCGCATGGCGCGCATCCCTGAAGGGGCCAGTTTGATCGACAACCCCGTGTCGGCTGCACCGGGGTTCACGTTGCAGAACGTGCATGTGATGGCCGGTGTGCCATCGGTGTTCCAAGCGATGGTGCAAAGCGTTCTGCCAACATTGACGGGTGGCGCGCCGTTGATCAGCAAAACACTGCGAATTGAGCGGGGCGAGGGCGATATCGCCGGGCCGTTGGGCGCGCTGGCAGTTGCATTTCCCGACCTGTCGATGGGATCATATCCGTTTCAAAAAGACGGCAAATACGGTGCGCACATCGTGATCCGCGGCAATGATGACGCGCAGATCGACGATGCGATGATACAACTTCAAGCAGCCTTCCCGTGACGGCCAGCATCCCCGAACTGTTCGCAGCATCAGAAGCCACATGGCCTGCCGCAAAGACGTGGTCGCAGGGTGGGTTCACTCTGCGTGACGGGCAAGGCGGTGGCCAACGGGTCTCGGCGGCTACAGCCCTTGGCCGGGTCAGTGATGCGCAGATCACGGCGGCAGAAGGCGCAATGCGCGCCATCGGGCAGAAGCCCATTTTCTGCGAACGGGGTTCAACACCTGACCTTGATGCAGCACTTGAAGCGCGCGGATACCGGATCAAAGACCCCACCAGCCTATATGTCTTGCCGATTGAAAACCTGACAGACAAGCCGATCCCGCGCGTCACGGCCTTCACTTTGTGGGAACCGCTGGCGATCATGAAGGAAATCTGGGCAACTGATGGTGTGACCCAGGCACGTCTGGATGTCATGGAACGGGCGGCCACCAAGACGGGCATTCTGGCGCGCTGGAACGAAAAGCCAGGTGGCGCTGCATTTGTCGGCGTGCACCACGATATCTGCATGGTTCACGCGCTTGTCGTTCTGCCCCACCAACGCAGGCAGGGTTTGGCCGAATGGATCATGCGGCGCGCGGCACTGTGGGGACAAGCCCAAGGCGCGCGCCATCTTGCGGTGCTCTGTGTTGATGCGAATGTCGGGGCGAATGCGCTCTACCGTGCTCTGGGCTTTGCGCGTGTGGGCGGCTACCATTACCGGGTAAAGTCAGATTGAAGGACCAAACAGATGCAAGACGACATGCCAACGGCGCTGAACCTGCCGATGATGGACCCGCTGCCAAAAGCGACACAAAAGTATTTCGACATTTGTCAGGACAAACTGGGCATGGTGCCAAATGTCCTGCAGGCCTATGCGTTCGACGCTGAAAAGTTGAACAGTTTTACCGCGCTGTACAATGACCTGATGCTGGGCAACAGCGCGTTGACCAAGCTGGAGCGCGAGATGATCGCGGTCGCGGTTTCCTCGGTCAATAAGTGCTTTTATTGCCTTGTCGCGCATGGTGCCGCCGTGCGCAGCCTGTCGGGCGATCCCGCCTTGGGCGAGGCGCTGGTAATGAATTACAAGGTTGCCAAAATCACTGATAAACAGCGCGCCATGCTGGATTTTGCCGTCAAGATGACCAAAGAAAGCGGCAGCATGGAAGAAGCTGATCGCGAAGCGCTGCGGGCGCAGGGTTTCACAGACCGTGACATCTGGGACATCGCGTCGGTCGCCGCGTTTTTCAACATGACCAACCGCGTGGCAAGCGCGACAGACATGCGGCCCAACGCTGAATATCACGCACAGGCGCGATGATCCGCGCGCTTGCCGTTCTGTGTTTACTGGCGTCGCAGGCTGCGGCGCTGGAACTGACATTGCCGACAGCCGCGCGCGAAACTGTGACGCGCAATACCGCCCCTGATATCTATGCGGCCCCTATGGGTGTTTTCCAGAATGGCAGGGTGCCAACATTGGCCGTTGAGGGCGATGTGCGCCGCACTGCGTGGCGCATTACGTCGCCGGGCCTGACACCTTTGCAAGTCATGCGCCCGCTGCGCGAACAACTGGTAGCGGCTGGGTTGGAGCTGGTGCTTGATTGTGCGGCGGCGGTTTGCGGCGGGTTTGATTTTCGGTTTGCGGCTGAAACGCTGCCGGGGCCGAACATGTATGTGAACATCCGCCGGTACCATTTTGTCACGGCTGTGCGCAGGAAAGATAGCAGAGTGGTCCAAGCCATTACGGTGCTGACCAGCACATCTGCAACGGCAGCCTTTGTGCAGATTATTCAAGCTGGCGAAACCCGGCCCGAGGGGCTTTCGGTGCGCACCACGGCTGAATTGCCGGTCAGCACGCAGACATTTGCCCAAATTGACATCGCTCAACAGTTGCAGGAGCGTGGGCATGTCGTGCTGGATGATCTGGATTTTGCCACGGGCAGCAGCGATCTGGGGCCGGGGCCGTTTGCGTCGCTGACCCAGCTTGCCGCAGTTCTGGCAGCGCAACCTGATATCCGGATCGCACTTGTTGGTCATACCGACAGCGTGGGGGGGCTGGATGGCAACATCGCCATTTCCAGACAGCGGGCACAGTCGGTCCGCGACCGTCTGCTTTCTGTTCACAACGCGAACGCGAGCCGGATTGACGCCGAAGGCATGGGATATCTTGCACCCCGCGCCAACAATCTGACACCAGTCGGCCGAGAACAAAACCGCCGTGTTGAGGCGATCTTGCTAAGTGGCAATTGAACCCTACAGCAGCGTGATGGATGACCGCGCCGATGTTGTTTCACGTGCCAGTTGCGATGCCGCGCTGATGTGCCATTCAAGGCCTGTCTGACCCTGCGCCGCTGCATCACGCAAGTTTTGCGCCGCAAGTTCTGCCTGGGTTGCACTAAGCGTTAGCGCCTCTGCCAACGCAGCGCGGTCTGCTGCAATCTGGGCGATCCTTTTGTCATGCTGTGTTTGGCTGATCGTGCCTGCTGCGATGGCGATAGCCAATGCATCCAGCTCCGCATCCTGTGCGGCCAGCAATGTGGGCAAGCTGACCTCGATATGATCTAGCTGGTCATTGGCTTGGCGGATGTTGCGAACCAGTGCATTGGGCGAGGCGATCTCAACCCGGCGCGTGACATCTTTTTCACCGGCGAGGCGCCCCCGGACAGCACCCGTTACGGCCCCTGTTGCAGCTGATCTGGCGCATCCGCTGATGTTGCCCGCAGACACAAGGCCAATCCCGCATCCAAGGGCAGCACCCAAAGCTGCGCCTTTGCCAGTTGAAGCGCGCACCAATTGCCGCCCGTTTTCTGCCAGCGCCGTTGTCTGCTCAGAGACCTGTCGCGTGACAACCGCATCGTTATGAAACGTCAGCGGGTTGCCGTCAAAACGGGTGGCCTGTTCACTGTTGGGGCTTTGTGCGCAAGCCCCAAGCGTTACGACAAGAGCGAGGGGCGCGATGGTTTTCAGCATTATTTTACCTGTATCAGCTTGTTTGACCCTAGATGCCCCGCAATCGTGACCAATTTGAGGCATTGTCGCCAAAACAGAAAAAAGCCCCCGACGCATATCGCATCGGAGGCCAGTGTGCACCGAGGGGAGCGGTGGTTCGTTACCAGTCGTTCGGGCCCTTGTCCGCAAAGGCATGGACTAGAAAATCAATAAATGCGCGCACTTTAGGCTGGGTAAAGCGGCCCGGCGGATAGACGGCATAGATGCCCTGCATTTCCAGTGGCAGGTCAGGAATAGCGTCCTCAACCAACCCTTTTTCCATCGCCTCCGAGTACAGAAAGCTGGGCAAATACGCGATGCCAAGGCCCGAGATGGCAGCATTCAAAAGGCTTTGCCCGTCGTTTACCGACAGCCAACCAGCGGTTCGAACCTGTCGCTTTTCACCTGATGGGGCCGTCAGTTTCCAGACATTGCCGCTGGATTGGTTTGAATAATGCAGCAGCTTGTGATCATTCAGATCGTCAATTTTTTCGGGCCGCCCGTATTGTTCAAAATACTTGGGACTGGCGATCATGCGCTTGCTGGTCTCGGTTAGTTTGCGGGCACGCAAGGTGCTGTCTTCTAGCTCACCGATGCGCACGGCCATGTCAAAGCCTTCGCTGATCAGTTCAACATAGCGGTTGTTCAGGACCATGTTCACCGTAATGTCGGGAAAATCGCTTAGGAATCCGGACAATGCAGGCGACAGATGGTTGACCCCGAAGTCCGTCGCAACCGAAATGCGCAACAGGCCAGAGGGTGCAGATTGCATCGACGTGACCAAGGCGTCCGCCTCACCCGCATCATTCAGCACCCGACGAGCACGGTCATAATACGCAAGGCCAATTTCGGTTGGTGACACCCGCCGCGTCGTACGGTTCAAGAGCCGTGCACCCAAGCGCGCCTCAAGCGATGAGACGTGTTTGGAAACGGCGGATTTTGAAATCCCCATCTTCTTGGCAGCGTCAGTAAAGCCTCCTTGGTCCACCACAGTGGCGAATGCTTCCATTTCTGTCAGCCGGTCCATACCCGATCCTCTCAAACTCTATTTCAAGGATCAGTTATGCGCGCCAATTCAGGCAGGATAGGGGCAGGGGTGCGACAGTTGCGTGGTATTCGGCGCATCGTTCCACATTCGGAAACGCCGACGGAGCAGGGAAAAACACAGATGTTTAGGGGTGTTGAGACGCAGCTATTCAGTATTTAAAGCGAAAAGAAGGGCAAGAGTCCCGTTTCTTTTCGCTAAAAATACTGAATTCTGCCTTATCTCGACGCGGTGCCGCCGGTGTTAAAGCGATGCAGCGAGCCGGGTGCCTTGATCAATTGCACGTTTCGCATCAAGTTCCGCGGCTACGTCAGCCCCCCCAATCACATGGCAGGTCTTGCCTTTCGCTTCCAGCGCGTCAGCCAGTGACCGGTCCGACAATTGCCCCGCGCACAGCACGATTGTGTCAGCTTCGATAAACGTTGGATTCTCGCGCGCTTCACCGAATGAGATATGCAGGCCATCTGCATCAATCTTTTCATAATTCACACCAGCGATCATTTTGACCTCTTTCATGGTCAGCGACGCGCGGTGGATCCAGCCTGTCGTTTTGCCCAAACCCTTGCCGACCTTCGACGCCTTGCGTTGTAACATTGTGACCTCACGCGCAGGTTTGTGCGGTTGCGGCCCTTCAGGGGACAACCCGGCGCGGTGCTTGCCAGTGTCTGCCACACCCCATTCCACCATCCATTCGGGCAGGTTCAGCGTTGTGCTTTCGCCCTCGCTCACCAAATGTTCGGAGACATCAAAGCCGATGCCACCCGCGCCGATGACCGCGACCTTCTGTCCGACCTTGGCACTGCCATTCAGCACGTCAATGTAGCTGACCACGTTGCCTGCGTTTTGACCGGGAATTTGCGGATCACGCGGAATGACGCCGGTGGCGATGATCACCTCGTCAAACCCATCCAGATCATTGGCCGACACTTCGGTGTTCAGCTTTATGGTCACACCCAGTTCATCCACCATGGTGCGGTACCAATCGACAAAGCCGTAAAATTCCTCTTTGCCCGCCACCTGTTTGGCCAAGTTCAACTGGCCGCCAATCTCTGACGCGCGGTCAAAGACGGTAACTTTGTGCCCGCGTTCCGCCGCTGTCAGAGCCGAGGAAAGCCCCGCAGGACCGGCCCCCACAACCGCGACGTTCTTTACTGTCGCAGTCGTCTCGACTTTCAACTCCGTCTCATAGCAGGCGCGGGGATTGACGAGGCAGCTGGATATTTTGCCGCCGAATGTGTGATCCAGACAGGCTTGGTTGCATGCAATGCAAGGCGCGATCTGTGCTGATTTGCCTGCCATGGCTTTGGCGACGAAATCCGGGTCCGCCAGCATGGGGCGCGCAAGGCTGACCATATCGGCGCACCCGTCAGCAATAACTTCTTCGGCCACGTCAGGTGTGTTGATGCGGTTGGATGCGATCAGCGGAATGCCTACTTTGCCCATCAGCTTTTTCGTGACCCAGGCAAAGGCGGCGCGCGGTACCGAGGTTGCAATCGTCGGGATGCGCGCCTCGTGCCAGCCGATGCCGGTGTTGATGATCGTTGCACCGGCTTTTTCAATCTCGACGGCCAATTGTGCGACCTCGTCATAGGTTGAGCCGTTGGGCACCAGATCAATCATCGACAGACGATAGATGATGATGAAATTCGGCCCCACGGTTTCGCGCACACGTTTCACGACTTCGATCGGCAGGCGCATGCGGTTTTCATAGGATCCGCCCCAGCGGTCTGTGCGCTTGTTCGTATGCGTTACCAGAAACTGGTTCAGGAAATATCCTTCTGACCCCATCACCTCGACACCGTCATAACCTGCTTCTTGGGCGTGGCCCGCACAGGCGGCGATGTCGGAAATCTGTTTCTCGATGCCCTCCTCGTCCAGCTCCTTTGGCGGGAACGGTGAGATCGGTGATTTGATCGCAGAAGGTGCCACGCACGCTGGACCATAAGCATAGCGTCCTGCATGCAAGATCTGCATGGCGATCTTGCCGCCCGCCTCGTGCACACGGTTCGTCACAACCGTATGGTTCGCCACATCCTGATCCGTCACCATCATCGCGGCACCCGGCAAGACCGAACCTTCCATATTTGGCCCGATCCCGCCCGTGACCATCAGCCCGACCTCACCGCGCGCGCGGGTCGCATAAAACTCGGCCACGCGGTTCCAGTCTTTGGTTTCTTCCAGTCCCGTGTGCATCGACCCCATCAGAACGCGGTTCTTCAGCGTTGTGAAACCAAGGTCGAGCGGGGCGAGCATGTGGGGATAGCTGGACATGAAAGTACCTTTCTGGCTGTGCGCATTTGCCTGACATGACCGCAAGGCGTGCCGCGTGTCACGCTAAACGCCGCGTCATTGGATTTAAACGGTTCACGGTCCATGTTATGGCACACTGAACCGACCCTTATAAAAGAGCATCCCACAATGACCCCCGAAGAAATCGCCAAACTGCCCTACCGTCCCTGTGCCGGTGTGATGCTGTTGAATGCAGCGGGCAAGGTGTTCGTTGGCCAGCGCAAAGACCGCTACACCGATGCGTGGCAGATGCCCCAAGGCGGGATCGAGAAAGACGAGGCACCGCAGGAGGCCGCCTTGCGCGAGTTGGAAGAAGAAACCGGCGTTAGTCGTGAACTGGTGACTATTGTGGCAGAGACCAAAGCGTGGGTGCCTTATGAGCTGCCCCATGATCTGGTGCCGCAATTGTGGAAAGGGCGCTTTCGCGGGCAGGAACAGAAATGGTTTCTGATGCGGTTCAACGGCACCGATGATCAGGTCAACATCATGACCGATCATCAGGAGTTTTCCCATTGGAAGTGGATGCCTGTCGCCAGCTTGATCGACAGTATCGTGCCGTTCAAGCGCGCGGTTTACGAGGCTGTTCTGCTGGAGTTCGAGGGACATTTATGATGCGTGTCTTGGCCTTTATCTGTGCGCTGGTGGCCCCGTTGCCGGCCTTCGCGCTTTCCTGTTTGGCCCCTTCGGTCGAGCGTAGTTTTGCCCGCGCCGACGCCGCTGAAGAGCGATATGTCGTTGTGCATGGTCGTTTGACGCTGGATGCCAAGGCGCTTCCCCGTGGGGGAAGCGGTGAAGTCCAACCGCCGGAGATGACGCAGGTCAAGGCGGTGTTGCTGGGAAAATCGCTGAACCTTGAGGGGTTCAAAGTCCCGTTTGACCAAGAAATCACGCTAGAGGTTGCTTGCTTTGGTCCTTGGTGCGGGTCGGTGCAAAACGGTTTGGATGTGTTAGCTTTCGTTCGCAAAGAAGGCGAAGCATATGCACTGGACGTGAACCCCTGCGGCGGCTCTGTGTTTGGTGCACCACAGCGCTCAATGCTGCGTGCGGTCAAAACGTGCATGCGCGGTGGTGACTGTACCGCTGATTAAGCCTCGTCGATCAGCGGCATATGCGGTGCGACAGTGCGTGGCAACAGGCCGGTTACGCGCGGATCATCGCAAATCTCGACCTCGCGTTTGAACGGCACAAACCCGCTGCGCACGTAGAAATCAGGGGCGCGCTGGCTGTCGGCTGTGCAGGTGTGCACATGAAAACGTGTGATAGGCTTTGACCAAGCCCTCTCAACCGCACGGTCCATCAGATACCGCGCTGCACCGGTGCCGATCAGCGCGTCCGCGACACCGAAGTAGGCCAGTTCACACGCGCCATCGACGCGGAAATCAAGTTCCAACAGGGCCTCGGCGCGACCGTCTTTTTCAAGTGTATAGGTCTCCACCAGCGAATCATTCAGAATGTCCATCACCGCCGCTTCCGACAAAAGAAGTCTGCCAAACCAAAGCCACGGCGTGCCAACGCGATCAAATGTGTCGCGATACCAAGCGATGTCAGGCGTCACCTTGCGAAACGTAACGCCGTCGGGCAAAGCCACGCCTTTCAGCGGGCTTTGTGCGGACATTTCCAGATGCGTAGTGATGACAGCCTGCTTGCCCGCTGGCACCTGATACACGCCATCCTCGATCATGCGGGGACCAATCCGGCAGCTTTGAATACGGCCAGCATGTCCTTTTGGGGGCGTGGTCCGATGTGGTTGATCACTTCGCCTGCGCACAGGTTGCCCATCTGGCCGCAAACCGTAAGCGAAGCGCCTCGCGACAGACCGTAAAGGAACCCGGCTGCGAACTGGTCGCCCGCGCCCGTAGCGTCAACGGGTGTCACGTTTTCGACCGCAACATCAACGCGTTCACCATCGCGGATCAGGGTCACGCCATCGCCCGACCGGGTGCAGACCACGATCGGGCAAATGGCGGTGGTTTTGGCAATGGCTTCCTCCAGATCGTTTGTCTGGAACAGGGACATCACTTCGGCCTCATTGCCGATGACATAGTCAAGATCGTGTTCGATCAACGACAGGAAATCTGCCCGGTGGCGTTCTACACAAAACGGATCAGAGATTGCGATGCCTGCGATGCCGCCGCCTGCTTTGGTCGCGCGCGCGGCTTCGCGGAATGCGGTTTTGCCAGCGTCCTCATCAAAAAGATAACCCTCAAGGAACATCATCTTGGCGTTGCCTGCGACCTCCTGGGGCACGTCTGCCGACGATAGCCCCGTGGAAATCCCAAGGTAGGTGTTCATCGATCGCTCACCATCGGGTGTCACAAAAATCATACTGCGCGAGGTGGGGTTTTCACCGCCCACAACGGGGGCATTCACGAAATCAATCCCGTGATCGGCCATCGCGCTTGCGTAAAACTGTCCCAGCGTATCGTCACACACACGCCCGATGAATGCCGTCTGCATCCCCAGCGCGCCCGCGCCCGCAATCGTGTTGGCCACGGCACCGCCGGGTGTCTGGACGCGGTCATTCATCGCGGCATAAAGCACCTCGCCACGATCTTTTTCGATCAGCTGCATGATGCCTTTTTCAATGCCCATGTTGCCTAGAAACTGATCATCAGTTTGCGAGATCACGTCCACAACCGCGTTGCCGATCCCGACGAGTTCATAGGTTTTCATATGTTCTTTTCCTCAAAAGGGCACAGGTCCCGGATGATGCAGGTTTTGCACAAAGGTTTGCGCGCCTTGCAATGATAGCGTCCGTGCAGGATCAGCCAATGATGCGCATGGAGCTGAAAATCTGCGGGAATATTGTCTTCGACTGCGCGTTCCACGGCATCGACGGTTTTGCCCGGTGCAATACCCGTGCGGTTGCCAACGCGAAAAATATGCGTGTCCACGGCCTGCGCCGGTTGTTTCCACCACATGTTCAACACGACGTTGGCGGTTTTGCGACCCACACCCGGCAGACCCTGCAACGCGGCGCGTGAATTGGGAACGACGCCGTCATAATCATCCACCAGAATCTGGCTCAGCTTCATGACGTTCTTGGCCTTTTGTCGAAACAAACCGATGGTTTTGATGTGTTCGGTCAGCCCTTCAAGACCCAGATCAAGCATCTTTTGCGGCGTGTCTGCGATTTTGAACAATGCGCGTGTGGCTTTGTTCACGCCCACATCCGTCGCCTGCGCAGACAGGGCGACCGCGACGACCAAGGTGTAGACGTTCACATGTTCCAACTCGCCCTCGGGCTCGGGATCATGTGCTTGAAAGCGGGTAAAAATCTCTCGGATGGCGTGGTAGCCAAGCTGTTTTGCGGGTTTCAATGTCATGCCGAAACATATGCGCGGAATGCGCCATGGGGGCAAGCCGTCCGTGCTGTGTATAGCGTGTTGCGCATGTTTCGGGTCGCAGTGCCGCACATAAGGCCCTAAATTGCCCACATGACACAGAACACGCAAACATCCGACGAGAGCGGCTATCACTATCAGGTGATGCGCCGCGCCATCGACATCCTTGATGCCGCAGAAGACCCCGTTCAACTGGAAGGCATTGCCGCCCAAATGGGCATGTCAGTGGCGCATTTTCAGCGGTTGTTCTCGCGCTGGGTCGGCGTGTCGCCCAAACGCTATCAGCAATACCTGATGCTGGGCCACGCCAAGAGCATGCTGCGCGATAATGCCACCACGCTTGAGGCCGCGCATGAAGTTGGTTTGTCCGGCACGGGACGGTTACATGATCTGTTCCTGCGCTGGGAATCCATGAGCCCCGGAGAATTCGCGCGCCAAGGAGGCGGGCTGACGATCTATTGGGGGTGGTTTGACAGCCCGTTCGGATTGGCGTTGGTCATGGGGGCCGAAAAAGGCATTTGCGGTTTGGCGTTGGCCGCTGAACTGGGTGAAGACTGGGCCATGCAGGATTTGCTGGCGCGCTGGCCCAGGGCGACGTTTGTCGAAGACCCGATGATGTTGCGCCCGTGGGTGCTGACAGCGTTTGGTGCCCAAGACGGTGCGTTGGATAAAGCACCTTTGTATCTTATTGGCGCACCTTTCCAGATCAAGGTGTGGGAGGCGCTTTTGCGAGTGCCATCGGGTCAGGTCACCACCTATTCCGACATTGCGGCGACGGTCGGTAATCCCAAGGCAGTGCGCGCTGTTGGCACCGCAGTAGGGCGCAATCCGGTGTCATGGTTGATCCCCTGCCACCGCGCGCTGCGCAAATCGGGTGAGTTGGGCGGATACCACTGGGGCCTGCCTGTCAAACGCACCATGCTGGCCTATGAGGCGGCCCGCGCCGAAGCCTAAGCGTTTTTGAAGAAACTTGAATCACGCGACGCTGCCTGAAATCGCAGATTTCAACGCGTCGGGTGATCAGACATGCTTCAGGTGTTCTGAAATACGCGGTAATGCGCAAGATGCTGCCGATTACATTTTCCCCCTGATAATGGCCGCGATGGCGTCTTATATATACGCAGTACAAAGACGCCTCGCCCGAACGGGGCCCGTAACCAAAGGCAGTAACTATGATTTCTTCCAAACTTACACTGGCAGTCGCCGTGGCTGGAGCCATGGCGCTGGGGGCGTGCACCGCACCGCAGGGCAATATCCTCGCACAGCCGGGCGATCCGAACCAGAAAACCAAAAACGCCGCATTGATCGGCGCTGGTGCCGGCGCGCTTGTCGGGGCCTTGTCCAAGGGCGACGGCAACCGTGCAGACGCCGCACTTGTCGGCGCGGTCATCGGTGGCGCAATCGGCGCTGGTGTCGGCTATTCGCTGGACAAGCAAGAGGCGGAATTGCGTCAGCAGCTTAATTCCAACGTCTCTATCAACAACACTGGCGACCGGCTGATCGTTACTTTGCCGAACAACCTGTTGTTCGCGACAGACAGTACAGCGGTTTCCGCGACATTGCAGGGTGATCTGCGGGCGCTGGCGCAAAACGTGCAGACCTACGCGAATTCGACCCTGCAGATCATCGGCCACACAGACAGTGATGGCGATGCCGCCTATAATCAGCAATTGTCCGAAGGGCGCGCGCGCGCTGTGGGCAATATCCTGGTTTCCGAAGGCGTGCCGCGAAACCGTCTGCAGACCTTCGGTCGTGGTGAAGCACAGCCCGTTGCCAGCAACCTGACACCTGATGGCAAGGCGCAAAACCGCCGGGTCGAGATTGTGATCCTGCCAAACGCGAACTGATCTACAGCGGTCCATGACCTCTACAAAAACGCACAAAGCCCCTGCATTTCGCGGGGGCTTCTTGCTTTTCGGCCCGGACGAACGACCTTAAGCGCAACGCAACCCTGACTACGGAGCTTTTTGCTTATGTCTTCTCCCAAACTTCTCGGCATTTCTGGCGCTTTGCGCAAAGGATCGACCAACAGCCAACTACTGCTTGAGGCGGCGCGCCTTTTTGGCGATCACGATTACATCGAGGCCGACATCAATTTCCCGCTGTATGATGCGGATGACGAAGAGGCCAGCGGCGTTCCCGCTGTCGTGCAGACCCTTGCGGACCAGATTGCCGCCGCCGATGCGGTGATCATCTCGACGCCTGAGTATAACAAAGGTCCGTCCGGTGCGCTTAAGAACGCGCTGGATTGGGTTAGCCGGACAGAAGGCGCGCCTTGGACGGCCAAGCCGGTCGCGGTGATGTCTGCGGCTGCGGGGCGTGCGGGCGGTGAACGCGCACAGATGGTGCTGCGCGGTTTCATGGTGCCGTTCCGCCCGAACATTTTGCAAGGGCCCGAAATTCACCTCGCGGCCAGCTATGAGGCGTTCGACGAGAACGGCCATTTGAAGGGCGAGATGTACGTCAAGGAACTGACGGTTCTGATGAAAGCGCTGCGTGGGTTGATCTAGGTCACAGGTTGTCTTCAACGCGAAAGCCTGGGGGGATGGCATCAATGCCGTTCAGGATCAGGTCGGCCATCACATGCGCCATTTTTGGTGCCATGCCGAACCCGATCTTGAACCCACCGTTGGCGATAAACTGTCCGGGCCGGTCAGGCCATGCGCCCAGCATCGGTGCCCGGCTGCGCGCACGCGGTCGCACCCCGGCCCAGCGGGCGATCACCGGCGCATGCACCAAGGCAGGCACCGCCGCGCGTGCCTTGGCGATCACATCATCCAGTTGCGTGTCAGTTTCGTCGGGCGAGTCATAGAGCCGCTCTGACGTTGATCCAATGGCGACGGTGCCATCGTGATGCGGGATGATATGAACGCCACCTGCAAAAAGCTGCGGCAATCCTCTGGCGTCATACTGCAGCAGCGCCGCTTGTCCTTTGACCCCGTTGCCAATGCTGCGGTGATGATTTTGGGTCATCTCCTCCAGCCCTGCCACGCCTGTTGCCCATATGATTGCCCCTTGATCGGCGGCATCACCAACCACGTGCACACCCTTGACGGCCAAGGCTTTGACAAGCGCCGCACATCCCTGTCGGGGGTGAACCAGCGCGCTGAGCGTATCGTGGATCAGCCAACCGGTTGAGCTGTTTGGTTCCCAATCTGCGCCTGTCGCCTCTACCACATCCCAGACCGCATTATCCGCCCACAGCGCAACTGCGCTGGCACTGCGCCCTTGCGCCAGCGCCAGTGCAGGGCCATCCGCGATCGGTTGCAAGCGCCCGTTGCGCGCATAGCCCGCTGACCCGCCGCCTGTCGCCTCGACCTCGGTCCAGAATTGTTCTGCCATCAACAGGCTTTCCAACTGAAATGCTTTCTTCGCGTTCCAGTTTTCCGGCACATGCGGCGCAAGTGCACCGACAATCCCGCCACTGCTGCCAGCCGCTGGTCCGTTGGGGTCCACCACCTGCACGCGCGCGCCACGCTGGGCTGCGACCCATGCGACCGACAGACCAAAAATCCCCGCGCCGCGTACCGTCAGATCGTAGCTTGCCAAGTCGCTCTCCTTCGCGCAAATCTGCACGAACCTACTTAGGCGGTGTGTGCGTGCAAAACCAGACAGATCAGATTGAATGGCGCACGGATCATGCCGCGCGGTCGGTGCCGCTGTCGACCCGCTTTGACGATCCGTTCTTCAGCCTTGAGGACGGCGTCGCAGAGACGGAGCATGTCTTTCTGGGCGGCAATGATCTGCCCGCGCGGTTCCGTGAGGGGTTTGATATTGCAGAGCTTGGGTTTGGCACCGGTCTGAACCTGTTGGTCGCATGGGATGCGTGGCAGCGTGCAGGGCAAAGTGGCCCGCTCCGCTTCACCAGTTTTGAGGCCTATCCGATGGCCCCCGCCGATATGCGCCGGGCGCATCAAGCGTTTCCTGAATTTGACGGCAAACGCGATCAATTGTCAGAGGCATGGACTGGCGCTGGTGGCATTTTGGAGCTGCCGGGCCTGCGCGCCAATATCATCATCGGGGATGCCCGTGAGACGTTACCGCTTTGGGAAGGCCGCGCAGACGCCTGGTTTCTGGACGGGTTTTCACCGGCTAAAAATCCGGAACTCTGGTCGCCTGCCCTGATGCAGCAGGTCGCACTTCACACCGCACGCCAAGGCACCGCGGCGACCTATACCGCCGCAGGCCATGTGCGGCGCGGGCTGTCCGATGCAGGGTTCACCGTGTCACGCACCCAAGGCTATGGCCGCAAGCGTCACATGACACGCGCGGTGTTGCCCGCGTGACCCAAAGCAACAACATCCCGCTTGGCATTGCGCTGATGGTAGCCACCACATTCGTTTTTGCGGTGCAAGACGGGCTGTCGCGGCATTTGGCGTCTGAATACAACGTGATGATGGTGGTGATGATCCGCTATTGGTTCTTTGCGGCTTTTGTCATTGCGATTGCCCGGCGCAAGGCGGGCGGCATCCGTGCGGCGGCTAAGACCAGTCAACCCATCCTGCAAAGCATCCGGGGTCTGCTGCTGGCCGCTGAAATATGCGTCATGGTGGCGGCCTTCACGGTGTTGGGACTGGTGGAAAGCCACGCGGTTTTCACCTGCTACCCGCTGCTGGTCGCCGCCCTGTCCGGTCCCGTGCTGGGCGAACAGGTCGGTTGGCGGCGCTGGGCGGCGATTGGCATCGGGTTCATCGGTGTACTGATCATCTTGCAACCTGGCATCACCGTCTTCGACCCTGCTGCGATCCTGCCGCTGGTTTCTGCTATGATGTTCGCGCTTTATGGTTTGCTCACGCGGTTTGCCGCGCGCCAGGACAGCACCGCGACCAGCTTTTTCTGGACCGGCACGACGGGGTGTATCGCCATGACGCTGGTCGGTGTCTGGTACTGGCAACCGATGACGCAGGTGGATTGGGTCTATATGGGCACCCTTTGCATCACCGGTGTGACCGGTCATTGGCTGCTGATCCGCTGTTATGAAGTGGCCGAGGCAAGCGCGGTTCAGCCTTTCGCCTATCTGCAACTGGTGTTTGCCGCGCTCATTGGAATCACGCTGTTCGGGGAAACGATCCGCGCCAATGTTGCCATCGGCGCGGGTCTGATTGTAGCGGCGGGTCTATTCACCTTTTGGCGCGAACGCCTTCAACGTGCTGCCAATTAATTCCTGCGAGAACGGGATCGGCAGCGGGTCTTTGCCCAGTCGCGCGCGATAGATCGGCAGGCTTTCCGTGACGCGCATGATGTAATTCTGGGTTTCGCGAAACGGTACCATTTCGATCCAGTCAACGATGTCGATATCACCTGTGCGTGGATCGCCGTATTCCTCCATCCAGCGGGGCGGGCGCGAAGGACCGGCATTGTAGGCCGCAGAGACCATCACAACATTTCCGCCAAACCGGCCCGCCATTTGCGACAGATACTTTGCACCCAGACGGGCATTATAATCAGGATCGGCGGTCAATCGGTCTGTGGTATGCAATTCAAGCAGTCCCAGATCTTGGGCCACATCGCGCGCCGTTGCGGGCATCACTTGCATCAGACCACGCGCGCCGACACCGCTTTGAACCACCGGGTCAAACTCGCTTTCGCGCCGGGCAATGGCCAGCGTCATTTCGGGTGCCATCGGCAGATCCATCTCGATCAGGGTATGCAACGGATAGTAGGGTGCCGCGACTTCCAGACCCCGCTGTGCCGCGCGTTTGCCGATCATCACGGCCAGATGGGGTTGGTCCATGTCGATGGCAGCCTGTCCCAGCAGCGCGATGTCCTCTGGCATCAATTGCTCTGTCAGATGCGTCCAGAACCGCTCGGCGATGGTCACCTCACCCGAGGCCTGCAGCAACATCCCCGCTTCGAACAAGGGCGCGCTAACCAACGGACTGCTGCGCCAGTCTTGCGCCGGACGTGCGCCGCTTAGCTTTGGGTCGAACGGCAGGCTTGCCTTTTCAGCGGCAAGCAATCCGTAAAACGACGTCTGGTATTTTGCGCCTTCAGCATAGGCGACAGATGCACCTTCGGGATCGCCCATCGCCTCGAGGGCGCGGCCCTGCCAATAGCCTGCTCGCCCCATCGAAATGGGCGATTGCACGGCGTTATCGTGGTTCAGGAAATGCTGGTAGGCATCGTTTGGCTTGTCCAGAAACCGCAGGGCGATATAGCCCGCGAGCCATTCCAGATCAGCGAAATGCGACCCTTCGGTCAGAAAGTGTTTTGACGCCATCTGATACGCGCGTGTTGCATCCCCGTTGCGCATTTCATAGCGCGCCAGCGCGCGCCGCCGGTTGCCCCAGTCTTCTGGCCGTCCCAAAGCATCTGCACCGGTTGAGCGTTCGACCAAGAGCGCAATCGCATCATCGGTAAATCCCTTGCGGACGCGCCATTCAAAGCGGTCATACATCAAGCCGGGATCGTTTGCTTTGCTGGTTGGCAACGCGCGGATCATTGCGTTGACGTCCCCTTCGCGGCGCTGCAGCGCAATGCGGGTCTCGGCCAATGCCTTGTCTGCGGGGCTGACCAGATCAAACATCTGGCGCGCCTCAGAGTGTTCGCGTTCCCAGAGCATGGCATCCAGACGCGCGCCGTGGTGGGGCTGCAAAATCGTCTCATGTTCGGCCAGAAATAGCGCTTGTGATGTGGCGTTCATCGGCATGGTCCGCCACGCCAGTACGATCCCTGTCTGTGCGTCCCCGCTTTGCCCTGCATTTATCAACGCACGGGCATGGGCCAGCACCCCAAGCGAGGTTTGCGGGCGCACCTGAGAAAAGAAACCCAGGATCACCGCATCGCTTTGGTCCAGCACAGCGTCTTCGGATTTTTCGCGCAAGAATGCCTCACCCGGCCAATCGGGCCTGCGGTCCAGAAACGCGCGGACCTCTGGATAGGTGCCAAGTCCTGCACGCAACCGGTGCCATTCGATCACATCGGCTGCAACCGGCCCGTCGCGCGCCGCGATCTGTGCGGCGCTGTCCCAATTGCCCGCGCGCATCGCATCCAGCGCCCAGCCCAAGGGGCGCGGGCGTTCGGCCATTGCGGGCGTGGCAAGCGTGAAAACCAGCAACAGCATCGTCAGAATTCGTGTCATCGCTTGCATTTCCTACGGATCAGGGGCTAGAGCCTTGCAACATATGGCGAACGCGGCAGAGTGCAAATCACGAAGCGCGGATAGACGCCTGTCACCCCGTCCAGCATTCCGCCGGACCAGCACATTAGGAGCGTGCACATGTTTAAAGGTTCTTTACCTGCCCTCGTCACGCCGTTTCGCAACGGCGAGCTGGATCTGGAAACGCTGAAAAAACTCGTGGAATGGCACATAGGCGAAGGCTCGAACGGTCTTGTCCCCGTGGGGACCACGGGCGAATCGCCCACCTTGACCCACCGTGAGCATGAGCAGGTCGTCGAGGAGGTCGTGAAAGCTGCCGCTGGGCGTATTCCTGTGATTGCGGGTGCCGGATCGAACAACACGGTTGAGAGTATCCGTCTGGCGCGCCACGCTGAAAAAGTAGGCGCTGATGCGATTCTGGTGGTTACACCTTATTACAACAAGCCGACCCAACGCGGCTTGATTGCGCATTTCACTGCGGTTCACGATTGCTGTGAACTGCCGATCATTATCTACAACATTCCGCCCCGTTCCGTCATCGACATGACGCCTGCAACTATGGGTGAACTGGCGAAATTACCGCGCATTGTCGGCGTGAAAGACGCGACCGGTGATCTGGCGCGGGTTAGCTATCAACGCATGACCTGTGGTCAAGATTTCTGCCAATTGTCGGGTGAAGATGCGACGGCACACGGGTTCAACGCCCAAGGTGGGGTTGGCTGTATTTCTGTCACGGCGAATGTTGCACCGAAGCTGATCGGCCAGATGCAAGCCGCCTGCGCGGCGGGCGACTACGCCGCAGCGCTGGTGATCCAGGACAAGCTGATGCCATTGCACAAGGCGATCTTTACAGAGCCCGGTCTGGTTGGTGTGAAATACGCGATGTCGCGGCTTGATCTGTGTGCGGATGAGGTGCGCCTGCCGCTGACCGGTCTGTTGGATGAGACAAAAGCACTGGTCGATGACGGTCTGCGCCACGCAGGATTGCTCTGACGCTCTTTTTGGTTTTGGACTTGATGTAGGGTGGGGTTTGGCCCCACCTTACGGACAAATCCATCTGACCGGAGCGCACCCCATGAACATCCTGCCCATCATCGCCGACAGCAAAGACGAGCTTGAGGCGCTTTTCCGTGATTTCCATGCCCACCCCGAAATCGGCTTCACCGAAGTCCGCACCAGCGGGATCGTGGCTGCCAAGCTGCGCGAATATGGTGTGGATGAAGTGCATGAAGGTCTGGGCAAGACCGGTGTTGTTGCGCTGATCCATGGCAAGAGCAAAGGCAACCGCCGCGTTGGCTTGCGCGCTGATATGGACGCGTTGCCTATCCAAGAGGCGACGGGCCTCGATTATGCATCTACCAATCCCGGCGTGATGCATGCCTGCGGGCATGACAGCCACACAACCATGTTGCTGGGGGCCGCCAAACACCTTGCCGCGACCCGTGATTTTGACGGCACGGCGGTGATCGTGTTTCAACCCGCCGAAGAAGGTTTAGGCGGTGCGCGCCAGATGTTGGCCGATGGCTTGTTCGAGATGTTCCCCTGCGACGAGATTTTCGGGATGCACAATGTTCCCAACGGCCAACCCGGAAAGGTCGGGATCTGCAAAGGTCAGGCGATGGCGGGTGCTGCGTTCTTTGACATCAACGTCAAAGGTCGTGGCAGCCACGCGGCGCGCCCCTCTGAAAGCAAAGACGCGTTGATGATTGCCGCGTCGCTGGCGACAGAGCTGAACACGATCCTGAGCCGCAATGTCCCCGCGCAGGAGGTTCTGGTGCTTTCGGTGACGCAGATCCATGCAGGTGCTGCCTATAACGTGGTGCCAGAGACGGCGCAATTGGCGGGCACAGTGCGCTATTTCAGCGATGAGATTTATGCATTGGCGGCCAAACGGATGCAGGCCCTTTGCGACGGTTTCGCCGTGGCGCATGATGTCGAGATCACGCTTGACCTGCGCAACGCGTTCGACGTGCTGATCAACGATGATGAATTGTCGGATGTCTATATGCAGGCGGCGGGCGACATTGTCGGTGTCGAAAACCTGAACCCCAACACCCCGCCCGTGACCGGATCAGAGGATTTCGCAGATATGCTGCGGGTGATACCCGGCGCCTATTGCACGGTCGGGCATGCAGGCACGATGCCGCTGCACAATCCTGAATACACGCTGGACACGTCGATCCTGCCTGTGGGCGCGTCAATCATGGCACGTGTGGTAGAACGGCGTTTGCCATTGGCGAGCTGAGGATGGCGCAGCCCCGGATCATGTCCGGGGCTGCGTTGTTTCCAGCCAGGTCAGCGTTTGCCGTAATACAGGCCCACGACGTGCTCGGCTTGGGCAAAGAACAACCAGCGCGCGGTCAGCACGCCTGCCACATGGGCAATCACAGCAATGACAGCAACCCAATGGCTGAACGGCAAGACAAGCAGGACAACGGGTAGCACGCTCATCAGCCCCAGCGCGATGATGCGCAGTTTTGAGGCGTGCTTGCGGCCGACAACATAGACAAATTCACGCAACAAATAGTTGGTGCCGGTGTGGGGCGGCTCAAACGCGCGCACGGTGCCGATGTTACCCAATTGTGTCGCGGATGCCATGTCGGTCCCGCTGTTTTCGAACCTTGTATCGCCCAACATCCAAGTCGCGGCTTGGATCGCGCCGGCAACGAGAATAAGCAGAACTGCCGCATTCACCTGACCCGCCATCAACGCGCCACCTGCAATGGACAGCGACAGAAAGTTCAGCGGTGTCAAAGGCATGTTCCAGCGCGGCACGGTTTTGAGTTGGGCGTAGATCATGGATGTCGTGAACACGGTGCCAAGCGAAAAGAGCGCGCCCAACAGGCCGATCAACGTCCAGCGTTGACCAAGAAAGACCAGGCCCGCGCCGTATATTGCCATCAGCGTAAGTGCAGCAACAGCACACCATGCCTCGCGGCTGAGCCAGCTAGACCGCCACTGAGTGAACGCTTTTAGGGCGCGTTCGGGGTGGCCGAGGTGGAACGTCGAAGAGATCAGGCCGCCAACGGCGAGGATGTAGGCGATTGCGAAGAAGGCGAAGGCCGACCAGCCGGTAACACCCGGAATGCCGATGCCGAGCCAGACCAGAAGGCCAAAGCCAAGACCGGAGAAGACCGAGAAAAAGATAACGGAAGGAGCAGGATGCATCAGATTTTCTCCAGCGCTTTGTCGAGCCAACCGAGGAAGCCTTTTGGCTCGGTGATCACAGGCTCAAGGAAGGGGGCGAGAACGTCGAATTCTGGCCCAGAACTGGGCAGTGTGTCCTTGGGACGGGGGGGCAGATATTTATTGACGGGCTTCGTGCCTTGTTCGGGCATCAGATCGACACCGCCACGCTCCAGAACCAGTTGGCTGACGGCGCTATCAGGATCGCCCAGATCGCCAAAGTGCCGCGCGCCAGCGGGGCAAGTCCGCACGCACGTTGGCTCGCGGTCAATTTCAGGCAGGTTTTCGTTGTAGATGCGGTCGACGCAGAGGGTGCATTTTTTCATCACTTTCTCTTCGACGTCCATTTCCCGCGCGCCGTAGGGGCAGGCCCATGCGCACAACCCACAGCCGATGCAGTCGCTTTCGTTGACCAGAACGATGCCGTCTTCGACGCGCTTGTAGCTTGCCCCTGTGGGGCAAACGGTGACGCAAGGCGCGTCTTCGCAGTGCAGGCAGGATTTGGGGAAGTGGATGAGTTGTGCGGCACCCTCTTTGGGTTGAACCTCGTAGGAATGGACGCGGTTCAGGAATGTGCCGGAGGGGTCCGCGCCGTAGGGGTCCTGATCCGACAGGGGCGCGCCGTAGTTTTCGGTGTTCCAGCCTTTGCAGGAAATGACGCAAGCATGGCAGCCGACGCAGGTGTCCAGATCAATTACAAGGCCCAGTTTCTTTTGGGTGGATTGCGGAAGGGTCGTCATGTGCGGCGCTCCTTTTCCAGGTCGGACTGGGGCCAGCCCCAGACCCCGGAGGTTATTTGGAAAATTGAATTAAGGATCATTTGCCGACCTTCCATGTCAATTTGTCGGGGCCTTTGCCGACAGGGGATTTGATGGGCGGGTATTCGGGGCGCGATTCTTTGGGAGCCACTGCTTTTTCGATGCGCACCTTGAGGTCGAACCACGCTGCTTGTCCGGTGATCGGGTCGGAGTTGGCCCACCGCATGCCGTCTTTCTTGGGCGGGAGCAGTTCGTGGATAAGGTGGTTCAGCAGAAAGCCTTTGGTGGCTTCTGGTGCGTCCTTGTCCAGAGCCCATGCGCCTTTGCGTTTGCCAATGGCGTTCCATGTCCACACTGTATTCTCGTTCAGGGCAGCCATTTCCATAACGGGTACGGTGATTTCGCCGTGAGGCGAGGAAACGCGCGCCCAGTCGCCGTCTAACAGGTCGTGTTCGCGCATCAGCTTGGTGGGCAGATACAGCGGATTGTGGCCATGCAACTGGCGCAGCCACGCGTTTTGTGAGCCCCACGAGTGGTACATCGCCATCGGGCGCTGGGTGAGCGCGTTGATGGTATAGCCTTCGTTGCCTTCTTGATCGGTTTCGTACCAGATCGGCAGCGGCGACATCGTGTCTTTGATCCGCTCGCGCAAGTGGTCTGGGGGCTGGCGCATCCCGTGACCTTCGGCGGCGAGCTGGAATTTGCGCATCGGTTCTACATAAAGCGAGAACAGGTAGGGTTGGGGGCTGTCATAAAGGCCCATGCCAACGGCCCAGTCCTGATAGGCGCGGTTCCATGGTTTGTAATAATTGGCACCTGCGGGGATGTGTTCGACAAAGAAGCCGCCGTTTTCGATGTAATTGTCGAGTTGGCTTTCGTTGACGTCACCGCGCCCTGATTGCAGGCCGTTTTCGCCAGTGCGCCAGCCAGCGAGTGGGCCAATCCCCGGACGACGCTGGTGGTTCACGATGTAATCTGCGTAATCCGCGTATTTCTGGGAACCATCATCGTTCACGAAACCGGGCAGGCCCAGTTTCGCGCCCAGATCGCACAGCGCGGATTGGAAGCCTTTGACATTGCGATCAGGCTCTACCACGGGCCAGCGGATCGCGTCTGCTGCGGCGTCTGCCTCGCAAATCGGGCGGTCGAGCAGGGAGATGCAATCGTGGCGTTCGAGGTATGTTGTATCCGGCAGGATCAGGTCGGAATAAGCTACCATTTCTGAGGAATAGGCGTCTGAATAGATGATGTGCGGGATGACGTAATCGCCGTTTTCATCTTTGTCTGTCAGCATTTCCATGACGCCGCCGGTGTTCATCGACGAATTCCACGACATGTTGGCCATGTACATGAACAAGGTGTCGATCTTGTACGGATCACCCGCGTGCGCGTTTGAGATGACCATATGCATCAGGCCGTGCGAGGACATGGGGTTTTCCCATGTAAACGCTTTATCAATACGTGCGGCCGTACCGTCCGCTTTGAGCGCCAGATCATCGGGGCCGTGAACGAAGCCCAAGTGTGGACCGTTCAAGGGCGCGCCGGGGGTGATGCCGACGTGCGGTTTTGGGTGTGCGGTTGCAGGCTTGGGGTAGGGCGGTTTGAAACGGAAACCGCCGGGCACTTCGACGGTGCCCAGCAGGATTTGTAGCACGTGCAATGCGCGGCAGGTCTGGAAGCCGTTCGCATGTGCAGAGATGCCGCGCATGGCGTGAAAGGATACTGGGCGGCCTGTCATTTTGGCGTGCTTTTCACCGCGGAAGTCGGTCCATTCGTGATCCAGTTCGAACGCTTCTTCGAATGCCACGCGGGCCAGTTCGGCGGCGACGGCGCGGATGCGACCTGCGGAAATACCGCAGCGGTCGGCGACGGCTTCGGGAGCGTATTCGTCTGACAGATACATCTCTGCCATTTTGTGGAAAACGGGGGCATGCGTGACGCCCTTGGCGCGGTGGGTGCCTGATAGGTCGGGTTTGACGCCCGGCTGATCAAACGGGGTCAGCTTGCCAGTGACGCGATCCATGACCAGTTGTTTGCCATTGTCATCGCGCAAATAGAGGCCGTAGTCGGGCGACTTTTCATCGCCGTTGATCAATACGGGCGCATCGGTGTATTGCGCCAGATAGTTCAGGTCGATCTTGCCGGCTTTCATCAGGCAATGCACCATCGCGAGGATGAACAGACCGTCGGTGCCGGGCGTGATGCCGACCCAATCGTCTGCCACGGCGTTATAGCCCGTGCGGATCGGGTTTACGCCGATGATACGGGCGCCACGTGCCTTGATCTTGCCGATTCCCATCTTGATCGGGTTTGAATCGTGATCTTCGGCCACGCCGAACAGCATGAAAAGCTTGGTGTGATCCCAATCGGGTTGGCCGAATTCCCAAAACGCACCGCCCATGGTGTAGATGCCAGCGGCGGCCATATTCACCGAGCAGAAACCACCGTGGGCTGCGTAGTTCGGGGTGCCGAAGGCTTGCGCCCAAAGAGAGGTGAACGATTGCGACTGGTCGCGGCCCGTGAAAAACGCCAGCTTTTCGGGATTGTCGTTGCGGATCGGTTCAAGCCAATCGGCGGCGATCTGATATGCCTCGTCCCAGCTGATTTCCTCGAACTCACCGGAGCCGCGCGGACCGACACGCTTTAACGGCGCTTTCAACCGTGAAGGCGCGTTGTGCTGCATGATGCCCGCAGACCCTTTGGCGCAAAGCACGCCTTTGTTAACCGGATGGTCACGGTTGCCTTCTATGTAGGCCACCTTGCCCTCTTTCATGTGCACGTTGATGCCGCAGCGGCAGGCGCACATATAGCAGGTCGTCTTGCGGATCTCGTCGGATACCTTGGGGCTTAGGTCTATAACAGGTTGGTTCATCGTGGTCTTCCTTTCTCAGGTCAGATCAGACTGCGTAGGAGCGACAATGCCGCGAGCCCAATCAGCAGACACAGGCAGAAGGGTTTGTAATAAGGTTCCCAACGGGGATTGAAGAGCTTGGTGCCAAGCCAGACGCCGAGCAGGGTTACGGGGATCAGCGTAAGCGCGCTGAGCATCGCGGTCGAGGTCATCACCCCGAAATAGATCAGATATAACAATGAGCCGAGTGAGCCTATAAAGAGATAGAGCACCAATGTCGCGCGCATGGAGCGCGCGTTGTCGTTCTGGCTGAGCACATAAAGTGCGACTACCATGCCGCCGACATGTGCCACACCTCCCGCGATCCCGGCGACGAAGCCCGCGATCAGCGTGCCAGCGCGGCTTGCCAGCGCGGGGATGTTTATTTTTAGCAATTGCATTGCAGCCAAGATCAGGATGATGACCAGCGCGATCTGGGCTGATGCCTCTCGCGGCAGGCTCACGGTTAGCCACAGTCCCAAAGGCCAGCCAAGCCAGTTGCCGATCACCAACAGCACGGTGCGTGGCCGGTCCGCGTCCTGCCAGCCTCCGCGCGCCATCAACAGGCTTGCGGCCATTTCCTGAAACCACAGGATCGGGATCAGCAAGATAGGGGGAATGAAGCTGGCTGCCGAGGCCATCACAATCGCCGAGAGCGCAAATCCCGCAAAGCCCCGCACCAACCCTGCTGCGAAGATGATCAGAAACAGCAGAACCGTTTCCGAAGACGAAGTGGGTAGCGCGGACCATAGTTCAGCCATCTCCTGCCGCCTGAAGGACCGTAACGGCGATCATGTTGAGAACATCGTCGGCAGTACAGCCGCGAGACAGGTCATTGGCCGGTTTGGCAAGACCCTGCAAAACAGGGCCAATGGCCTGCGCCCCGCCGATGCGTTGTGCAATTTTGTAGCCGATGTTGCCTGCATCAAGGTTCGGGAAAATCATGACATTGGCGTGGCCCGCAACGGTTGAGCCGGGTGCCTTGGACGCGCCGACCTCTGGCACGAAAGCGGCGTCAAATTGCAGTTCGCCATCTGCGTCCAGATCCGGATGGGTATCCCTAAGGATCGCCGCTGCATCGCTGACCTTGGTCACATTGGGGTGCTTGGCGCTGCCCATGGTCGAAAAGCTGAGCAGTGCGACCTTGGGCGTCTCTCCCAGCAATTGCTGGTGCGACGCGGCTGACGCAACAGCAATTGCTGCCAGTTCTTCGGCATTGGGGTCGATGACCAAGCCGCAGTCGCCAAACGTCATCGCGGCACGACCAGACGGGTGGTTTTCTGGCAAAGCCATCAGGAAAAAGCTGGAGACCAGCGATGCGGTCTTGGCCTTGCCAATGACCTGTAACGCGGCACGCACAGTGTCTGAAGTCGTGGCAACAGCGCCGCCAACCGTCCCGTCCGCATGGCCATTGCGCACCATCATTGCGGCAAACACCAACCGGTCGCGGGCCTGTTTGGCGGCGACGTCTGTGCTCACACCCTTGTGTTTGCGCAGGTCGAAATATGACCCTGCGATCTCTGCTGTCAGGTCTGAGGTCGCAGGATCTTGGATGGAAATTTTGTCTGCGTCCGTGGCACCGGCCGCGGTCAGCAAAGCCGCAACAGCGAATGTAGGCCCGACTAGCGTGATCCGGGCGATGCCTGCGCGCGTGGCCGCAAGCGCGCCGGCCACGATCCGGGGATCGTGGCCTTCGCTCAGAACGATGTGGGCAGGCTGGGACGCTGCGCGCTTGCGTAATTCTTGCAGCATTGTCATAGCCTGCTCCTTGTTTTGTCGGGTTTATGCGCGGACTTGGCTGCGCATATCGTCCTTGGAAATACCCGCCACAGAAACCGGCTTTTTCATCGCGTCACGGCGGAAAGGCTCTCCCAGCTCTTGGTTCAGAACAACTTCGATAAACGTTGTGACGCCATCTTTCATCTGCTCTTTGACGGCTGTGTTAAGCGCGTCTGTCAGCTCTTCCATGCCTGTGACCTGAACACCTTTCAGGCCGCAACCTCTTGCAATCTCGGCATAGTTCACGCCTTCGTTCAGCTCTGTGCCGACAAAGTTATCTTCGAACCACAGTGTGGTGTTCCGCTTTTCAGCACCCCACTGGTAGTTGCGGAAGATCACCATGGTGATCGCAGGCCAATCGCCACGACCACATGCAGTCATTTCGTTCATGGAGATGCCGAATGCGCCGTCGCCTGCAAATCCGATGACCGGAACGTCCGGGCAGCCGATTTTTGCGCCAAGGATCGCGGGCAGGCCGTAGCCACACGGACCAAACAGGCCCGGTGCCAGATACTTGCGGCCTTTGTCAAAGGACGGGTAGGCGTTGCCGATCGCGCAGTTGTTGCCGATGTCGGACGAGATGATCGCATCCGCTGGCATCGCGGACATGATCGCACGCCACGCCTGACGCGGCGCCATACGGTCGGGCTGGCGGTTGCGCGCACGCTCGTTCCAGTCGATGCCCTCATCGGTGTCGTCCTCGTGATCCATAGAAGACAGTTCTTGGGCCCAGCGGGATTTGGTCAACGCCACCAGTTCGGTCCGCTCTTTACGGCCCTTGTCGCCTGCGCCGGGTGCGAGATTGTCGAGGATCTGCTCTGCCACACGCTTGGCATCGCCCTGAATGGCCACGTCGACCTTTTTGGTCAGGCCGATGCGGTCAGAGTTGATATCGACCTGAATGATTTTCGCATTCGTCGGCCAGTAGTTGATGCCATAGCCCGGCAGCGTGGAGAACGGGTTCAAACGGTTGCCAAGTGCCAGAACAACGTCCGCTTTCTGGATGATTTCCATCGCCGCCTTGGAGCCGTTGTAGCCCAAAGGTCCGACAGCCAGCGGGTGACCACCGGGGAAGGCGTCGTTGTGCTGGTAGTTGCAGGCAACCGGTGCTGACAGCGCTTCGGCTAGTTTGGCAGAGGCATCGATGCCACCTGAAAGGATCACCCCTGCGCCGTTCAGGATGACGGGGAATTCCGCCTCGGACAGCAGCTTGGCCGCGTCTTTGACCGCTTGCTCGCCGCCCTGTGGGCGCTCAAGCCGAATAATCTGTGGCAGCTCGATGTCGATGGCTTGGGTCCAGTAGTCACGCGGGATGTTGATCTGCGCCGGCGCAGAACCGCGCCATGCTTTCTCGATCACACGGTTCAGAACTTCGGCCATGCGCGAAGGGTCGCGGACCTCTTCTTGATAGCAAACCATGTCTTCAAACAGTTTCATCTGTTCGATTTCCTGAAAGCCGCCCTGACCGATCGTCTTGTTCGCCGCCTGCGGTGTGACCAGCAGCATGGGCGTGTGGTTCCAATAAGCAGTTTTAATCGGTGTGACGAAGTTGGTGATGCCCGGACCGTTCTGGGCAATGGCCATGGACATTTTGCCGGACGCGCGTGTGTAGCCGTCCGCAATCATGCCGCCGGATGTTTCATGGGCACAATCCCAGAACTTGATGCCCGCAGCAGGGAACAGGTCAGAGATTGGCATCATGGCAGAGCCAATGATCCCGAAGGCGTTGTCGATGCCGTGCATCTGAAGGACTTTTACAAAGGCCTCTTCGGTGGTCATTTTCATAGCGTATCATCCTTAAAAATTGGTGAAAGGCGGCGTGCGATTCTTTGATATCGCGTAAACTAGTCGTGTCGGACAGAGGGAGTTAGGTCCAGTTCACATCCTGCTTTAATACCAAAGAGGGTTCATGCATGCATTTCGTCTGCGATGATGCCGACACCCTCTGCAATGCGGGGCGTCGGGATAGAGGAATAGGCCAGCCGGTAGTAGTTCGAGGGTTGATGATCGCCCGCAAAAAAGGCGCGCCCCGGTTCAATCAGCACGCCGCGTTTTTGCAACCGCTTGGCCACATCGCCGGTATCAACGCCATCAGGTGCTCGCATCCAGAACGACGAACCGCCATAGTCACCGCGCCCCGAAATACGTAGGTTGTGATGCATCATCGCGTCCTCCATCACGCGGCGGCGTTCTTGTAAGGCAGTGCCCATGCGGCGGATCAGCGCGTCGTAGTGACCAAGCGACAAGAAATAGGAGGCGGTCCGTTGAATGTGGCCGGGCGGATGGCGCAGCACAGAAGCGCGCAAGGCCCGCGCCTCTCGGATGAAGGGTTCAGACCCGACCAGATAGCCGAGCCGCAAACCGGGAAACAGCGACTTGGAGAAGCTACCGACATAGATCACGCGGCCATCTGTATCGAGTGATTTCAGCGCTGGAGACGGCGATTTCAGGAAAGACATCTCAAACTCGTAGTCGTCCTCGACGATCAATGCATCCAGTTCGCGTGCGCGGTCCAAAAGGGCGCGCCGACGGTGCATCGGCATGGTCGCATTCGTCGGGCATTGGTGGCTGGGCGTGGTGAAAATCACATCCGTTTCGGGTGGAATTGCATCGGGTGGCAGGCCGTCCTGATCAACGCGCACAGGGGTTACGTGGCAGCGCGACTGCGAAAGGATGTCGCGCAGCGCGGGATAGCAGGGATCTTCTAATGCTGCGCGGCGGCGCTGTGTCAGCAGCACTTGTGTGGTCAGCCAAAGTGCGTTTTGTGCGCCTAAAGTGATCAGGATTTGTTCAGGCCGTGCGCTGATCCCACGGCGCGGCAGCGTGTGGCGCGCAATGAATTCGATCAGCTGCGGATCGTCCTGATCATAATAGTCGGTGGTCAGCGAGGTGAAGTCGCGTTGCCCCAGCGCTTGCAGGGCACATAGGCGCCAGTTCGCGTGGTCAAACAGCGTTTGATCCGCCTGACCATAGACGAAAGGGTAGCGGAATTTGGCCCAGTCCTGCGGCTTTGTCAGGCCAGCGCCACCGCTGAATTTCTGACCGATTGCGCGGGTCCAATCAACAGCATCCGGACTTTCCGGGGCAGGTGAAAAGCTGGGCGGGGCAGGTGCATTTTCGGAAACGAAATAGCCCGATCGGCCGCGGGAAACGAGGTAATCATTGGCCTGCAGTTCGGTGTAGGCGATGGTCACGGTGATGCGGCTGACACCCAGATGCATGGCCAGTTTGCGGGTGGAGGGGAGTTTCTCACCCTGTTGGAAGCGACCAGATAAAATGCCTTGCGCAATCATCTGCTGAATCTGCTGTTGCAGCGTACCTTGCGCCTCTGGGTGCAGAAAGAATGTTTCGACGGGAAGGGTCATGAGATCATGATACTCTGGACTTACGCGCGTATCAATCTGGTATTACGTACATCTGAAAATGCCTCCGTATCTTCAATACTCTATTGCGTCTTACAAACGAAGTAAAGTTATTAATGAGACTTTAGGTATCAAAAATTAAATCAGTTGGCTTCCAGCCTGACATTTTCGGCTACAACAACCCGCTTTGCGAACACTCATTCAGTTAAATGACCAATAACCCTCGACCAAAAAGGAGTGTTTCTTAACTGTCGAGTTAGAAACATATGAAAAGAGAAGTCGAAATGCCGCACACTGAAGGGACTTACATCGAATGAAATAAGCAGCCCACTTCGTGCCGACTGGAACGTAGTTACTGACAACTCTACGACGAACATCATTTGACGGGACGGTTTGGCTCTCCTAGCCTTGTGGCCCGAACATAAGGAACACGCCGTCATGGTAATGGAGACCTATCTGATCTATCTAGCTGCTGTTGCGGTGTTTTTTGCGACCCCGCCTGATACCAGTCAGCTTCTCATTATTTCTAACAGCATTCGCCACGGTTTGCGCAAAAGCGCATATACAATTGCCGGTGATCTGACCGCGAACACCCTGCAAATGACCGGTGCTGCCTTTGGCCTTGCTGCGATTATCGCGACGTCCGCAGATGCGTTTTTATGGATCAAATGGATCGGCGTGGCCTATCTGGTCTGGATTGGCGTGCAGTTGATTGTGTCAAAAGACCAAGCGGAGGGCGTTGAAGCAAACCCGAATGGTCAGGGATTCAGATTGTTCAGGCAAGGTTTTGTGACATCGATGGCCAATCCATTCGCGGTTGTCTTTTTCGGGGCGCTGTTCCCGCAGTTTATTGATCCTGCTGCGCCGGTTCTGCCGCAGCTCTTTATTCTTGGCATGACGTATATCGTCGTGGATGGCGTGATTTTGCTGCTTTGGGGATGGGCAGGGTTGCGCGCTGCAACGGCGTTGAAGCGGTTCTCCTTTGGTATGGTGAACAAAGTCTGTGGAACATTGATGATCGCCGCAGCGGTATTGCTGGCAACGAAAGATTTTCAGCCGCAACGGTAATCTGGGTCCGGGCTTGTCCGAAGTGAGGATTGCCGATTTCTGCCTAACGACGTGGAGCCAAGAGGGTATAGTGGAGCCAAGAGGGTATAAACCTAAATCTGATGAATGCGCCCTACCGGACTGGAAAAGCTGTGAAACTTTCATAGGGGAGGCGTCATAAATGTCTTACAAAACCTTCATCTGACTGCATCAAACACCCGTTTAAGATGCGGCTGTATTCAACGCCAGCCTGGAGCCAGCACAATGAAAGACGATACATCACACTTGTCATGGGATGAATGGGACGAGTTGCAAAGCCCGCGCCCTGACGCCACCGATTTCGATGGGGTTGTCGAAACCGCGATGAGCCGCCGTGGCTTTTTGGGCCGCGTTCTGGCGTTTGGTTCAGGTGCTGCCGTGATGGGGACAGGCCTGTTGGATTCGGGCTCTGCACAAGCGCAAACGGCCAGCCGGATCGGTTTCGCGCCGATCTCAATTGCGACTGATGCGACCGTACACGTGCCGGAAGGATATAGCTGGCATCCGGTTGCAAAATGGGGCCAGCCATTGTTTTCCGACGCACCTGATCTTGATCACACGACAGGGGGTGATCTGGCCTCTTCGGATCGGGTCTTTGGTGAAAACACGGACGGCATGGAACTGTTTGCGGTGGGCAACCGTCAGGTTATCGCGGTGAACCACGAATATGCGAACCCCAAGCTGAACCTGCCCCAGAATACGGATGGTGCTGTTGCCAGCGCGCAGGACGTGCGCAAATTGCAGAACCTGCAGGGGGTTACGGTGATGGAAGTGGCGGAAGGGGCTAATGGGTGGGACGTCGTTTTGGACAGCGATTTGAACCGCCGCATCACGCAAAACACCCCGATGAAGATTACCGGTCCTGCGGCGGGTCATGATCTGCTGAAAACGGATGCTGATCCGACGGGCCGCACAGTGTTGGGCACGATGAACAATTGCGGTGCGGGCAAGACGCCGTGGGGCACGTATTTGACCTGTGAGGAGAACTTTAACGGCTATTTCGGGTCGACAGATGCGGCGTTTGAAAAGCCTGCGGATTATGCACGCTATGGTATCGGGTTGGAAGGGCGGTACGGTTACGAGGCGTTCGATGCACGGTTCGACGTGTCAAAGAATCCTAATGAGCCGCACCGATTTGGCTATATCGTTGAGATTGATCCAGCGAACCCGACATCGACACCGATCAAACGCACGGCGTTGGGGCGTTTCAAGCACGAGAACGCGGCTGTCACGTTGGCGCCGAACGGGCAAGTCATTGTCTATATGGGCGACGATGAACGCGGGGAGTTTATGTATAAATTTGTCTCCACCGGCGTATATGCGCCCGGCGGTGACACCACTACATTGCTGGATGACGGGCAGCTATATGTCGCAAAATTTAACGACGATTTGACCGGTGACTGGGTCGCGCTGACGCCCGAGGCGACGAATATGACGCAGGCAGAGATTGCCGTATTTACCCGTCAGGCGGGATCGCGGGTTGGGGCGACAACCATGGACCGGCCAGAATGGGTCGCGGTTAACCCGGTTGCGGTTGAGGGCTATTGCGCGCTGACCAATAACAAGAACCGCGGGCTAAAGCCTAATGCCGGTGGTGATGAGACACCTGTTGCCGGACCAAATCCCCGTGAGGCCAATAAATACGGTCAGATCGTGCGGTGGCGTCCCGCGGATGATGATCATGCGGCAAAAGAATTTATATGGGATCTGTATGTGATGGCGGGAAACCCGACTGTCCATTCGGATGCCAATGCCGGATCTGAAAACGTGAATGCGGGCAACCTGTTCAACTCGCCCGATGGGATGATGTTCGACAGCACCGGTCTGCTGTGGATCCAGACCGATGGTGATTATAAGAACGAAGGCGACTTTGCGGGCATGGGCAACAACCAGATGCTGGCGGGGGACCCCGTTACGGGCCAGATTGAGCGGTTTATGACAGGGCCTTATGGGTCTGAGGTAACCGGCCTGACTTGGTCGGCAGACCGGCGCACGATGTTTGTAGGCATTCAGCATCCGTCTGCGCCATTCCCGGACGGGGAAGGGAAGCTGGCGCGCTCCTCCATCATCGCAATCAAACGGAACGACAACGCACCCGTGGGTTAATACGCGCAGCTTTTTGAGGTGGAGATGGTCCTCGCAGCGTTGCGGGGATCATTTCGCAGTGCTGCCGCAACCTGTCGGGCTCTTGAGCATTGCGCGAGCCGTTCTATTTTTCGCTGTTGAAATCGTTGTTGATACTGGAAAAACGAAACTTTGATGTTGGATCGCGTTTATCTCGGTAGGGCTGCCATGGCCTTTGCGCTGATCGAACACGTCGTTCTGGCATTAACTTTTCAGTGCGCCATCACATCGATCAGCGTGCCTGCAGGGTCACGTACGAAAAACCGACGCACACCCCAAGGTTCGATCGTGAGCGGATATGCGATAGGATAACCTTGGCTTTTGCAGCGGTCATAGGTGGCTTGCAGATCGGTGACCTCGATGGATAAGGCGGGCATTGGCGCGTCAGAGCCGCCTTGGCTGGCGATGCTGAGTTGGATAGGTGCTGTATCTGCGCCTGCCAATGTGATGATCCAACCCAGATCCATAACCATATCAAGGCCAAAGACTGACGTATAGAACGCCGCCAGTGCGGCGGGGTCAGGTGCTGCGATATTGGTCGTGATCCGTTTGACTGTCATGTTGGTCCTGTCCCGCCGCCTGTTGTTACCACGAGACAACAAAAAAGCCCCGCACGATTGGCGGGGCTTTTTCCAAAGATTTGTAGCGGCTTACGCGAACACGCGGCCCAATGCTTCGTCAACGGATGCGATGATCTGGTTGATGTCGTCTTTGGTGGCAATCAGCGCGGGTGAGAAACACAGCGTATTGTTCTTGCCTGGCAGCGACCGGTTGGTCGCACCGATGATCGTGCCTTGTGCCATGCAGTCGCCGACGACCGCCTGAACCAGCTTTTCTGCAACCGGCTCACGCGTACCACGATCAGCGACCAGTTCGGCACCAAGGAAAAGACCCTTGCCACGTACCTGCCCGATGCAGGCATGTTTGTCGGCCAGCGCGCTGAGTTGGTCGAACATGTAGTGGCCCATGTTGGTGGTGTTCTCTAGCAGACCTTCTTCCTCGATGATGCGCATGTTCTCGATCCCTGCGGTCGGGCCAGCGGTGCAGCCCCCGAAGGTCGAGATATCGCGGAAGTAGTTCATTGGATCAGCCGCATCGTCTTTGAACATATTGAACACCTCTTCGGTGGTCACCAGACAAGCGATGGCGGCGTAGCCCGACGCGACACCCTTGGCCATTGTCACCATGTCGGGTTTGACGCCGTAGTGCTGGTAGCCGAACCATGCGCCGGTGCGACCCACGCCGCAGACGACTTCGTCGATGTGCAGCAGGATTTCATACTGGTCGCAGATCTCGCGGATACGCTCCCAATAGCCGGCAGGCGGGACGATGACGCCACCACCAGCAGTGACCGGCTCAAGGCAAAGCGCGCCAACCGTTTCGGGCCCTTCGGCGAGGATGATTTTTTCGATCTGGTCGGCGGCCCAGACACCATAGTTTTCCTGCGGTGCGCCATCTTGCTCGTGCGAGCGGTACTCAAGGCAGTGGGGAACGCGGACAAATCCTTCGGTAAAGGGGCCGTACTGCGCGTTGCGTTCGTCTTGACCGCCTGCGGACAGGCAGGTGATTGTGGTGCCGTGGTAATCGCGGTCGCGGTAAAGGATCTTGTGCTTTTTGCCACCGAAACGCTTGTGGGCGATCTGGCGGACCATTTTGAAGCCCTTCTCGTTCGCCTCGGAGCCCGAGTTGCAATAGTAGACGCGGGACATGCCGGGCATCTTGTCGATCAGCATCTCGGCAAAGTTGGAGCCGGGGATAGAACCTGCGGAGCCTGCGAAATAGTTCAATTTGATCAACTGGTCACGGACCGCATTGGCGATACGCTCGCGGCCATAGCCGACGTTGACGGTCCAGACACCACCGGACACAGCATCAAGGTGCTCTTTGCCCTTTTGGTCCCAGACACGCATGCCTTTGCCCTCGACGATGATGCGGGGGTCGTTGGTCTCGTACTGCTTGTGCTGGCTCAGATGATGCCAGATGTGCGCGCGATCTGCCTCAACAACGCGGGAGATGTCATTTTCGCTGAAATTGCCGTCCATGGTGTGAGACCTTTCGCTAGTCGTGATTGCTTTGAATTCGGGGTTTGCAGTGACCCGTGATATCCATTCAGTGCTGGTTTGTAGTCGAATCAAGTAGGGCCAGTTCGGGGACAAGCTTAAAGCCAGAAATTTAACCTGTCCAACGTTTGAGCAACCGTTCGTCGGGTTGGGCGGGCAACGCAGCGCATTTCATTCGGCGGATCAACAGGTTGGTGAAATCAAATGCACGCGTGCGCTGGTTTTGTGCAATCCGGGATTTCATGGGGGCAATTGCACAATTTTGATGCAGATTATTTCTGGCAATGCGTGTTCTGATTGAGCGATTTAGCATCATATGCGACAACAAGACGAGGCTTTGCGCCACATAGAGGGGGTTCACAACATCTGGACTCATTGGGCGCTGGAAATTGGCGGTTTATTCAGCCCGATTTGTACCGGCATTCTACGTCACGACCGACGGGCGTGTGCCCGCAAACGGCGGCAGGACTAAGTTTGATGCGTTTTGCGGATTTGATTGCTCTTGTTCAAAAGACAATACATGGTGTCGCCGGACGCCTGCGACACTTGGCCTTAAATGAGAAGCAAAGTCCCATTTTTTGCCAAGACCCACCACGCGGGACCAAGCATGCAAACCAAGGCGTTTGCATCGGATACGAACCACACCGGATCACCAAGGTCCGGACGAATGATCAATAGGGAGAATATCATGATCAAAAAGACAACAACAGGCTTTGTTGCCGCCGCAGTAATGGCGATGACAGGTCAAGCCGCATTTGCAGACGGCCACGGTGAAATCACCGTCGCGTATTTCCTTGAGTGGCCAATGCCAATGATGGTTGCCAAAGCATCCGGTGCATATGACGAAGCACTGGGTAAAAAAGTAAACTGGGTTTCCTTCGAGACCGGTACAGCGATGTCCGCCGCGATGGCATCCGGTGACGTGCAGATCGCCGTTTCCCAAGGTGTTCCACCGTTCGTGGTTGCGACATCCGGCGGTCAGGATCTTCAGATCGTTGACGTCGCGGTTTCCTACTCCGAGAACGACGGCTGCGTTGTACATGCCGACCTCGAAATCGACAAAGATTCCGCAAGCGAATTGGCCGGCAAAAAAGTAGCCGTGCCACTGGGTACAGCCGCGCACTACGGTTTCCTGCGCACAATGGATCACTTCGGTATCGACCTTGCGACACTGTCCATCGTTGACATGGCGCCACCAGAAGGTGCTGCAGCCCTGAGCCAGAAAGCGGTTGATTTCGCTTGTGGTTACGGCGGTGGTCTGTCGCGCATGAAGGAATACGGCAACGTGATCCTGACCGGCCCCGAGAAGGAAGCACTGGGCATTCTGGTATTCGACGTGACGTCTGTACCTGCGGCATATGCGGCTGAGAACGCCGATGAACTGGCAAAGTTCCTCAAAGTGACTGCGGACGCGAACGCAGCATGGAATTCCAACCCAACGGACGAGATGCTGGCAGTGATTGCCGAGCAGGCCGGTATGGATATGGAAGCGGCGAAATCCGCGATTGCGACCATGAAGTTCCCATCTGTGGCAGAGCAACTGTCCCAAGGTTGGCTCGGCGGTAACGCTCAGAGCTACATGAAGGGTGTTGCGGACGTGTTCGTAGAAGCCGGTTCCATCGACGGCGCTTTGGACAGCTATGAAGGTGCGGTTAACACCGGTCCTTTGGCCGCGGCCAACGCCATGTAAGACGACAATGGACGGCGTGTCCCGTATGGGGCACGCCGTCTTTCTTTATATGAAGTGAGGCGGGGTGAACCCTGCCCGTGTGCTCAGCCTTATGAGCAAGAAAGCCAGGGACAATGACCGGACTATCCATTGATAAGCTGTCGATGCGTTTTGACTTGCCGGATGGCGGGCATGTGCAGGCGCTGCAAGACGTTTCAATTGACCTCAAAGCAGGCGAATTGCTGAGTGTGCTGGGGCCATCCGGCTGCGGCAAGACCACGTTGTTGAACATTGTCGCCGGGTTTCTGGCACCGACGTCCGGCGTGATGACATTGAACGGGCATACAATAAATGGCCCGGACGCTGAACGCGGTATGGTGTTCCAGCAAGGCGCGCTGTTTGAATGGATGTCCGTCCGAGAAAATGTAGGTTTTGGCCCGTCAATGAAGGGCATGCCAAAGAACAACAAAAAAGAGATCGTGGATCATCTGCTTGATGTGGTTGGTTTGCAGGATTTCAAGGAAAAGGCGGTTTATGAACTGTCGGGCGGAATGCAGCAGCGTGTGGCCTTGGCCCGCTGTCTGGCAAATGACCCGGATGTGATTTTGATGGACGAACCTTTGGGTGCGTTGGACGCGTTGACGCGTGAAAAGATGCAGTCGCTGGTTCTGAAGCTGTGGAAAGAGACCGGCAAGACGATCATTTTGATCACCCACTCGGTCGAAGAGGCTTTGTTGCTGGGCGAGCGGCTGATCGTCATGGCCCCGCGCCCCGGTCGCATTCACAAAGAGTACCGCCTGCCGTTTGCCGAGTTGGGCGTGAACGCGGACCTGCGCGAAGTGAAAAAACACGCAGAATTCGGCCCCCGTCGTGAGGAAATCCTCAACATGATCTGGGATATGGAAGAAGAGATTATGGGCACCAAGGAGGATGCGGCATGACCGGTATCTTCTTTGTAATCATCTATGTCGGTATTTTTGTAGGTAGCGCGTTCTTGTTTACCAAGGTGCTGGCCAAGGGGATGTCTGATTACACCTCTTTGAAGACAGTGACTTTCGGGGATGAAAGTGCGGTGCGGCCTAACCGTGCGGCTGGCATCATATCAATCTTTACGATTTTCTTGATGTGGGGAATTTTTACCGGATCTTCATTGTTGCCGGGTTTCCTGCATGCACCCGGCCCATTTATGGGGGACACAACGTTCACCTACACTGCGCAAGTTGAAGGCCAAGCGCCCGATGATGCGACGGTCACGGTTTTGGTGCGCCCGCGTGGTGAGACGGTTGATTTGCCCGAAGTTGACCCCGGCGAAGGGTTTGCCAAAAACGATGTGGTGTCAATTGCGCAGTGGCGGTCGGGTCTGGTCAATGTTGATCGGAACGATGATCTGAACAAGAGCGATGGCGCCAAAGTGATTGCCATTAACGGCCAAAAAATTGCGCCCGGTGAAACCGTGAAAACCGCAGACGGGACAGTGACTTTGTCGGACAAAGGCACGCCGAACTTTGCCCCCGCCAAGGGCTGGCAGATGGAGCCGCTTTATTTGCCTGCACCCGAAGAAGTGTGGACACGCACGTTGCAGATCGCCTCGGAGGGTTTCCGCAACTTTACGCTGCTTGAGCATTTGGGCTTTTCGTTGTTTCGCGTTGTCGTCGGTTTCTTGCTGGGTGCGATTGTGGGCATTCCGCTGGGCTATGCGATGGGTTTAAGCAATTGGTTCCGTGGTTGGTTTGATCCGATCGTTGAATTCATGCGTCCGGTTCCGCCACTTGCGTTGATCCCGCTGGTGATCATTTGGGCAGGTATCGGCGAAACGGGTAAGATCATTTTGCTGTTCCTCGCGGCCTTATGGATCATGGCGATTGCGGCCCGTTCAGGCGTGTCCGGTGTCAAGATTTCCAAGGTGCACGCAGCCTATTCGCTGGGCGCTTCAAAGGCGCAGATCATGCGTTATGTGATTATTCCTAATAGCTTGCCGGAAATTTTTACCGGCGCGCGGGTTGCGATGGGCGTCTGTTGGGGCACTGTTGTTGCCGCCGAACTGGTTGCAGCTGAGCAGGGTGCCGGCATGATGATCATGACCGCGTCCAAGTTCCAGAACACCGATATCGTGATCATGGGTATTATCCTGATCGGTGTGATTGGCTTTGGCATCGACATGCTGATGCGCGCCGCCGAGAAGTTCTTGGTGCCGTGGAAGGGTAAAGGTTGATCCAAACTTTGCTCGGCGAAGCCTTTGCAGGCGGAGCCTTGGCGTGAGTTATCTCTCTCGACCTCAGATTACATCTTTGTCGATGCACTGCTTGACGCAATAAAAAACGCCGCGCTGGAAAGCGCGGCGTTTTTCGTTTTGGACGTTATTTCGAAAGCTAAGAATTACTTGCCCTTGTCACGCTTTGGCGTCGTGCCACCGCCCTGTTTGCCGATCTTGTTTGGCGGGGTGAAACGCTTCGATGTATCCCCTGCACGGGTATAGCTTGATTTGCCCGGTGCGGGCGACGTGCCGGTACCTTTTGCCTTTGCGGGCTTGCCCGGTTTTGGCTTGCGCGGGTTGTAGCTGTCGGCGCCTGCGGGTGTCTCTTTCTTCCACACGGCCTTGGCGTGTGGTTTTGCCGACGGCTCGCCGCTCGACTTTGGTTTCGGTGTCGCGCCGGGTTTCATCGGGGTTCGCTCTGTCTTGTGGGACTTGGGCGGACGCGCGCCTTTGGGGCCTTTGGGGCCTTTGGGTTTGTCGCCATAGGGTTTGTCGCCGCGCGGCTTGTCAAACTTGGGCTTCTCGAACTTTGGTTTGTCGGCATAGGGGGCTTCAACCGGGGCATTGCTTGTTGGCGCATCCGCACGCACAGGGCGTGGTTTGCGCGGGGCGGGGGCCGCATCAGGATCGTAGTTTGACTTGCGCGGTGCTGGCTTGCCGACCGGTTTCGGGCCACGTTTGTTTGGTGCGCTGCGGGGCAGGTCGGGGGCTTTGTCCAGTTGTGTGACAATCGCGCCGTCTTCGGCCTTCATGTCAGGACCAAGCGCATTGACGAATTTTGGCGCAGAAGAGGCCAGAACCTCAACAAAACTATGGTCTTGTTGCACGCGGATTGCGCCGATGTCGTCTTTTGTCAGGTCGCCAAGGCGGCACAGCATCGGCAGCAGCGTGCGTGGCTCTGCATTTTCATTCCGCCCAATGGAGACTGAGAACCAGACCGATGGGCCAAACGCAGCGCGCGGTTTGTCGTCGCTGGGCGCACCGGGAGAAGTGAGATCCTCGGGCGCAGAGGCGCGGGCGCGGTAAAGGTTCACGAATGCAGTGGCGAGTTGTTCTGGCGTAAACTGTTCCACCAGACTGGCGACGAAATCCGCCGCATCCTCCGGGATTGGCGCAGACCATGCATCGTCGCCCAAAAGGCGCGCTTCATCAGCGGCGTTCACTTCGGATGCGGTGGGTGCAGGCGCCCAAGTGGCTGACAGTTTGGCCCAACCAAGCAGACGGCTGGCCTTCGTCTTCATCTTGGGTGGTACGATCAGGGCAGACACACCTTTGCGGCCCGCGCGACCGGTCCGGCCAGAACGGTGCAGCAATGTGTCGGCGTTGGTTGGCAGATCGGCGTGAATAACCAGTTCAAGATTGGGCAGGTCGATGCCACGCGCGGCCACGTCTGTGGCGATACAAACGCGCGCGCGTCCATCACGCAGCGCTTGCAGGGCGTTGGTGCGTTCTTGCTGGCTGAGTTCACCGGACAGGGCCACAACGGAAAACCCACGGTTGGTGAATTTCGTGGTCAGGCGCGTCACGGCGGCGCGGGTGTTGCAGAACACGATGGCGTTCTTCGCCTCGTAGAACCGCAGCACGTTGATGATGGCGGATTCTGTATCACGCGGGTGCACGTTCAAGGCGCGGTATTCGATGTCGGCGTGTTGCTTCGCCTCACCTACGGTCGCGATGCGTTGGGCGTCGCGCTGGTAAGACTGGGCCAGTTTTGCGATTGCCGCAGGTACAGTGGCGGAAAACATTAGGGTGCGGCGGTCTTCGGGTGCTTCAGAGAGGATGAATTCCAGCTCTTCGCGGAAACCAAGATCAAGCATCTCGTCAGCCTCATCCAGCACCACGGCGCGCAAGGACGACAGGTCGATGTTGCCGCGTTTGATGTGGTCGCACAAACGGCCCGGCGTGGCCACGACAACATGCGCGCCCCGGTCCAGCGCGCGGCGTTCGGTGCGCTGGTCCATGCCACCGACGCAAGTTGTGACGATGGCGCCCGCAGGCCCGTAAAGCCAGCTAAGTTCACGTGCGACCTGCATGGCAAGTTCGCGGGTTGGCGCGATGGCCAGCGCCAGGGGAGCAGAGGCGCGGCCGAAATGCGTGTCCTCGCCCAGCAATGTGGGCGCGATAGCAAGGCCAAAGCCTACGGTTTTGCCAGAGCCGGTTTGGGCAGAAACCAGCAGGTCTTTTTCAACCAGTTCGGGGTCTGTTACCGCCTCTTGGACAGCGGTCAGAGTTTCATATCCCTGCTTTTCAAGAGCGGCGGCAAGGGTTGGAATCAGGGGCGTTGAGATCACGGAGGAAGTCCTGTTTTTGGGATGCGCTGCGGGATAGGGCAGCGGATGGCGCGGTGGCTCGTGCCAAAGCGCGAATTATGTGTTGCGCCGCGCTTACGCCTTTGCAGGCAGAATGTACATGGGGTTGTGTCAGACCGCCGTTCGGGCAGATTTGTTAAATAAATGGAATTGCTTGGATAACCTGTCTAGGTTCACAACCGGAGGTGTAGCATGTCTGACGATTCGACTTTTTCTGCCGCTGTTGCAGATCATGTGCGCAAACATCCCGAGGTGTCCTCCATCGAGGATGTGATCACTTTTCGCTTGCGGCGTCTGGTCGCCATTGGGGAAAAGGCGGGCCAGCAATGGTCAGAGCGGCTGTTTGACCTCAAGCTGAATGAATGGCGTCTGTTGGCGCTGATTGTGGCGCATGCACCGGCGCGGGCCAGCGACATGGCAGACCTTCTTTTTATGGACAAAAGCCAGATGAGCCGTGTGATCAAGGCGCTTGAGGGCAAGGATCTAATCAAGAACGCGAATGATCCGAAAGACGGACGTGCGAACGCGTTAAAGCCCACAGGTAAGGGCAAAAAGACTTACGCCAGCGTGATGGACGAGGTGATGCGCAGCAATGAGCGCGTGTTGGCGCCGCTGTCACTGGAAGAGGTGCAAGCGTTTGATGTGATGCTGGAAAAGCTGACGCAGCATTGCTGGATGCAAGGATGGCCCAAGAGATGTGATTGCCCTTAATACGGGCTTTTGCAGGGCTATGCCTTGGGGTGTCACAGAACTTATCCTTAGAAACGCTGGAAAAAGAGATGCGTCTGATCTATCTTCCAAATAAGAACAAATAGTGAACATATGGAGGAATGAATGCAGTCCGATTCTCCTTTGGGGCAGGTGGTGGCCCTGCCGAAAAAACGTCTTGTCCAAGATGTGCCCAAGCCCGATGGCGGCGAGGCGTTGCTGCGCGACGTGCTGTCTGGCACGCCTTTCGATGCGGCAGTGACGGGCTTTGTGTTGGCGTGTCTGCCCCAGAGCGAAGCGCCGATCCTGTGGGCCAGCGACCGGATGTCCCGCCGCGAGAACGGGCGGCTTTATGGACCTGCATTGCGCGCGATGGGGATCAAAGCGCCGGTGCTGCATGTGGAGGTCAGCAATCCGCGCGACGTTCTGTGGGCGATGGAAGAGGGCGCCGCCTGTGCGGGCCTGTCGGCTGTGGTTGGCGAAATCCACGGCGCGCCCGAAGTGTTGAGCTTTACCGCGACCAAGCGGCTTGCGTTGCGATCAGAAGCGTCAGGCGTACCGCTGTGGTTGATCCGGTCGGGCGATCCCGGCGCGTTATCGGCGGCGCGCGAACGTTGGCGGGTCTCATCACTGCCGTCAGACATGCACCCGTGGAACAGCGCGGCGCCCGGTCAGACTGTGTGGGAGGCAGATTTGTTTCGCGCACGCGGGCAGGCACCGGGGGTCTGGGAGGTGCGCTATGAGCCAGACGCCAAGCGGCCCGAGGATCGTTTCCGTCTGCTTTCCCGATCTGGCGATGGACAGGTGGCGCAAGATGACGCGCCAGCAGCGGACGTTGCCGGGCGATGATGTGCCGGTGGTTTTGGCCGCGCAAGGCACACATGGGCCTGTGGTCTATGCGATAAGCGCAGAGGCTGTCAGGCGCGGTGTGTTTGTCGGCGCACGCGTGGTTGATGTGCAGGCGATCCATCCTGATCTGCATGTGGAAAGCGCGGATGCAACGGGGGATGTGGCGCTGCTGGACCGTGTGGCGCTGTGGGCAAGGCGGTGGTGTCCGTGGACGGTGCGTGACGGGGACAACGGTATTTTGATGGATGTCACCGGGGCTGCGCATTTGTTCGGTGGAGAGGCAAAGATGTTGCGCGACATTGGCACACGGTTTGCGATGCAGGGCTTGGCGGTACGTCTGGCGCTGGCCCCGACACGGGGTGCTGCACAGATGTTGGCGCGTTTCGGCGGGGGTGGTGTGATTTGCGGCCCGGATGATGTGGAGGTGGCGATTGCACCCTTGCCGGCGGCGGCGCTGCGGATCAATGCGGATACGGACCGGTTGTTGCAACGGTTGGGCTTGAAAACGCTGGGCAAGCTGATGGAGGTCCCGCGCGTGGCGCTGATGCGGCGGTTTGACCGGATGGCGGCAGAGGTCAACCCGCTGGTGTTGCTGGACCGTGCGCTGGGTCGGGCGGGTGATCCGTTGAATGCACCAGAAGAGGTGGCGCAGTGGATGGCGCGCGTGCGGTTGCCTGAGCCGGTGATTGATCCTGTGCCGCATCTGGAAGGGTTGGCAGGCGATCTGTGCCGACAGTTGGCACGTGCTGAACTGGGCGCACGGCGGTTGCGGTTGACGATCTACCGTGTGGACGGGGAATGGCGGTCGCGGGATGTGGCGCTGGCGTCTGCGTCGCGCGAAGTGGCGCATCTGATGCGGCTGCTTGCGGGCAAGTTAGAGGGGATTGATCCGGGTTTCGGGTTCGATTTGCTGACACTTGAGGCGCGCAGCGTGGAGCCCTTGGCGCTGCATCAGGATCATCTGGACGGGCAGCGTGATGCGGGGCGCGATGTGGCGGCTTTGCTGGACCGGCTCTGCGCAAAGCTGGGGCCTGAAAAGGTGACGTGGTCCGCGTGGGTGCAAAGCCATATTCCCGAGCGGGTCGAGGCGCGTGTGCCTGCCTTGGCTGGTGTGGTTGATCCGCCCCTTGACGTGATGCGCGCACGGCCCTTGCGGCTGCTGGATCCGCCCGAGGAGATTGTGGTGCTTTATGCGGTGCCAGAGGGGCCGCCCGCACGGTTTCGCTGGCGGCGGGTCAGTTATCTGATGACGCGGTTTGAGGGGCCAGAACGGGTGGCACCCGAGTGGTGGCGTGACAAGCCGGGCACGCGGTTGCGGGATTATTACAAGGTTGAGGTTGGTGGAGGGCGTCGGTTCTGGCTGTTCCGCGAGGGTACTCTGGGGGACGGACGCGGCAGTGATCCGCGCTGGTTTTTGCAGGGCATCTATGCCTGAAACCGCACGGCACGCGTCTGTGACGGCGTCCCGACCGCCTTCCCGCAATGCCGAACACTGGCACCGGGTGCGCGTGGCACTGTGGGCCCCGTTGGTGAGGATTGTTCATATGGATCAAGGTGACAGGCACAATGCCGCAACAGGAAGGACATAAGCGCCGCACGCTGGAGGAGGATGACCCGTTTCAGTGGCACCCTCCCGCCCCTTTCGTGGAATTGGGAGTGGCGAGTTGTTTTTCGTTCCTGCGCGCGTCTTCGGATGCGGTTGATCTGACGGCGACAGCAAATGCCTTGGGCTACGATGCTGTTGGTGTGGCGGACCGCAACACGTTGGCGGGTGTCGTCAGGATGCATACGGAAGCCAAGACGGCCAAGGTGCGTCCTTTGATCGGATCAAGGCTGGTGTTGATGTGTGGCACCGAAGTGTTGGCCTATCCGCGTGACCGCGATGCTTATGCGCGCTTGTCCACCTTGTTGAGCAAGGGAAAGATGGCGGATGTGCATGGCGGTTGGCAGGCCAAGGGCGAGACGCATCTGACGTTGGAGATGCTAAGCGCATTATGTCAGGGTGTGCAGTTGATTGTGATGCCCCCTGAGCGGCTGGATGTGTTTGAGGCCGGTTTGCCGCGTTTGCTGAACGCGTTGCCAACACTAAGGCATATCGGGGCGGCACATTTCTACCGTGGGGATGACGGCGCGCGGATTGCGCGTTTAGACCGGATCGCGCGCGGTGCAGGAATGTCGATTCTGGCGACGAATGACGTTCTTTATCATGCGCCGCAGCGCAGGCCGTTGCAGGATGTGATGACGTGCATCCGCGAGGGTGTGACCGTGGCAGAGGCCGGTTTCCTGCTTGAGCCGAATGCGGAGCGTTACTTGAAATCACCGGCAGAGATGTGCCGATTGTTTGCCGCTTGGCCACATGCAATCCGTGCGACACGTGAGGTGGCTGATGCCTGTGAGTTTTCGTTGGCTGATCTGAGATACGAATATCCGCATGAGATTGAGGCAGAGGGGCGCACGGCGCAGGAAGAGCTGGAGCGGCTGACGTGGGAAGGGGCCGCGTGGCGCTATCCGGGGGGGGTGTCGGACCGGATCAGGGGGATCATCGAAAAGGAGTTTGCGCTGATCCAGCTTAAGGGGATTGCGCGGTATTTTCTGACGATCAACGACATTGTGCGGTTCGCGCGGCAGGACGCCAAGCCGCCGATCCTGTGTCAGGGGCGCGGTTCGGCGGCAAATTCGGCGGTGTGTTTCTGTTTGGGCGTCACAGCGGTGGACCCCGAAGAACATGATGTTCTGTTTGAGCGGTTCCTGTCCGAGGAGCGCGATGAGCCACCCGACATTGATGTGGATTTCGAGCATGAGCGGCGCGAGGAGGTTATTCAATACATGTATGAAAAGTACGGCCGTGATCGGGCCGGGCTGTGTGCCACGGTCATTCATTACCGCCCCCGGTCAGCCATTCGGGAGGTCGGCAAGGCGATGGGCTTGTCAGAGGATGTGACAAGCAAACTGGCAGGCACTGTCTGGGGCAGTTTTGAGGGCAAGATTGGCGACGAACGCGTGAAAGATGCAGGGATGGATTTGACCGATCCGTATTTGCGCAAGGTGATCACGCTCGCGCGGCAGATGACCGGGATGCCGCGGCACCTGTCGCAGCATGTGGGGGGCTTTATTCTGACCGAAAGGCCTTTGACCGAGATGGTGCCGATCGGGAACGGGGCGATGCCGGAGCGGTCTTTTATCGAGTGGGATAAGGACGACATTGATGCGCTGGGGATTTTCAAGGTCGATATTCTGGCCTTGGGGATGCTGACCTGCATTGCCAAATGTTTTGATCTGCTGCGCGCACACGAGGGGGTGGATCATGATTTGGCAAGCGTGCCGTCCGAAGACCCCGAAACCTACGACATGCTGTGTGCAGGCGACAGTCTGGGGGTGTTTCAGGTCGAAAGCCGGGCGCAGATGGCGATGTTGCCCAAGCTGCGGCCGCGTACGTTTTATGATCTGGTGATAGAGGTGGCGATTGTGCGGCCCGGACCCATTCAGGGGGATATGGTGCATCCGTTTTTGCGCCGCCGTCAGGGGATCGAAGGGGTGTCCTATCCCGCACCGGGGCCGCAGTATCCGCAGGATGAATTGCTCAAGATTTTGGGGCGGACTTTGGGCGTGCCGATCTTTCAGGAGCAGGCGATGAAGATCGCGATTGATGCGGCACAGTTTACGCCCAAAGAAGCCAATGAATTGCGCAAGGCGATGGCGACATTCCGGTCGCGCGGCACGATTGAGACATTGCAGAACAAGATGGTCGGGCAAATGGTCGGGCGCGGGTATGACGAAGATTTCGCACGACGGTGTTTTGATCAGATCAAAGGGTTCGGAGATTACGGGTTTCCCGAGTCTCACGCTGCGAGTTTTGCCAAGCTGGTTTACGTGTCGTCGTGGATGAAGTGTCATTATCCGGCGGCCTTTGCCTGCGCGTTGTTGAACAGCCAGCCGATGGGATTTTATGCGCCTGCACAGATTGTGCGGGATGCGCGCGAGCATGGGGTGGAAGTGCGGGGCGTGGATGTGGATTTTTCAGATTGGAATTGCACGTTGGAGCCTTGTGGCAAGGGGTTTGCTCTTCGGCTTGGGATGCGGCAGGTTGACGGGATGCGCGCGGAGGCGGCGCACCGCATTATTGAAGCCAGAGACATGCCGTTTGAGGATGTGGCGGATTTGAAAGCGCGGGCGAAGCTGGATCGTGGCACGGTCCGGCGCTTGGCTGCGGCTGATGCGATGCGCAACATGGGGATCGACCGGCGCCAAGCGTTGTGGCAGGCGCAGGGACTGAAAGATGCGCCTGCTTTGCCGATTTTTGACCATGTCGATGCTGTTGATGAGGGCAAGGAGCCGGTTGTGGGCTTGCCTGTGATGCCGCAGGCCGAACATGTGGTGGCGGATTATCAAACGTTGCGGTTGTCGCTCAAGGCGCATCCGATGCACTTTTTTCGGCAAAGTTTGCACAAAAAGGGGTTCACGTGCACAGATCAATTGCCGGGGATGCGGCACGGGGCAGGTGTGTCATTGGCGGGGTTGGTGTTGGTGCGGCAGAAACCCGGTTCGGCAAAAGGCGTATGCTTTATCACGATAGAGGACGAGGCGGGAGTTGCGAACCTTGTGATCTGGCCCAAGCTGTTTGAGACGTTCCGGACGGTCATCATGTCGGCAAGGTTGTTGGTGGTGCATGGTCGGGTGCAAAGTGACGGGCGTGTGATCCATGTGGTGGCGGATCGTTTGGAGAACCGGACGGACCGCTTGGACATCCTGGGGGATGAAAAGGTGCCCCAGATCACGGTGCGGGGCGATCATCCGACACATCCCATCCCGGGGCAAGTGGGCGGGCGCAGGCATCCGCGTGATGTGCGTGTGATCCCGAAGTCGCGGGATCTTCATTAGCGGTGGGTTTGTCTGGCTGTTAGGGAAAAGGGGCGGGCAAGCCCGCATTCGATCTATCTGCTGATGAGGGACTTTGTCCCTCAAACTCCCTAAGTATTTAGGGCCAAAAAGAAAGAAGCCTCATGTTGAGTGTTGTGCCCTATACCCGCGATCTGGTGTTTATTGGCGGGGGTCATGCGCATGCTTTGGTGTTGAAGGCTTGGGGTATGAAGCCGCTGCCGGGGGTCAGGATTACAGTGATCAATCCGGGCCCAACCGCGCCTTATACTGGCATGTTGCCGGGGCATGTGGCGGGGCATTACGGGCGCGATGAACTGGAGATTGATCTGGTGCGGCTATGTCGCCATGCGGGCGCGCGGTTGATCTTGGATAGGGCGGTTGATGTGGACCGGGTGCGCCGCGAGGTGGTTTTGGCGGGGCGTGGGCCGGTGGCTTATGATGTGGCGTCGATTGATGTCGGTATCACGGCGCAAATGGATCTGCCGGGGTTTGCCGAGCACGGTGTTGGTGCCAAACCTCTGGATGTTTACGCAGCCAAGTGGCGGGCGTTTTTGGAACAGGCGCGCGCGGGTAAAATTGCGCCCGAAGTTGCGGTCATTGGTGGTGGTGTTGCCGGGTGCGAATTGGCAATGGCGATGGCGTTTGCGTTGCGGCAGGCGGGGGTTGCGCCAACAGTTTCAGTGATTGAGGCCGGACCTCAGATTTCCGGCATGGGTGACCGGGCGAGGGCCAGAGTTTTGGCGGCGATGGCGGAGTTAGGTGTTCAGGTGCACGTCGGTGCACATGTTGCGCGTGTTGAAGAAACAATTGTTGTGTTGGAAAGTGGCGCGGTCGTGCCTGCGCAAATTTGTGTAGGGGCGGCAGGTGCATTTCCGCATGATTGGGTTTCGCAGACCGATTTACCCCTGAATGACGGATTTGTTGAGGTCGACCCACAGTTGCATGTTCTGGGGGACGAGGCGCTGTTTGCGGTAGGCGATTGTGCGCATATGGGGTTTGCGCCACGACCCAAAGCGGGTGTGTTTGCGGTGCGCGCGGCCCCTGTTTTATATGACAACATGCGCGCTGTGTTGACTGGTGGGCGGCTGCGGCCGTTCAAGCCGCAGAGGGATTATCTGAAGCTG